>Ga0164294_10002229_pt1 | contig 17616 bp, 16 predicted proteins | sample GEODES005metaG_FD_111479 | JGI IMG/M metagenome (GOLD analysis project Ga0164294, IMG submission 111479) | Oligotrophic lake water microbial communities from Sparkling Lake, Wisconsin, USA - GEODES005 metaG | ecosystem: Environmental > Aquatic > Freshwater > Lake | place: USA: Sparkling Lake...
GGTTTAGTAAATGAAAAGCGTTTGTCGGGCCACGGAGTTTCTTGGTGTGCAACCTGCGATGGTTTTTTCTTCCGTGGACAAACGATTGCAGTTGTTGGCGGTGGCGATAGCGCCGTCGAAGAAGCAACATTCTTAACTCGTTTTGCTGACAAAGTTGTTTTGATTCACCGCCGTGATTCATTGCGTGCATCAAAAATTATGGCAGATCGCGCAAAAGCTAATTCAAAGATCGAATTTATGTGGAACACCGAAGTAATCGATGTATTAGGTGCTGACAAAGTTGAAGCACTTAAATTGCGCAGCACTGTTGATGGCACCGAATCTGAGCGCGCCTTTACTGGTTTGTTTGTTGCAATCGGGCATATTCCGCGCAGTGAGCTAATTATCGGACAAATTGATTTAGATAATGAAGGTTATGTAATTTGCGAAGGTCGCTCTACCCGCACCAATCAAAAGGGTGTTTTTGCGTGTGGTGACTTGGTTGATCACACCTACCGCCAAGCAATTACCGCAGCTGGTTCTGGTTGTGCGGCAGCCCTTGATGCAGAAAAGTTTTTGGCTCACTAAGTTTTCCCTGATTTAATCAATACCGACAAAAAGAGGAGTACGACGATGGCAACAAGCAAAGTAACGACAGCAACCTTTGATGCAGAGGTTCTTAAGAGCAGCACCCCTGTTTTGGTTGATTTTTGGGCTGAATGGTGTGGCCCTTGCCGTGCCGTCGGTCCAATCCTTGAAGAGATTTCAGATGAATATGGTTCAAAGCTCAAGATCGTAAAGCTGAACACTGATGAAGAGTCTGCGATTGCGATTAAGTACGGAATCACATCAATTCCATCTATGTATGTTTTTGTAAATGGCGAAGTTGTTACACAAATTGTTGGCGCTAAACCAAAGCCAGCACTACTGAAGGATCTAGAAAGTTTCCTCGCATAAAACCATGTCAGTATTAACCGAGTCGGAGATCCGCTCATTTCAACAAGCCCGTGGCCTTGATGTCACGGGTTTTGTTGATGCGGTCACCGCACGCGCGTTAGAAGAATCGCAATGGAAACTTGGTGATCGCTCTTTATATCTTCACAATCTAGATTTGATTCGCGGTGATGATATCGCGGCTTTACAAGCTCGTTTAACTGAGATGGGTTTTGATTGTGGCCGGGTAGATGGAATCTATGGTCCGCGTACAGAGTTAGCTGTCAAAGAGTTCCAAAAGTCTGTTGGTGCAACGGTTGATGGAAAATGTGGGCCGGCAACAATTATTGCTTTGATTCGCTTAACTAAAATTGTTTCCGGTGGGGTTCCTTCTACTTTGCGACAAAATGCGACACAGCAAAGTCGAGGCCCGGCATTAGCAAACAAGGTAATTGTCTTAAACCCAGATTCGGATAAACAGATTGCTTACGATGTTGCTTTGCGAACTGAAGGTCGTTTACTTGCTCTGGGTGCATCAGTTTTTCTCACACGTGGTGTTTCGAATAACCCTTCTGAACATGAACGTATTGAATTTAGTAATAAAAGTAATGCGGATTTGATGATCTCGTTAAATCTTGATTCGTATGGAAATGAAAAAGCGCATGGCACGGCTACTTATTATTACGGCAGTGATACTCATGGGGTCCATTCAATTGTTGGCGAACGATTTGCTTCATTAGTGCAACGAGAAATTTGTGCACGAACAGATTTAGCTAATTGCCGGATTCATGCAAAAACATGGGATTTGTTGCGACTTACAACTGCGCCAACAGTAAGAATTGATTTGGGGTACACCAGCAATCCGGGGGATATGTCCCGGTTATCTCGTCCAGATTTTCGCGATGTAATCGCCGAAGCCTTAGTGATTGCAATCCAACGGCTGTATTTAGCCGCAGAAGATGATGCAAAAACTGGAACATTGAGAATTTCAGATCTTCGTAAAGCTGGCATTCGCCGCTAAATATCGCTCAAGCCAACGCTTGGGTATGGGAGACTTACACCATGTCTGATATCACGCAACGCTTCTCTACGGGTGCTCCACAAAATCTTGAAGAAAGATTTGCATCTCGAGCCGCGCATATGAAGCCAAGTGAGATTCGCTCGCTGTTTGCGGTGGCATCTAGACCAGAGATTGTTTCCTTAGCTGGTGGAATGCCAAATCTTTCGGCATTACCAATGGGAATGATGGCCGATGTCGTCAGCAATTTGGTTCGCAATAATGGACAAGAAGCGTTGCAGTATGGAAATGGTCAAGGACATCCAAAATTGCGCGAGCAGATTTGCGAAGTCATGGCGCTCGAAGGAATTCGCGCAAACCCTGATGATGTTTTGATTACAACTGGCTCACAACAAGCATTGGACCTTATTTCACGAATCTTTTTAGATCCACAAGATGTTGTTCTGTGTGAAGCGCCTTCATATGTTGGAGCTCTGGGAACTTTCCATCAATATGAAGCATCGGTTGTACACGTTGAAACCGATGAAAATGGTTTAGTTCCTTTAGCTTTGGCAGAGGCAATTAAGAGCGTGCGTGCAGCGGGGCGAAAGATTAAATTCCTGTACACAATTCCCAACTACCAAAACCCAAGTGGAGTTTTGTTGCCAGCTGCTCGCCGCACAGAAATTTTGAAAATCTGTCGCGAAGCTGGGATTTTTGTTGTTGAAGACAATCCATACGGGCTGTTGGGTTTTGATAAGCCATCACCAAACGCGATGCGTGCCGAGGATTCTGAAAATGTGATCTATTTAGGATCATTTTCCAAGACAATCGCACCTGGATTGCGTGTGGGCTGGACGTTGGTCCCACCATCACTGAAAGAGAAGTTGGTTATTGCTAGCGAATCATCAATTTTGTGTCCATCTAACTTCACTCAGCTAACAATCTCTAGCTATTTGGCGGATCAGCCATGGCGCGATCAAATCGCATCATTTTGCGATTTATATAAGGTTCGTCGTGATGCGATGTTGGAATCACTAGAAGAACATTTCCCTGCAACTGCGCAGTGGACAAAGCCTGGTGGCGGTTTTTATGTCTGGGTTACTTTGCCCCCTGAAATTGATACCACCGCTTTAATGCCAAAGGCGATTGTTGCAAAGGTTGCTTATGTTCCGGGAACCGCATTTTATGCCGATGGTTTTGGATCATGGTCATTGCGTTTGTCGTATTGCTACCCAACTCCGGAACGAATCCGTGAGGGTGTCAAGGCACTTGGTGGAGTCATCAAACAAGAAATGGCAAGCCGAAAAGGTTTTGAACTTAAAGGTTAGTTTTTAATTGCCTTTGTAATTCTTTGTAAATCTTGGCTTCCGGCAAATTCAATAACAATCGTTCCTTTTTTCGCGCTACCTTGAATAGTTACTCGGGTATCTAACGCATCACCAATTTGATCTGCGATCTCTTGTAATTCTGGGCTTGCAGACTTTGCACCTTTTGGCTTTTTGGCAGATTGTCCCTTTGGCGCACCTGCTGAAATAATTTCTTCAGTCGCACGCACCGATAAACCTTCGCTAACAATTCGCGCAGCTAATTTCTCGATTGAACCCGCATCACTTAAACCAAGAAGTGCGCGTGCATGACCAGCTGATAAAACACCGGATGCCAATTTTTGTTGAACAGATGGTGGCAAGTTCATCAAACGGATTGTGTTAGAAATTAGTGGTCGAGATCGTCCCAGTTTTGCTGCTAGTTCATCGTGTGTGCAGTTGAAATCTGTTAGCAGTTGAGAATACGCAGCCGCTTCTTCTAAAGCATTTAGTTGGCTGCGGTGAATATTTTCAATCAAAGCTTCGCGTAGTAATTCATTATCTGGGGTTTGGCGAATAATGACAGGAATAGTTGTTAAACCAGCTGCCTTTGCTGCACGGAAGCGGCGTTCTCCCATGATTAATTCATATTTGCCTGGTTTTGTTTGACGAACAACTGGCGGTTGCAAAATGCCAATCTCTTTGATTGATGCGATTAATTCTTCAAGAGCGACAGGATCAAAATGTGTACGTGGTTGACGCGGGTTAGGAGAAATTGAATTGATAGGAACTTCGTTTTGTTGCCCAACTTCTTTATCTCCAACAGTTAATGATGTTGGAATCAATGCATCAAGGTTTGTACCTAAGCCGCCGCGACGTGCCATTAAGCGATCTCACCTTCACGTTTGTAATTAATTGAAACAACATTTGAATCAAAAGGTTTTCCGCGTTCTGTTAACTCGCGTGCGACAGCCATATATGCAACTGCGCCAGGTGAGACCGGATCATAAGTCATAACTGTTTGTTTAAATCCAGGAGCTTCTGACACACGAACTGTGCGTGGGATAGGAATATCAATTAACTCATTTGGGTAATGTTTTCTAATTTCATTAGCAACATCGTTTGCAAGGTTTGTGTTGTTAAACATTGTTAATACAAGTGTTGACAACTTTAATGTTGGATTCAAACGCCTCTTTACTAATTCAAAAGTTTTTAGTAATTGTGATAATCCTTCAAGTGAGTAGTACTCGCACTGAATTGGAATTAAAACTTCTTTAGCTGCAGTAAATGCATTGATTGTTAATAGTCCAAGTGATGGTGGGCAATCAATAAAAATGTAATCAATTGTTTCGCCAATAGCAGCGCGCTCTGTAACTAGATCTTCAATGGCTTCTTTTAAACGCATCTCGCGTGCAACCATTGGAACTAATTCAATTTCTGCTTGCGCTAACGATGTATTTGATGAAACACATTCCAATGATGGAAAGCCTGCAACTTTTTGAATTACTTGTGTCATTGTTGATTCACCCATCAACACTTCGTAAATTCCTGCATTATCAAGATGTTCAACACCCAATGCGGTTGATGCGTTTCCCTGTGGATCAAGATCAATAACGACAACCTTCAAGCCACCCATAGATAGGGCTGCTGCCAAGTTCACTGTGGTGGTGGTTTTACCGACCCCACCCTTTTGGTTGGCCACGGTCAGGATGCGCAGGGCAGCGGGTTTTGGCATCGCCTCTTTAAGGCGGCGGGTGCCTACAACTCGTCTGGTTTCACGTGAATCATCCACGTGAGTAGTTAAGCACCTTTTTTGACCTCGACTATGCGGCCGAGCTCGATTCCCTCCAGATTTACCTCGTGCAGGATCGCTTTTGGCACCAAACGCATCTCTTCTTGGGCTTTTTCGCCCTTCATGGCCAATAAAGAGCCATTGGTTTTCAAAAGGTGCCAGCTGATTTTCTTCAACTTCTCTAAAGGTGCCACTGCGCGGGCGGTTACATAATGGGCGGTTAGTTTTACATCCTGGGATCGGCCGCGGATTACCTGGATATCTAGGCCCTCGACCGCTTCCTGTAGGAATTCGACCCGACGTTCCAGGGGTTCAATCAAGGTAACTTTCAGATCTGGGCGGGCCAGGGCGATAACTATGCCTGGCAAGCCTGCGCCTGAGCCAATATCAAAGACGGTTGCCCCTTCTGTGAAAAGGGTGGTTACGGGTAGGCAGTTGAGTATGTGACGCTCCCAGATGCGGTCAGCCTCGCGTGGGCCAATTAATCCACGCTCAATTCCGGCGGTTTCTAGGAATTTTGCGTAGGCGTGAACCCGCTCAACATCTGGAAAATGCCTCGCGATAAGGGTTTCACGTGAAACCTCCACTGAATTATCCAATTGGATTTATGCAGGATAAATAACTACGAAACGGTTTGGATCTTCTCCATCGGATTCGCTGCTCAAACCAAGATCCTGGATGGTGTCGTGGATGATTTTGCGCTCAAAAGCGTTCATTGGCTTCAATTTGATTGAGTTGCCGGTGGTCTTAGCCTCTTCAGCCATATCTTCGGCGAGCTTCTTGAGCTCCTTTTTACGGCCGGCGCGGAATCCATCGATGTCGAGCATTAAACGGCTGCGGTCACCTGTTGAGGTCTGTACTGCTAGGCGTGTGAGCTCCTGGATCGCGTCCAAAACCTCGCCGCCACGGCCAACCAGGTGGTTGAGTTTGCCTCCCACGATTGCTAGGGATGCTCGGTCGTTTTCAACATCGATATCGATGTCGCCATCAAGATCGGCGATGTCGAGCAGCGCCTCTAAGTAGTCGGCAGCGATGTCGCCTTCTTCTTCAAGCTTTGCTACCCCTTTGGGGGCCTTTGTTGCCTTAACACTGGTTTCTTCTGTTTCAACAACCGCTTCTACGGTCTCTGTTTTAGCCTTTACCATAATGCCCCCTTTGTCGGGATTGTAGTGATTTAAACCTTTTTGGGTAGATATGTCCGTTTATTACTTCTTCTTTTTCTTCTTTTTTGGCTGTTGGCGCTGACCTTTGTCCATGGTCGTACCTTCAGAACTTTCTATCTCTTGGCTCTCAACTACGCCGTTTTTCTTATTGCGCTTTCGTTGAAGCTCTTCATATGCCGGTGATCCTGGTGTTGGGTTTCGTTTAATCACGTAGAACTGTTGACCCCAAGTCCACAAGTTTGTTGTTGACCAGTAAATCAAAACACCAACTGGAAAGTTAACACCGGTGATTGCAAAAATAATTGGGAATGCGTACAACATGATTTTTTGTTGTTGCAACATCATATTGTTCGACGAATCCATCTTTGGCATTCCCTTTGTCATTAATTGACGCTGGGTTGTAAATGTTGTTAGTGACATAAATGCAATCAGGAAAATTGTTACGATTTTCACTGTTGTTATATCTGAACTCAAAAATGTTTGAGAAATTGGTGCACCGAAGAATTTTGCTTGCGCTGCGCTCACCACATCTTCTTGTGACAAAACTCCGTGTTTTACTGGAGGAGTCTTGCCAATTCCATTGAGCACGGTAAACAAAGCAAAGAAGATTGGGGCTTGCGCCAAGATTGGAAAACATGATGCTAGTGGATTTGTCTTGTGCTCTTTGTAGAGCTTCATCATCTCTTCTGATTGTTTTTGGCGATCATCTTTGTACTTTTTTTGAATCTCTTTCATGTGTGGCTGAAGGGCGGTTAATGCACGCTGGCTTTTGATCTGCTTCACAAAAAGTGGGATCAAAATAATACGGATGATGATTACAAGACCAATGATCGCAAGTGACCAAGAGACACCACTGTTTGTTCCAAAGATTGGAGTAAGTAAATCGTGAATCGTTACAATTACCCAAGAAACCGCTATATATAAGGGTTTTAGGATGCTATCCATTAATCACTACCTTCTCTTTCGGAACTGCATAATCAACACCACCGTGTGACCATGGATTACAACGCAATAAACGCCAAGCGCTCATTGCAACACCTTTTACTCCGTACGCTTCAATTGCAGAGACTGCATATGAAGAACATGATGGGTAATACTTACAGCGCGGTCCAAACATCGGAGAGATCCATTTCTGATACACCTTTATAGGTGCAATCAGCAATTCTTTTACAATTGGACTCACTTCTGCTCTACCTTCTCGGAAAACTTTTTTAGAAGTTGACCGACAATCTTTGTTACCTCTTGTGCTGAATCTGCACCTTGTGCGCTGTTGAGCGCTCGGATTACCAACAAACTTCCGACCGGAAGTTGTGGGTAGATCTCGCGCAGTGTGTGACGAACCTGGCGAGCAATTCGGTGATGAGTTACAGATGCGCCAACATTTTTGCTGATGATTAACCCTGCGCGAGCAGGTTGATCTAGTTGGGTTGGGTAGAGGTATCCGACAAAGTTAGAAGTTGAGAATCTCAATCCACTCTTTGTTGCACGCGCGAAATCGGCGCTCTCTGTAAGACGTGCGCTTTTTGCAAGCACGGGTATCGGTTATAAACCCTTATGCAGAAAGCTTGGCGCGACCCTTGCCGCGACGAGCAGAGAGAACTGCACGGCCAGCACGTGTAGCCATGCGAGCACGGAAGCCGTGCTTCTTGGCGCGACGGCGCGTGTTTGGTTGGAAGGTGCGCTTTGTCATTGAAAACTCCTAATATTGAAAATCTACTGCGGGTCAGAAATACGGGGGAAGCAAGGGTGTAACGGTAGAGGTCTGGGGATAAGCGGGTCAAACTGGCCGCAGAACCAGTGGGGGGTCGATTTAGGTGTGGATAACCAGTTGCATTTTCCGCCAAACCCCTCTACTTTTCACTCCCGTCCACAGGTAAACCGCCTTAGATGGGAATTAGCAGGGCTCAACCTGGGGTTTAGACCACAGGGTGTGGATAACCCTGTGGATGAACACTATGGGGCGATACCCAGGAATTGAGGTTGTGGTGAGCGTTAAGGAAATTGAGCTAACCACACTCTGGGGCCGAGTTATTGAAGAGGTGGCGACCAATGCACCTCAACACCGAGCTTTTCTTCAATTAACAAGACCGCTTGGCATTCTCCATAATGATGATCAAACAACTTTATTAGTGGCAGCACCTAATCTTTTTGCAAAAGATGTATTAGAAAGTCGCTTGCGCACGATTGTTAGTGAAGTTTTAACCCGCGAACTTGGTTCGACCACAAATATCGCGGTCACTGTTGATGAAACTCTAGAAGTTGTTTCTACTGCAACACCTGAAGTTGAAATTGAGTTTGTTACACCTAAATCTGGAACTGGTCGAGATGATGCGCCGGTTTCAAAAACAACCGACACATCTACACTAAACCCTCGCTATATTTTTGAGACATTTGTTATTGGTGCCTCAAACCGTTTTGCGCACGCCGCTGCGGTGGCTGTTGCTGAAGCGCCAGCTAAGGCATACAACCCATTGTTTATTTATGGCGAATCAGGTTTGGGTAAGACGCACTTATTGCACGCTATTGGAGCCTACGCCCAAGAGTTATACGGAAATGTGCGTGTTAAGTATGTTTCATCTGAAGAGTTTACAAATGACTTTATTAACTCGATTCGTGATGACAAAGCATCGGCTTTTCAGCGCCGTTACCGCGATCTAGATATTTTGTTGGTTGATGATATTCAGTTCTTGGAAAATAAAGAGCGAACACAGGAAGAGTTCTTCCATACTTTCAACACTTTGTATAACGCTAATAAACAAATAGTTATTTCAAGTGACCGGCCACCGAAGCAATTAACAACTCTAGAAGATCGCCTGCGTTCACGTTTCGAATGGGGTTTAATTACAGATATTCAACCACCGGAATTAGAAACACGTATTGCGATTCTGCGCAAAAAAGCTGCCCAAGATAAGTTAAATGCACCAGATGATGTTCTTGAATTTATCGCAAGCAAGATCTCAACAAATATTCGCGAACTTGAAGGTGCGTTGATTCGTGTGACCGCTTTCGCATCACTTAATCGTCAAAGTGTTGATATGTCACTTGCTGAAATTGTTTTAAAGGATTTAATTCCTAATGAAACTAATCCTGAAATCACCGGCGCAACGATCATGGCCCAAACCGCGGCTTACTTCAGTCTGACAATCGATGATTTATGTGGAACTTCACGGTCTCGAGTTTTAGTAAACGCTCGCCAGATCGCGATGTACTTGTGCCGGGAGCTCACTGAGCTTTCGTTGCCGAAAATCGGCCAAACATTTGGTGGGCGTGACCACACAACGGTCATGCACGCCGATAGAAAAATCCGTCAATTAATGGCTGAGCGCCGTTCGATCTATAACCAGGTCAACGAACTCACCACCCGTATCAAACAGCAGGCCAGATAAACCCTGGTTGATTTGGGCTATATGTCCGAATTGCCACCCTTTACCCCCAGTTGGGGATAACTTGGGGATAACTTGGGTGATTACAGGAAGATCCGTGGATAACCATGGTGGGGATGAAGTGGAAAGGGTGTGGTTAGTAATGAGCGGTCTAGCTACCCACATTTATCCACATCTTCTCCCACCTGTTACCCACAACTTATACATGTGCAATCCCCGTGCTGAACTGGGGTTTTACGGTTTATCAACAGATAAAAGTTCTAGTTACTACGACTACCTTTATATACATACATCCAGTTACGCGAATAACCTTTCCACTTCAGAAAAGATCCGAGGATAGAGATGAAATTTATAGTCGAACAATCAGCGTTGACCGATGGCGTTAACTGGGTTTCCCGTTCTCTATCAACCCGACCAATTAAAACTGAACTTCTCGGAATAGTTATCGACGCGACAGGTAATGAAGTCTTCTTATCCGCATCTGATTTAGAAACCGCCAGTAAGGCGCATTTCACAGCAGAAGTGAAAGAGCCAGGCAAGGTTTTAGTGTCTGGAAAGTTGTTAGCTGAAATTTCACGATCACTACCAAACAAACCAATCACTTTTGTTTTAGATGGAACACGTGTTTTAGTAACCAGTGGAAGCGCAAAATTTACTTTGCCAACACTTTCAGTTGATGAGTACCCAAACCTTCCAGAACTTCCAGATTCAACTGGAACAGTTTCTAGTGACACTTTTGCAACCGCGGTTGCACAAGTTGCTGTCGCAGCGGGCCGCGATGATTCACTACCAACACTTACAGGTGTGCATGTAGAAATTAACGAAGAAACAATTACTTTTGCAGCAACTGATCGTTACCGTTTAGCGGTTCGTGAAATGCAGTGGGCACCAACTGCTCCCAACACAACAACAACCGCGTTGTTGCGCGCTCGCACAATCGAATCTGCGGCTAAATCACTCACTGGTTCTAAAAATGTTTCTCTTTCTTTTGCACCAAATACAAACAATGATCGTTTGGCTGGTTTTGCAGGCGACGGAAAGACAATGACATCCCGCATGTTGGATGGCACTTTTCCTCCATACCGCCACTTGTTGCCACAAGAGATAACAACTACAGCACTTATTGAAGTTGCAACACTTTTAGACTCTGTCCGCCGAGTAGCACTTGTTACCGATAAAACCGTTCCACTTCGTTTGGATTTTGCTAACAACACCCTGTCACTCGAAGCTGGTGCCGGCGAAGAAGCGCAAGCTACTGAAGCAATTGAGATCCTTTTAACTGGCGAACCAATCTCTATCGCTTTTAATCCAACATTTTTAGCTGATGGATTAAACGCCGTTCAAACAAAGTTTGTCCAAATCTCCTTCACCGGATCAAACAAACCAGCAATCTTGATGGGTAAGAGCGATAAAGATGGCGCGCTAGTTGAAAACTACCGCTACTTATTAATGCCAATGCGTTACGCATCTTAACCCCAGGTACTTCGTGCGCATTAACAAGTTGGCACTGACCAACTTTCGTTCCTATAACTCTTTAGAGTTAGAGCTCCAACCTGGGGCAATTACCTTTATTGGTGACAACGGTTCCGGCAAAACCAATATCGCCGAATCCCTTATCTATTTAGCTTTCCTATCTTCACACCGAGTTTCAAACAATATTCCACTCATCTGTCTTGGAAACCAACAAGCAATTATTCGAGCAGAGGTTCAACGCGAAGATCGCACATTACAAATTGATTTAGAGATCAACGCGAGTAAAGCTAATCGGGCCCGTATTAACGGAAATCCAACTCGCAGCCAACGCGAAATCCTGGGCGCGATCCAAATAGTTTATTTCTCACCTGAAGATTTAGATCTCGTACGCGGTGAGCCAGGCACCCGCCGCGACTTTTTAGATCGCTTATTAATCACCAGAACCCCACGTTTAGCAGGGGTAATTGCAGATTATGAGCGGGTGGTAAAGCAACGAAATGCACTTTTAAAAACCAGAACATCGGCCGCAGCGCTAGCACCCTGGAATGAACAACTGATAAAACTAGGTGCAGAACTAACTGCAGAACGCATTGCTTTAATTGAAGCGCTTAACCCGTATGTTGCGCAGAATTATGCGAACTTGAACGAAGTAAAACCAGCATCTATTTCATACAAATGCAGCACTGAAGGTGTCACTAAAGATGTCGATACAAACATCACAATACTCACCACCCGTTTAGATGAAGTGGCCTACCAAGAGATAGAACGTGGAGTTTCTTTAATTGGCCCACACCGTGATGACTTACATTTACAACTAGGAGATTTTCCAGCAAAAGGTTATGCCAGCCACGGTGAATCATGGTCTATAGCGATCTCACTTCGAATCGGTTCGTTTAATTTGTTAAAATCAGAAGGCGCTTCACCAATTTTAATCCTAGATGATGTTTTTGCAGAACTTGATACCTCGCGCAGAATTCAACTAATGTCTGCCACAAAACTTGCCGAACAAACCTTCATCACCGCTGCCGTTGAAAGCGATTTACCCACAGAGTTATTAACACAAAAGTTTTATGTGACGCCCGGAGTTGTTAAGAAAGGAAAGAGTTAATGACTAAGCGCGACTTAGCTCTAGATCTTTTCAAAACTTTTAAAACAGGTGTAACGCGTAAACCAAATAAACCAGCACCAACCCCACGAGTCGGGCAACCTGGCGATCCTGAATTAATCGGCGGTGTTCTCAATGATTTAATTTCAGACCGCGATTGGGATTCTGGTCTTGCCGAAGGAAACTTATTTGTTAACTGGCAAAAAATTGTTGGTGATGAAATCGCACAACACGCACAACCAATTTCGATTTTAGATAATGTCTTAACAATTCAAAGTTCATCAACAGCGTGGGCAACACAATTAAATTTGATTGCAGCTGATTTGTTGGCAACAATTCAAAAAGATGCCACAGGGGTTCTTATTGAAAAGTTGGCCATCATCGGCCCACAAACCCCCACCTGGAAAAAGGGCATCCGGACCATCCGTAACGCTCGCGGCCCCAGAGACACCTACAACTAATCCAAGGCCACTACTCACCCTCAACTCCACGCTCAAAGTTCGTCTATACCCGTCCACAGGGCTTTTTTCGGCTATGTATTCCCGCCATTTATGACTAGGATAATGGCATTCTGAGAGAAAAACCCTCTCCAAAAGCCTTTACAGGCGATTTGAGCGATTTAAAGGAAAGGAGTTGTGATGGCCGAGAACTCGTATAACGCCAGCAACATCACCGTCCTAGAAGGCCTAGAGGCGGTCCGAAAGCGCCCCGGTATGTACATCGGATCCACCGGCGAGCGAGGCCTTCACCACCTGGTCTATGAAGTTGTCGATAACTCAGTTGATGAAGCTTTAGCGGGCTACTGCACCGAAATCAATGTCACTTTATTGGCAGATGGTGGAGTCGAAGTAATCGATAACGGCCGCGGTATTCCGGTTGATAGTCACCCAGTTGAGAAAAAACCAGCACTCGAAGTAGTTCTTACTGTTTTACACGCAGGTGGAAAGTTCGGCGATGGTGGTTACTCGGTTTCTGGTGGTCTACACGGTGTAGGTATCTCAGTTGTAAACGCACTCAGCACCGATCTTTCAGTAATTGTTCAACGTGATGGAAGTTTTTGGTATCAAGAGTACAAATTAGGTGTGCCAACCGCGCCGGTGCGAAAAGGTGATCCATCTAAATCAAATGGAACAACAGTTCAATTCTGGCCGTCCAAGGAAATTTTCGAAACCACTGACTTTTCTTTTGAGATTTTATCTACTCGTTTTCGCGAAATGGCCTTTCTTAACAAAGGTTTGATTTTAACTTTGACCGATATGCGCCAAGGCCATGTTGATGAAAAGGGCGAACAGTTAACAGTCCGCTACCAATACCAAGGTGGAATCGCAGATTTCGTAAAGCATCTCAATTCAACTCGTGGCGAAACACACAAATCAATCATCTCTTTTGCTTCAGAAGATAAAAAGAATAAAATCGCCCTAGAAGTTTCCATGCAATGGAACGCTGGTTTTTCAGAATCTGTGTATACCTTCGCAAACACTATTCACACCCACGAAGGTGGAGCGCATGAAGAAGGTTTCCGCACCGCGCTAACATCTATTGTTAATAAGTTTGGCGAAGAACAAGGTTTTATTCGCAAGAAGGAAGATCGCTTAACCGGTGATGATGTACGTGAAGGTTTAACGGCGATTGTTTCAATCAAACTTGCCGATCCTCAATTTGAAGGTCAGACAAAAACTAAACTTGGCAACTCAGAAGCTAAAACATTTACCCAAAAAATTGTTAATGAAGAGCTCACTACATGGTTTGAGCAAAACCCTGCAGAAGGCAAGGAAATCGTGCGCAAAAGCATTGATGCCGCAGCAGCTCGAGTTGCTGCACGTAAAGCTCGCGACCTAAGTCGTAACCGAAAAGGTTTACTAGAAGGCCGTGGAATGCCCGGCAAATTAGCTGATTGCCAATGGACCGACCCAATTAAGTGTGAGCTTTACATCGTCGAGGGAGATTCAGCCGGTGGTTCCACAAAAGGTGGTCGTGATTCTCGCAACCAAGCAGTGTTGCCAATTCGTGGAAAGATTTTGAATGTTGAAAAAGCACGCATTGATCGCGTTCTTCAAAACAATGAAGTTCAAGCGCTCATTACTGCTCTTGGCACAGGCGTGCATGATGATTTTGATATTAACAAACTGCGCTATCACAAGATTATTTTGATGGCCGATGCTGATGTTGATGGTCAACACATCCGTACCTTGCTACTAACTTTACTGTTCCGCTTTATGCGTCCTTTAATCGAACAAGGTTATGTTTACTTCGCGCAACCTCCACTGTACAAATTAAAGTGGGCGGGAAAAGATCCAGTCGAATACGCATTTAGTGATCGCGAACGCGATGGCATGATCGAACTCGGTGTTGCTGCCGGAAAGCGTTTACCTAAGGATGATGGAATCCAACGCTTTAAAGGTTTGGGTGAAATGCCAGCCAAGGAACTTTGGGATACAACAATGGATCCAGAACACCGTGTGCTTGTTCGTGTAACTCTTGATGATGCCGCAGCAGCTGATGATTTGTTCTCAGTGTTAATGGGTGAAGATGTCGAAAAGCGCCGCGCATTTATTCAGCGCAACGCTAAGGATGTTAGGTTCTTGGATATCTAATGGATGAGTTAAACCCAAACAATCTAGAAAACTTTGACAAGATCGAAACTGTTGATCTTCAAGTCGAAATGGCACGTTCATATCTTGATTACGCGATGTCAGTCATCGTCGGTCGCGCACTGCCAGATGTTCGTGATGGATTAAAACCAGTTCACCGTCGCGTTCTATATGCAATGTATGACGCTGGTTATCGCCCAGATAAGGGTTACTACAAATCTTCACGCATCGTCGGTGACGTTATGGGTAATTACCACCCACACGGTGACACCGCGATTTACGACTCTGTTGTCCGTTTAGCTCAACATTGGTCGCTTCGTTACTTATTAATTGATGGAAACGGAAACTTCGGCTCTCCTGGAAATGATCCAGCGGCAGCGATGCGTTACACAGAAGCCCGTTTATCTCCTATTGCCATGGAGATGATGCGCGATATCGATGAAGACACCGTTAATTTCATCCCGAACTATGACGGTCGCTCACAAGAGCCAACAGTTCTGCCAAGTCGTCTACCAAACCTTTTAGTCAATGGTTCTGCCGGTATCGCAGTTGGTATGGCCACAAATATTCCACCACACAACCTACGCGAAATCGGCGAAGCTGTTATTTACTCTCTTGAACACCCAGAGATGAAACAAGATGAGCTACTTAATCATTTAATTAAAATTGTTAAAGGTCCAGATTTTCCTACAAAGGGTTTAATTGTTGGTCGCACCGGCATCGAAGAGGCATACCGCACAGGTCGCGGATCAATCACTATGCGCGCAGTTGTACAGGTAGAAGAGATCAATAAGCGCACCTGCCTTGTAATCAGTGAACTTCCTTATCAAGTTAACCCAGACAACCTTGCGTTAAAAATCGCAGAGTTAGTTAAAGATGGAAAGATCAAGGGAATCGCTGATGTTCGCGATGAAGGAAATGAACGTTTAGGTCAACGCTTAGTAATTGTTTTGCAACAATCTGCAATTCCAAAGGTTGTTCTCAATAACCTATACAAGCAGACACAATTGCAGGACACGTTTGGTGCAAACATGTTGGCACTTGTCGATGGCGTTCCTCGCACATTGCGTCTTGATGAATTTATTCGCTACTACATCGAACACCAGATCGAAGTAATTGTTCGCCGTACCAAATACCGTTTAACGGAAAAAGAAAAACGCGCACATATTTTGCAGGGTTACCTGAAAGCACTTGATGCACTTGATGCGGTTATCGCCTTAATTCGTGCCTCAACTACCCCTGAAGAAGCTCGTACAGGGTTGATGAAGCTTCTTTCTGTTGATGAAATTCAAGCTAATGCAATTTTGGATATGCAACTGCGTCGTATTGCAGCGCTGGAACGCCAAAAGATCAATGATGAATATGACGGTTTAATGGCTGACATTGTTGAACTCAATAAGATCCTGGCAAGCCCTGAAAAACAACGCGAAATTGTTAAGACAGAGCTTGCAGATTTGGTTGCTAAGTATGGCGATGAGCGCCGCACGCAAATCATTGCAAGCGAAGGTGATTTCAGTGCTGAAGATCTAATTCCAGATCAAGATGTAGTTGTAACAATTACCCGCGGTGGTTATTCAAAGCGCACCATGGCAGATCTTTACCGATCACAACGCCGTGGTGGCCGCGGAGTAAAGGGCGCGGCGCTAAAGGAAGATGATGTTGTAGATCATTTCTTTGTTGCCTCTACCCATGATTGGTTGTTGTTCTTTACCAACCAAGGTCGTGTGTATCGCGCGAAGGTTCACGAATTACCAGACGCAGGTCGCGATGCCCGTGGACAACATGTTGCAAACTTGATGGCATTTAAGCCCGATGAGAAAATTGCCGAAGTTTTGTCACTACAGGATTACACAATTTCTCCATATTTGGTTCTTGCAACCCGCAATGGTTTAGTAAAGAAAACTCCTTTAAGTGAATATGACTCACCGCGCACAGGTGGCTTAATTGCAATCACTTTAAAACCTGGTGATGAAGTTGTATCTGCATCCTTAATTAATAGCGATGATGAATTATTGTTGGTTTCAACCAAGGGAATGTCATTGCGCTTTACTGCAGATGATGAATCACTTCGTTCAATGGGTCGTTCAACAAGTGGTGTTATCGGAATGAAGTTCCGCGCCAGCGATTATTTATTAACCATGGCACGCGTCAATGCTGATCTTGCAAAGAATTCATTTGTATTTACCGCCACCGATGGTGGTTACGGAAAGAAAACCCCAATCGATGAGTATCGATTACAGGGTCGCGGCGGAATTGGAATTAAAGCTGCCAAGATTGATGAGAATTCACGTGGATCCCTTGTTAGCGCATTGGTTCTACGTGATGAAGATGAGATCCTTGCGATTACATCGGCAGGAACTGTCATGAGAACCCCTGCAGCTGAGGTCCGTCAGACCGGCCGCGACAGCATGGGTGTTCGCCTGGTTAATCTCGATGAAGGTGTGAGCCTGTTATCGGTGACCAAGAACGGCGAAGATGAGATTTCCGCGAAAAGTTAGTATGGTTCGCATCCTGAGTTAAAAGGCATCGCCTCCTTTGACGAGATTGCCTCGTTTTGGGAGTTAGTGAAGTTCAAGGTAATCTTGGCACTTCGCGCAATAAAGAGAAATCTTGTTGCGGGCCCATAGCTCAGCCTGGTTAGAGCGCTTCCCTGATAAGGAAGAGGTCGGTGGTTCAAGTCCACCTGGGCCCACCCGTTCTAATGCGGGGACCTAGCTCAATTGGTAGAGCACCGCCTTTGCAAGGCGGGGGTTAGGGGTTCGATTCCCCTGGTCTCCACACAGTTTGTTTAAATCCATAGTTCTAGCTTCACTAATAGGAATGAGAAAACCATGTCATCAATAGCAACTCTTCATACATCACTCGGTGACATTGTTATCGAACTATTTCCAAA
>Ga0164294_10002230_pt1 | contig 17611 bp, 17 predicted proteins | sample GEODES005metaG_FD_111479 | JGI IMG/M metagenome (GOLD analysis project Ga0164294, IMG submission 111479) | Oligotrophic lake water microbial communities from Sparkling Lake, Wisconsin, USA - GEODES005 metaG | ecosystem: Environmental > Aquatic > Freshwater > Lake | place: USA: Sparkling Lake...
GGCACAACGTCAGCAGTTGCAAACTCGCGAACAAGACCTTGCGCGGCAATTGGCAGAAGGCGAAGCGCCACTGCTGGAACTCGAGCGCCAATTGGAAGTGGCGCTGGCCGGTCGCCTCGCGGTAGAGCAGGAACTGGCTGCAGCCCGTTTGGCATTGGAAGAGGGCGAGACCGAACTGCAAACCGGCGACGCTAACCGTGTCGCCGCTGAGCAGACCGTTGAGGCGGCTCGACAGGAAGCGGATAACGCGCGGTTGGCCGCGCAGGAAATTCGCATCCGCCGCGAGTCCATCGCCGAACAGTTCATGGCGACCAAGTTCGACTTGGCCACAGTGCAGGCTAGTTTGCCACCTGAAGCCAACGTACCGGCTTGGGAGGGTTTGCTCGCCGAAGTCACTGGGCGTATCGAGCGTGTCGGTCAGGTGAATCTGGCGGCCATCGACGAATTCAAGGAACAGAGCGAGCGCAAGGAGTACCTGGACCGGCAGTTCAACGACCTCACCGAGGCGCTGAACACGCTTGAACAGGCGATGCGCAAGATTGACCGCGAGACGCGGCAGCGTTTTCAGGACACCTTCAATCGCGTCAATGCGGGTCTGCAACAGCGCTTTCCGCGGCTATTTGGTGGTGGTACGGCGTACCTAGAATTGACGGGCGAGGATGCACTCGAGGCTGGCGTGACCATCATGGCGAGGCCGCCAGGCAAGCGGAATAGCAGTATCAATATGTTGTCGGGCGGTGAGAAAGCGCTTACCGCCGTCGCGCTGGTGTTCAGTATCTTCGACCTGAACCCGGCACCGTTCTGCATGCTGGACGAGGTGGATGCGCCACTGGACGACCACAATGTCGGGCGTTTCTGCGAAGTGGTGAAGGAGATGAGCGAACGCGTGCAGTTCGTATTCATTACCCACAAGCCGCACACCATGGAGTTAGCGCAGAATCTGCTGGGTGTCACCATGAACGAACCGGGCGTGTCGCGTCTCGTGGCGGTCGACGTGGACGAGGCCTTGCGCTTGGCCACGTATGAAGGCGCGGTGGCCTAGTCGCTATGCGTCGGCTAGGCAACCAGAAGTATTGCTGCTGCTCTTCTAGGGGGATGGCATGACGGACGAGTTGCGCTGGATCCTGCTCGGCGTGGGCGCTTTGCTCATCGTCGGTCTGTGGCTTTGGGAAAGTCTGCGTGCGCGTCGCAAGCCATTGGCGGACGACGCTTTCAACGTCACCCCGCCGGTGCGGCGCCCCCCTACGACCACCGGTCCTGGCGGTGTTTACCGCGCCAACCCACCACCACCGGTGGCCCAGGAGCCGGTATGGGAAGAGCCGTACTGGTCTGCTACGGACACTGGCGCTTTTAATGTGCCCGATATTCGCGTCGAGGACGATCTGCCGCCACTTGAGCCGCCGTTGTTGCAGTTGCCCGACCATCATGCCGTGGAGAGCACCGCGGCCCTGCCGGTCATCACTCCCATGGGCAGTGCCTATGACCGTCCACGGGTCGAGGTTGCCTCACCTGCGGCTGTAAACGAGGGTTTGGCGGTGGTCCCATCCCCGGCTCCGACCCCGCTACGCTCTGCTGCGATGGCAACGGTCGTAGAGCCTTCCGCGGCCCCACGGTCGGCTGCGGTGCGCCCGGCGGCAGAACCTCCGTTGGCCCCACGGCCGCGTCCGAATACGCCGCCCCGCCAAAAAATCATCGCACTGCGCTTGGTGGGTGCCACCACAACTGTCCGCTTTGCGGGTGCAGAGTTGCGCCAAGCGCTGGAGGCTGAAGGGTTGGTGTTTGGTCGCTACCATATCTTCCATCGCGAAGTGGACGACAAGCAGTTACTGTTCAGTGTCGCCAGTCTCATTGAGCCGGGTTCGTTCGAACTGCATGAGATGTCGACGCTGGAGCTTCCTGGTATCTCGCTGTTCGCGGTGTTACCGGGCGCTATCGAGGGCACCTACGTCGTTGACGAATTGGTGGCTTGTGGTCGCCGTTTGGCAGCGCGCCTCAATGGGGAGTTGCAAGACGAACGGCGCCAACCGCTGACCGCGGTGCGCGTGATGGAGCTCCGTGATGAAGTGGAGTCTTTCGAACGCTCCTTGTTTACCGGCGGTACCGATGACGCCGATTGAGGCGGCTTCGCGCGTGTTGGCGCTGCGGCAAGAACTGCAGCGCCACAACCATCTTTACCACGTGCTGGACGCCCCAGAAGTTGCGGATGCCCAGTTCGACGCCTTGCTACGTGAACTGCGGGAGCTAGAGGCTGCCTATTCCGAACTCATCACTCCGGAATCACCAACGCAGCGCGTTGGGGCTGCGCCGCTGACCGCCTTCGGTGAGGTGCAGCACCGCCTGCCGATGTTGTCTCTCGACAACGCTTTTACGGATGAAGAGGTCGTTGCTTTCGACCGGCGTGTTCGGGAGCGCTTGGGTCTACTGCCGACGGCGCCGGCGGTTGCTTATAGCGCCGAGCCGAAGATGGATGGCTTGGCGTTAAGCGTTACGTATGTGGATGGCGTGCTGGCGCAGGCCGCCACCCGCGGTGACGGTGCCACTGGCGAGGATGTGACCCACAACGTCCGTACTATTGCCTCTGTGCCATTGCAGTTGATGGGCAACGACTGGCCGCGTTTGCTCGAAGTTCGCGGTGAAGTTTATCTGCCGCTGGCGAAATTCGAAGAGTTCAACCGCCGCGCCGCACTGGCCGGCGAGAAAACTTTCGTGAATCCGCGCAACGCCGCTGCCGGTAGCCTGCGTCAATTGGACCCGCGCATTACTGCCCAACGCCCACTCGAGGCAGTGTTCTACGCGCTCGGCGTGGTCGAAGAGGAACGCTCGCCGCTACCACGGCAGCAGGTAGCTGCCATGTCCGCGTTGCGGCAGTGGGGTTTGTCGACCTCCAAACTGCAGCAAGCCGTGGTGGGTGTGGAAGGCTTGCTGCACTACTACCGGGAGATGGGGGAACGACGTCCAGGCTTGCCTTTCCAGATTGATGGCGTGGTTTACAAGGTGGATGACTACGGCCTGCAAGAGCGCTTGGGGTTCGTCTCGCGGGCGCCTCGTTGGGCGGTGGCTCACAAGTTCCCTGCTGAGGAAGCATTCACCACCGTACGCGGTATTGAATGGCAGGTAGGGCGCACGGGCGCCATCACGCCGGTAGCTAGGTTGGAGCCAGTGTTCGTAGGCGGGGTGACGGTAAGCAACGCCACACTGCACAACCTCGATGAGTTGAATCGCAAGGACGTGCGGGTAGGGGACACCGTGGTGATGCGTCGCGCTGGCGATGTCATTCCCGAAGTGGCCCGTGTCCTGTTCGACCGGCGTCCTCTCGGTACGGTCGTAGTGGCTTTGCCAGCTTGCTGCCCAGTCTGTGCCAGTCCTGTGGCTCGTGAGGACGGCGAGGCCGTGGCTCGTTGTACGGGCGGTCTGCACTGCGGTGCCCAGCGTAAGGAAGCCTTGAAGCACTTTGCTTCCCGTCGGGCATTGGATATTCAGGGGCTGGGTACCGAACTCGTTGACCAGTTGGTAGATGCGGGCTTGGTCCATAACCCGGCGGACCTTTATTCGCTGGCGCTTGGGCCTTTGCTGGGTTTGGAGCGCATGGGTGAGAAGAGTGCTACCAAATTATTGCAGGCCATTACGGACAGTCAGGCGACCACGCTAGCCCGTTTTCTGTTTGGTCTTGGCATCCGCAATGTTGGTGAGGCCACGGCGCTGCAGTTAGCGCTGCATTTCGGTTCGCTCGACGCATTGCGTTCTGCCGACGCCGTAGCGGTCCGCGAAGTGCCAGATATTGGCCCCGTCATTGCGGAACAGGTGGCGGCTTTCTTTCACAACCCTCACAACCTCGAGGTGGTAGACGCACTGTTGGCAGCGGGGTTGCACTGGCCCACGCCATTGGCGAAAGAAGTAACCGGTTCGCTGCCGTTTGCTGGCAAGACCTTCGTGCTGACGGGAACGTTGGCGGGGCAGTCGCGCGACGAGGCGGGAGACCGTATCCGCGCGCTAGGCGGCAAAGTCAGCGGCAGTGTTTCGAAGAAGACCGATTACGTGGTGGCCGGCAGCGACGCCGGCAGCAAACTGGCCAAGGCTGAAGCGCTAGGGGTTGTGGTGCTCGACGAGGCCGCCTTCATCGCCTTGTGCTCGGCGGGTCTGTAAATAGGAACAGGCAGGCACCGGCGCTGACCGTGTCCTCGTGCTGCGGGGCTTGCAGCGTTTCCAGCCAGTCGTCGAGGTCTTCGAGATACTGCTGGCCATGGCGCAGCATGAAGGCCTTGATTGCTGGCACTTGGCTGCGCGGAATGTGATGGCCCAGCACGGTACGCTCAAACAGTTTTTCGCTGGCGCCTGTGGGTTCTAGGTTGCCCACCAGCGAACGTAGCAGGCGCGTGCCGACGAGTGCGGCCCGAGCATGGGCGGCTTGGTCCCGGTCCCGTACCAACTTGGTTCGCGACAAGAGACGCACATAACCGTCAGCCATTTCGATGGCTTGTCCGCTTTCGAGTGCGCCTAAAACCCACTCTGGAGGCAGTTGCGGATAGGCCTGCTGGCTTAGCAAAGCGAAAGAGGGACTGCCTTCCAATGGCAGCAAGCGCGGGTTACCGGTGGTGTCCAGAAATTCTGCGCGGGTCTCCCAGAGGCGGAGCACCTCTGAAACATCCGTATAAGCAGTGGGCTCGACGCCCAAAAATCGTTCTGCCGGTACTGCGGTGGTTCGCGCTGCCACGAACTCTGCCAAAGCGTGGCCGTCCTTGAAAAATGCTGCCAGCAACGCGAGTGCCGCGTCGGCGAGTGGTCCGGCGAATTCCTCGTTGCCGATGGGCGCTTCATTCTCGGCTGAGCGGCCGCCCGCGTCTTGCTGGCCGGGGTGGTTGGCTTTCCTCATGGCTGGCCTCCTGCTGGTGGATGACGGAAACGAAGATACCAACGCTTGCGCCACCGCCGGCGGGGGCTGTGCTGGGCTTGGTATTGGCTTTGGTGCCCGCGGTTCCTTGCACCGTAGCCACCACGCGCTGGCTGAGTTCAAAGAAGTTTTCGCTACGGCGGTTGAGGGTGGCGACCAATTCCAGTGCCGCATGGGGCGCTAGCCCTTCGGCCATGGCGAGCTCTTGGAAGGCCGGTGGGCCGGCCGTCTCGCCGCTGTGCGCGGTAATGGCGTGCGCCACCACGTTTAGTCGCCGGCCAATTTCTAACATATTTTCGCCAGCAGCTGCGCTCCGCTGCACGCTACGCCCCAAAGGCTTGAAGTTGTCCTGTGAGGTTTCCTTGACGGCCCCTTGCGCCAGCAATTCGTCGAGCATGGCGCGTGGCGGGATATCGCCGGAGTATTGCCGTGCCAGTGTGGAAAAGCTGGGGTCGCCTTCGTACGGCAGGGCGCGTGGTTTGCCTTCTTTGGTCAGAAAGGCAGCGTCCGTATGCCACCCCAGCAGCACCCGGTTGCCGCGCTGGCGTTTCCAAGTCTGCAGGGCGTCCGGAGCGGCGCGAGCCTTCAGCAGACGCGCCACTTCATGCCTGGTGAGGCCCGTGATGGCGGCGATGCGTGAGGCATTGAGGGGCTGGTGGCGAGCGCTTTGTCGCCGCGCTGCCTCATGAACGAAGGCCCACTTGATGGCCTCGTAAAGCTCAGGCACGCCGAGGCCGTGGTCCAGCAGCAAGTTGGCCAGTGGTTGCAGGGCGAGCACAGCGGCTTCGGCAGCCTTGCCACTGGGGTTCTTTGCGGAGTTTGGCGTGCGGGCCATCTCTGCATGATACTGCTTGGCGCGACGTAGGCGCAGCAGGGGAGGCAGGCCCGTGTCATTTCAGCTTCGAGCCGTATTCATGCCACTTTGGATAGTGGCGCTTGGCGTGATGGTCTCCGTAATGGTCTTTGGGGGGCTGACGGGCTGCGAACAGCATGCGCCGTCGGAGAGTCCTGCGGTCCGAGAACTCCATCGTTCATTGGGTGGTGAACCCGGAACGCTGGACCCGCAACTGGCCGGGGACACCTACGCTTATGAAGTGCTTCGGGATGCCTATGAAGGGCTCGTCACCGAGGATGCGGCCGGGCGCCCTATTCCCGGGCAGGCTGTGCGCTGGGAGGTCTCGCCGGATGGGCGCGAATATCGTTTTACGCTGCGCGCCTCCTTGCGCTGGTCCGACGGACAGCCACTCGTGGCGGCGGATTTCGTGCGTGGGCTTAGGCGCGCCGTCGACCCACGAGTATCCTCGCCGAATAGCCCTTTACTTCGTGTTATCGCGGGGGCCAGCGCCGTCATGGGCGGACGGTTGCCCGTGGAACGACTTGGCGTTGAAGCCCCCGACCCAACGCATGTGGTCGTACGCCTCGAGCATCCTGCCGAATTTCTTCCTGCCTTGTTGGCGCACCCCGTGGCCTCGCCGTACCGCCCCGGGCTACCGGTGTTCAACGGCGCCTATCGGCTTAAGGCTTGGCTGCCAGGGCGCCCCATTCATGCGGTTGCGAACCGCTACTATCGTGCGGCCAGCACGGTCAGTATCCAACGAGTCTCTTATGTAGGCATTGCCGATGAGAACGTCGAACTGCTCCGTTACCGAGCCGGTTCCATTGATGTCACCGGTGGGCTGCCAGTAGATGAGATTCCATGGGCGCGTGCGCAATTGCCGGGGCAGGTGCAGTTGGCGCCCCAAGCCTCGGTATTCTTTCTAGGGTTCAATCTCCGCAATGGACGAGTACAACACGCGCCACTCGTTCGTCGCGCCTTGACGATGGCCATCGACCGCGACCGACTGACGCAGCAGGTGCTGCGCGCGGGCCAAGTTCCGGCCTATGGGCTGGTGCCTCCTGGAATACCGGGGCACGCCGGGCGCATGATGCCCTGGACAAATCTCACGCGAGGGGAACAGTTAAAACAAGCACGCGCGTGGTACGCGGCTGCCGGTTTTTCGGCCAAGCAGCCGCTGCGCTTACGCTTGCTTTACAACCGCAACACCACCGTCCGTCGGGCAGTCCTGGCCATAGCTCTCATGTGGCGTGAGACGCTTGGTGTGGAAGTGGAATGGGCAGACGAAGAGTTTGGTCGTTTTCTCGCGCTACGTCAGTTGCCTACCGGGTGGGATGTAGTTCGCCTTGGTTGGAATGCGGATTACGCTGATGCGGCGAGTTTTCTGGAGGTATTTCAGAGTTCGAACGCGGACAACACGGTGGGCTATGCGTCAGCCCAGTACGACGCTCACCTAGCACTAGCGATGTCCACCACGGGAACTGAGCGGGCCGGGGCGCTGCAGGCAGCGGAGACAGAATTGCTCGCCGCGGATGCCATCGTGCCGGTGTATTTTTTGGCTACCCGGAGATTGGTACGGCCCACGGTGCAGACCGGGCCGCCCAACTTGATGAACCACAACTACACCCGCTACTGGCGCTGGACAACGCCAACACCAAGCAGCCCTCCAACCCCTTGACTGGGGCCGGAGGGGCTTGGCAATAGTTACTGTTGAACCGGGGCCGGGGCTGGCGACGGTGCGCCCTGCACGGCGGGAGGTGCCTTAAAGTGGCTCTCCACCTTGGTGTTCTTCTTCAGGTTGTCGACGTAGACGCCAACGCGCTTCTGCTCCACCGAAGGCGCAATCTGGTCCTTCACCTGCTCGAACGCCGGCGGCGGCGGCGTGGGGCGGGCGCCCGTGCGCAGGATGATGTGCCAGCCGAACTGGCTCTGCACCGGCGTACGGGTGTATTCGCCATCCTTCAGTAGAGCGACGGCAGCCGAGAACGGCTTGACCATCTGCTCGGGCGGGAACCAGCCGAGGTCGCCACCCTTGGCGGCGGAGCCGGGGTCCTTGCTGTTGTCGGTGGCGAGAGTGGCGAACTTGGCACCCGTTTCCAGTTGGGCGATCAAGTCCTTTGCCTTGGCTTCTTCGTCCACCAGAATGTGGGAGGCTTCGAATTCCTCCTTCGGCATCTTGGACACGAGGCTGTCGTATTCAACCTTCAGTTCAGCGTCCGTCGGCTTCGAGTCTTTGAAGTGGGCCTGCACGGCAGCGCGGGCCAGTACCTGCATGCGCGCCAGTTCGAGGGCGGCATGGGTCTCTGGGTCGTCAGCCAGGCCCTGCTTCTCGCCTTCGCGGGCCACTACGGCCAACTTGATGAGGGAGTCGACCACTTGTTCCTGCTGCGCGGCCGGCAGTTCGGCGAATGCTTTGCCGCCTTGGGCCTTCACGAAGATATCTAGCGCTTCCGCGGACACCGGCTGACCATCGACGTGGGCGATGGGTGGTTTGGCCTGCGCGGCAGTACCGGTCCCGGCTTGGCAGGCCGAAAGCACCAGCGCACCGCTGGCGGTCATCAGGATCGCGAACTTCTTCATGATGGTCCTCAAAAGATGAAAACGATGAAAGGGAATACAGATTTGATACCTGAACCACTTTCCGTGAGCCCGCAGTTTAACCTGTTGTGGATTCTGCGGGCGTCAGGGCGGTGATGGACAGGGCATGAATGTCTTGCGGCATGAGCGGGGCACTGGCGGTATAGACCAGACGATGCCGAGCAAGCGTCCGCAAGCTGACAAAACGGTCTGACACCACACGCACGCTAAAGTGCCCGGCACCCCCCGCGGTGGCATGCCCGACATGGTGGTGGCTGTCGTCCACTACGACGGTGCTGCCCGAACCGAAGGCAGCCTCCAGCAGGGCAAGGAGGGCCGCAGGCCGTGCGGTAGAGGCCAAGGGAGAGACGAGGGGCGGAGTTTCGTAGTTCATGGTTTCGAATCGGTGGTCGTTTCAACTTCCACAGCCTCGGCGTGACGCGAGAGCCAAAGCATCTGCAGGACGGCAAAGACCATCACGACGCCGACGGTAGCTATCTTCCAGGTCGCCCAAGCATCGCGGCTGAAATAGAGCACGAACACGGCGTTTACTCCAGCCAGCAGCAGGAAGAACGCACTCCAGTGCGCTGTGGCCCATTGCCAGGTCCGCCGGTCGGTACGGAGCACGTGACCTAAAGTCCGCTGCAACATGGGCTGTTCGCCGATGACGTTGCTGGCGACAAACGCGGCGGCCAGCAGCACGTAGAGCACGCTCGGCTTCCAGACGATGAAGCGATCGTCGTGGATGTAGAGCGTGAGGCCACCGAATACCAGGACCAGCGCGGCGGTGGTGAGCAGCATGCCGCTGACCTTGCGGTGGCGGAAATACTGCCAAGCGACCTGGGCCACTGTCGCGACGATGAGCACGCTCGTGGCGGTGTAGATTCCAAGCCACTTGAAGGTGGCGAAGAACAGAAGGACGGGAATGAGATCGTAGAGTGCCTGCATCCGCTTATGATACCTACCTCATGAGCCAGTTGTTCCAGCTACACCCGAAAGATCCCCAGCGACGACTGTTGCGTCAGGCCGCGGATTGCCTGCGCGGCGGCGGATTGATCGTTTACCCCACGGACAGTTGCTACGCGCTGGGCTGCCAGATTGGCGACAAGGACGCCATGGAGCGCTTGGCGCGCGTCCGACAGACCGATAAGCACCACCATTTCACGTTGGTCTGCCGCGATCTGTCCGAGATTGCGAAGTACGCCAAGGTGGGCACTTGGCAGTACCGCCTGCTACGGGCCAACACCCCGGGCCCGTACACCTTCCTGCTGCAGGCGACCAAGGAGGTCCCAAGGCGTTTGCAGCACGCCAAGCGCTCCACCATCGGTATCCGTATTCCGGATCATCGGGTGCCGCAGTTGCTGCTCCAGGAACTGGGTGAACCTCTGATGACCAGTACCCTCTTGCTACCCGGTGACGAGTTCCCGATGACGGACGCTGCCGAGATCCATGTCCGCCTCGGGAAAACGGTCGATATCGTGCTGGATGGCGGCAATTGTGGTCTGGAACCCACTACGGTCGTCGACCTGTCTGGGGAGGCGCCGTTGGTGGTTCGGGAGGGCCGCGGGAACCCGGCCCCGTTCCTCTAGCCGTCCCTCTAGCCGTCCCTCTAGCCGTTCCTCTAGGGGAGTAGATGAGGGGGAGCGTATAATCGTGCATCCATCGGGCCCTTTGGGCGCGGTGTGGTATCCCGCCCCTTGGAGTTGCATGGACCTTAACCAGATTTTGCAGAACGTTGCGGTTATGGGCTTGCCCATCCTCACCGCGATCACGCTGCACGAGGTGGCCCATGGCTGGGCAGCCCGTTCCTGCGGCGACCGTACGGCGGAAGCACAAGGGCGGCTCAGCCTGAACCCCATTAACCACCTTGACCCAGTGGGAACGGTCATTCTCCCTGGCCTGTTGTTGCTGTCTGGCGCGCCGTTTCTGTTCGGCTGGGCCAAGCCAGTGCCGGTGAACCCCAGTCGCTTCAAGCACTACCGCGCCGATTGGGTAAAGGTGGCTGCCGCCGGGCCAGCGGCGAATTTCACGATGGCACTTCTGTGGGGGCTGCTGGGTGTCCTCACCTTGCAGTTGGCCATGAATACCGGCGGCAACATTTACGCGGAATGGCTGTTGAAGATGGCGAATTTCGGGGTGCTGTTCAATATAGTCATTGCCGTGTTCAATCTCCTGCCCATTCCCCCGTTGGATGGGGGACGCGTACTGGCCAATCTGCTGCCGCCGCGCAATGGCTTTGCTCAATTGCTGGACAAGGTAGAGCCATGGGGCCTTTATATCGTCATGGGTCTAGCCCTCACGGGCTTGTTGGGGGGCGTTATCGGTCGCCCAGTAGATTTCATCAGCAGCCTGTATGCAGCGCTGTTTTCCATGCTTACTTGAACGCTGCCGCCTAAGAGGATGCCCGCTTGAGCGCTTCGAATCTCCTTTCCCACCGCCGCGTTCTCTCGGGCATGCGCCCGACGGGCCAGTTGCACCTTGGGAACTACCATGGCGCACTGCGTAACTGGGTGGACCTGCAGCACCAGTACGACTGCTATTTCTTCGTGGCGGACTGGCATGCGCTGACCACTGGCTACGAGGACACGACGAAGCTTGAAGAGCACGTATGGGACATGGTCATCGACTGGCTGGGTGCCGGGCTGGACCCGGAAAAGTGCACGCTGTTCATCCAGTCCCGCGTGCCGGAGCATGCCGAACTGCACTTGTTGCTATCGATGGTCACGCCGCTTGGCTGGCTGGAGCGAGTCCCCACCTATAAAGACCAGCAGGAGCAGTTGCGCGAGAAAGATCTTGCCACCTACGGCTTCCTCGGTTACCCCCTGCTGCAGAGTGCAGACATCCTCTTGTACCGCCCGAAATACGTGCCCGTCGGCGAAGACCAGGTGGCGCATGTGGAAATTACGCGCGAAGTGGCGCGGCGCTTCAATCATTTGTATGGCCGTGGTCCCGCGTTCGAAGCGGCCGCTGCGGCTGCCTTGCAGCGCGCCGGTGCTGAAGGTGCCGAGCGACTGAAGAAATGGCGCAAAGCGTGGCAGCAGAAGGGCGAGGCCGAAAGCCGTAGTCGTGCCCAAGCTTGGCTGGAGGCAGCGGCTCTGGATGCCGCCGAAAAGGAATGTCTTGCTGGCTGGCTGGACGGCAGCGGCCGCGCTATTTTGCCCGAGCCGGAAGTGCTGCTGACGGCGACGCCGAAGGTGCCTGGCCTCGATGGTCGCAAGATGTCCAAGAGCTATGGCAACACTATTGGCCTGCGCGAAGACCCGGACAACGTCACGAAGAAACTGCGCGCTATGCAGACCGACCCTGCGCGGGTGCGGCGCACCGATGTCGGCGACCCGGACAAATGCCCGGTGTTCGACCTCCACCGTGTGTATTCCACCCCTGCAACTCAAGCCGAAGTGGCGCAGGGCTGTCGTTCGGCTGGCATCGGCTGCATCGACTGCAAACAGCCGCTCATTGAAGCGGTAGTCACCGAAATCCGCGGCATCCGCGCTCGCTCGGCAGAGTTCGCGGCCAATCCGGCGCGGCTGCGCAGCATTATCGACAACGGCTGTGAGCGCGCGCGCGTGGTGGCGAACGAGACGATGCATGAGGTGCGTAGCGCCATGGGCCTGGGGTTCAAGTGACCAGCATGAAACCCGAACTACGTGTCATTGCAGGCGGTATCTCGTTAGCGGAAGCCGCCGTGGCTGCCGAGGTGCAGGCGGCGCTGGCGGCAGCGGCCCCCGATTCACCGCCGCCGGTCCAGCAGGAAATGCCGTTCGCCATCGTGGATGGCGAACCCATGAGCGAGCCGCCACGCGACCTCTACATTCCGCCGCAGGCGCTGAAGGTATTCCTTGAGGCGTTTGAAGGCCCGCTGGACCTGTTGCTCTACCTCATCCGCCGTCAGAACCTCAACATTCTCGATATCCCCATTGCCGAGATTACGCGGCAGTACATGGAATACATCGAGTTGATGCATGGCATGGAGCTCGAACTGGCCGGTGAGTACATGCTCATGGCCGCGATGCTGGCAGAGATCAAATCTCGCATGTTGCTGCCGCGTGCGGCGGTGGAAGTCAGCGAGGAAGAAGACCCGCGTGCGGAACTGGTACGCCGTCTGCAGGAATACGAGCGTTTCAAGCGGGCGGCCGAAGATATCGATGGGCTCCCGCGTCTCGAGCGCGACGTGTTTCCGGGCTCGGCTGAAATCACCGAGCGTAAGGTGGTCAATATCGTTCCCACGGTGTCCTTGCAGGAGATGTTGCTGGCTTTCAAGGACGTCATCCAGCGCGCTGCCATGTTCGCCAGTCACCACGTGGCGCGTGAACGCTTATCAGTCCGCCAGCGCATGAGCGAGATGTTGCAGCGTCTGCAGACAGATACCTTCATCGATTTCATCCGGTTATTCGAGGTGAGTGAAGGGCGTATGGGGGTCACGGTTACCTTCGTGGCCTTGCTCGAGTTGCTGCGCGAAGGGTTGGTGGAGTTTGTGCAGGCGGAAGCCTATGGCCCCATCCATGTGCGTCCCGCCACGGCGCCACGCGACTGGTCTGAAGCGGCGACGCCTGATGTTGATAGCGCCGCAGGCAATTTGGTGCTGGCTCTCGAACCGGTGTTCGAAGAGCCCCCGGTGCCGGCAGTGCAGGCTGTTAGCGGTGCGGTGATGGCGCCGCAGCAGGAAGACGAGCCGGCGCCTGTGCGGGCACCAGTGGTCGATAACGGATTTTGAGGACGGTCATGACTGAACAGAACCACGAGACCGCGAACGACGCGGCGCAGGATCCGATGACTAGCCAGGCATTGGAGGCTGCCGATGCGGCCGCAGACGCTGCCATGACGGTCGCTAACGACCGCGCACTGCGCAATGTCTGCGAGGCGGCCTTGCTGGCTGCCGGGCGCCCACTCACGGTGGAACAGATTGCCGAGTTGTTCGAGGAAGCGGAACGTCCCGGCAATCAGCAGGTGAGGATGGCGCTGGAAGCCCTGTCTGAGGACTACGCGTCCCGTGGCATCGAGTTGCGTGAGGTATCCACAGGGTTTCGCGTACAGGTTCGCGCTGAATCGGCGGGCATCGTGTCGCGCTTATGGCAAGAGCGTCCAGCGAAGTATTCGCGCGCTCTACTGGAAACGCTGGCACTCATCGCTTATCGGCAGCCCATCACTCGTGGCGAGATTGAAGACATCCGCGGTGTGGCGGTGAACCCGAACATCATTCGTACCTTGCAGGAACGCGGTTGGATTCGCATCGTGGGCTATCGTGAAGTGCCGGGCCGGCCTGAGTTGCTCGGTACCACGCGTGAATTCCTCGATTACTTCGGCTTGAAGAGCCTCGACAGCCTGCCCACGCTGGCGCAATTACGCGATGTCGAGAACCTCGGCGTGCAGTTGGAGTTCCCCGAGACGCAGCCTGCCGTGGCCGCCGCCGCCGCGCTGGCCGCCGAAACTGCGGCCGACGAAAACGCTCCCGAGGAGGGCGCTGCCAACGATGGCGCCGCAGACGACGCCGGCTCGGTAGAACCGAATTGAGAATCCAGAAGGTTCTGTCGGCCGCTGGTGTTGCCTCCCGTCGGCAGGTGGAGGCTTGGCTCGTGCAAGGGCGGTTGACGGTCAACGGGCAGCCCGCGGCTCCCGGTCAAGCCTTGGGACCCAAGGACGTAGTGGCACTGGATGGTCGGCGCTTGCGGCTCGCCGCTACTTCGCCCGATCGAACCCGCGTCATTGCCTATCACCGCTCCCCAGGCGAGCCTGCCCGTGCCGCAGACGCTCCAGAGGGCACGACGCCGGTCGAAGACCGGCTCCCGAAGGTGAAAGGTTCTCGTTGGCTGCCGCTGGGAGCCATGGCGCCTTCCGACGGCGGACTGGAACTGTTTACTACCGACGGCGCCTTGCGCGCAGCGGTGTCCAAAAAGGCCAACGCCCACGAAACGCATTACTCGGTGCGAGTGCGTCGCCTGCCGGATGAAGCAGAACTGGCGCGTCTGGGGCCGACAGCGGCTGCTGGCGATCCGCCGTTCGAAGTCCTGAAATGTGGCGCCGACCCTGGCGAGGGTTCCAATGCATGGATCAACGTCACCACGCGTGGCGCCCGCGCGCGCGACCTTCGCGCGGCGCTGGCTGCTATCGGCGTTGATGTGGGTCGCCTGATGCGTACCCGTTTCCTGGGTTTTTCCATGCCGCGCAACATGGCGCGAGGGCGCAGCGTCGAACTGGAAGCAGAAGAGGTCGACGCGCTGTGCGCTGGCGTCGATTACGCCGGCTTGGCGGGCTCCTGGCAATCGAACGAGCCACCGGTGACGCCGCGCGCCGCTGGGCCCAGAAGGAAAAGGTAAGGGGCGACAATCGTTTCGGGTAAAGGGAGCCGTTCCCGGTTTTCTCCCGGAAAGGCTTGCGAGCGCATGGCGGTGCGGGTCGCACCAGGATTTAGGCAATTCACGCGCACCCGTCCGTCGGTGGAAAGTTCGTCCGCCAGTACCTGCGCCAGCCCTTCCACGGCAAACTTTGAGGCCGCATAGGCGCCCCAGTAGGCGCGGCCTTTGCGTCCGACGCTGCTAGTGGTGAACACGATGCTCGCGTCCTCACTTGCTTTCAGTAAGGGTAAACAGACGTGGGTGAGTGCGAAGGCAGCCGTGACATTCACGTGCATCACACGACCAAAGGTCGGCACGTCATAGAGTTCCACCGGCGCCAAAGTGCCGAGAATGGCGGCGTTATGCAGCAGTCCATCTAGTCGCCCGTACTCAGTCTGCAGCGAACTCACCAAGGCGTCATATTCTGGAGCGAGGGCTGTCTCCAGATTCAGGTGGACCAGCGCCGGCACGGGGCCGCCGGCCGCGACGATTTCGTCATTCACCTTTTCTAACTTGCGCAGTGTCTTGCCGAGCAGCACCACGGTGGCGCCGTGGCCCGCTAGCGCGAGTGAGATGGCTTTGCCGATGCCGTCGCCGGCACCCGTCACGAGGATGACGCGTCCTGCCAACGCCGCAGAGGGGGCTTCGTAAGTGCGTAGCGTCTGGCTGTCCATGGGGTTTCCGGTGTGCTGCAGGAATTAACGATGGGCGCGGCGCGCGGCGTGCCAAGCGGCCCAGAGGGTACGCCATGGCGGCAACAGGACGTCCGCGTGAGAATTCAGGGGCTGTTGCTGAAGGCGCTGCACGGCGCTGCGGGCCAGCGCTAAGCGAACCGCCGTGTGGCGCAGTTGGCTACGCACGCTCGGGTGCAGGGTTTGCCATTGCCGCTCGGCCAGCAAGAGGGTGTTCTCGGCCAGCATCAGTTGCTCCCGCAAGAGCATTGCCAAGCCAGCGGCATGCGCCGTGGAGCCGAGCGATTCGGGGAGTTCGTTCAAGGCCATGCCATGGGCTTCCAACGCTTCCAGGGGCAGTCCGAGACGCCCTTGATGAGCTTGCTGCAGTGGCAACGTACAGGCATCCAGACGGCCAAGGCCAATCCCCAGTTGCTCAGCGAACTGACGGAGACCCGCCGCGGCTTCGCTACCCGCGGCAGTGGCTTCCGGCACCAACACGCGAAGTGCCGTCCACTGCACCGCGCCATGGCGACGCCAGTCCCAGCGTTCCGCCGCCGCTTGGTCGTCGGGTGCCACCCCGGCGAGATCCATCGTCGCCAGTTGCAGGCGCTCGGGAAGTTCGCTCCAAAGGCCAGGCTCGTCGGCAATGCTGTGCAGTTCGCGAGTGAGGGGATGCGCCGGTTTGCCAGCGTTCAACCGTTGCAGTTCTTCTTGCCACCACTGCAGTTTGTGGTGGGCGGCTTCGTGCGAGCGCGTGCGGCCTGATGTTACTAACTCGTCGATGACGACGGACCATTGGTAGAGCGCACGCAGTGCCCCAGCCCGAGGATGCGCCGCAAACAGACAAGCATAGCCAGCAGCGTCCAAGGCGCGTGACATCGCGACGCCTAGCCGCGCGACTGTGGGGTGTGGACCGAGCCGCTAGCTGGTAGGCCGAGCCAGGTGGCGATATCGGTCATCGAATGAACGCTGCCGTGAGCGCCCCAGGTGTCGGGGCGGTCCGTCTCGGCGAGGTAGCCAAAGTGCGCCACCAGCGCAGTCATGCCGGCGGCGAGAGCGGCCTGAACGTCTCGTTCGGCGTCGCCGACGTAGACGCAGGCAGCAGGCTCGAGGCCGGCCTGCGCGGCGCCATACAGCAGCGGCGCCGGGTGGGGCTTGCGCTGCGGCAGCGTGTCGCCGGAGACGATACAGGCGGCACGTGGTGTTAGCTCCAGGGCTGCCATGAGGGGGTCCGTGAGGTAGGCCGGCTTGTTCGTCACCACGCCCCACTTGAGACCTGCTTGTTCCAATGCCAGCAGCAGGGCCTCGCCCCCGGGGAATAGACGGGTTTCGCGAGCGATGCGGGTCGCGTAACGGTCCAAGAAGCGTTGGCGCATGGCTTCGAAGGCCTCTCCGGGCGCAAGGCCGAAGCCCGTCTGCACCATGGCAGTGGAGCCGTGGGACGCGTGAGGGCGAATGGCAGCGAAGGGCAGGGGAGAAAGTCCTTCTTCGGTGCGCAGGTCGTTGAGCGCACCTGCCATGTCCCGGGCTGTGTCCAGCAAGGTACCGTCGAGGTCGAACAGAACCCCCTGCCAAGGCATGGTGACAGTCATGGGTTAGGCTGCCCCGGGGCTGCCCCGAGGCTGATTGGGGGGCGGCAAAAATGCGCCAGATAGTTAACGGCAACGTCCGGCCCGAGCCGGAAGGTGTGGGTGAGGGGGTCCATTTCGAGACCCGTGACATCTAGCAGCTCGAGGCCAGCAGCGCGGGCCATGGTGGCCAGTTCCGAGGGCCGCAGAAAGCGCGAGTACTCGTGGGTACCTCGCGGCAACAGGCGCAATAGATATTCCGCGCCGACGATGGCCAGACCGAACGCCTTTGGCGTGCGGTTGAGCGTTGACAGGAACACGCTGCCGCCCGGCCGCACCAATGTGGCGAGAGCAGCGATGACCGATGCGGGGTCCGGTACGTGTTCCAGCATTTCCATGCAGCACACCACGTCGTAGCTTGCGGGCTCGGTGGCGGCCAGTTCTTCGGCGGCTGCCTCCAGGTACTTGACCTGCACGCCCGTTTCCAATGCGTGGAGTCTGGCTACTTGCAGAGCGGCGGTGGCGAGATCGACCCCAGTGGTATCGGCCCCGCTAAGCGCTAGCGCTTCGCTCAGCAGGCCGCCGCCACAGCCCACATCTAGCGCGCGCGCACCCTGCAATGGCGCACGCGCTGCCACGTAGCCGAGGCGTACTGGGTTGAGGCGATGGAGTGGGCCGGACTCGCCTTGCGGGTCCCACCAGCGCTGCGCCAGTGCCTCGAATTTGGCGATTTCGCC
>Ga0164294_10002231_pt1 | contig 17605 bp, 23 predicted proteins | sample GEODES005metaG_FD_111479 | JGI IMG/M metagenome (GOLD analysis project Ga0164294, IMG submission 111479) | Oligotrophic lake water microbial communities from Sparkling Lake, Wisconsin, USA - GEODES005 metaG | ecosystem: Environmental > Aquatic > Freshwater > Lake | place: USA: Sparkling Lake...
ATCCACGGCCCTAGCTCGAGCCCCGTTTCCGCCGCCCGTCTCGGCTGCGAAATCCGCGAAACCGGCAAAAACACCTGGACTTTATTGTTAACGAATTCGGCGACCACCGAGACAAGGCCGTTACCGAAATCGGCGACCACCCGGACAATGCCGTTACCGAAGCCGACGACCGCCCCCAGATCATCGTCGCCGACGCCGGCGTGCCCCCGGACAGATCGGGACCGAAACCGGCGACCACCCGGACAACAACAGGACCAGAACCGGCGACCACCGGGACAAGAACAGGACAGAACGGGACAGCAACAGGACGCCCACCGACCTGCCCGCCGGATCGCCACCTTGCCGGTTTGTGTTTCACTTCAAGGGGTTAGCGGCATTCCAACCCGGCCAGACCGCTGAAAACCCCGCGCTTTTTCGCGCATCGCGCCCCATGTCCGCTTTTTCGCCCCGTGCGGTGCGTAGCCCGCCGAGGTCTTTCGTCTCGGTTTTCCGCCTTCAAAAACGACGCGCGTCCCGTTTCCACCGTCCGTCATCCCCCTTAAGGGAGGAAGTCATGAGCCTGCCCATCCCGCAACTTGACCCGTCCTCTGCGCCGCAAGTGTCCGTTGTCGTGCCCGTGTTCGACGAGGGCGAGGCGGCGCCCCTGCTGGCGCGCGAGATTGCGGCGGCCTTTGCCGGCCGGTCCTTCGAGATGCTGTTTGTCAATGACGCCAGCCGCGACGACACGCGGGATAGGCTGCTGGCGCTGAAGGCCGAGATCCCGCAGCTGCGGGTGCTCAGCCACCGAAAGAACAGCGGTCAGAGCCGGGCGGTGCGCAGCGGGGTGCTGGCGGCGCGGGGGGCGGTGATCGTCACCCTGGATGGCGATGGCCAGAATGATCCGGCCGATGCGCCGCGCCTGGCCGACCGGCTGCTGGCCGCCGGGCCGGACCTGGCTATGGTCGGGGGCGAGCGGGTCAAGCGCCAGGACAGCGGCGCCAAGCGCTGGGCCAGCCGCTGGGCCAACCGCATCCGCCGCCGGCTGCTCAACGATCTGGCGAATGACTCCGGCTGCGGGCTCAAGGCCTTCCGGCGGGAGGCCTTCCTGCGGCTTCCCTATTTCGACCATATCCACCGCTACCTGCCGGCCCTGATGCTGCGCGAGGGCTATCAGATCGCCTTCGAGCCGGTGAACCATCGCCACCGCGAGACCGGCGCCTCGAAATACACCAACTGGGGCCGGCTCAAGGCCTCCCTGACCGACCTACTGGGGGTGATGTGGCTCAACACCCGCTCGCGCCAGCCGGGCGGGGTGGACGAGGCCTGACGGGGAGAGGCGGCGAGGGGTTCGCCTACGGCGGCAACCCGCTTCACCGGACGGGCAAAAAGAGTTAACCGTAAGACGGGGCCGGGTTTTCCGGAGGACATGGGGAGCAAGACCAATGTTTGCTGCGTTTCCGCTGCTGGCCATTCCGGTGCTGGTCTATAACCTGATCGTCCTGACCATGCCGGGGGCCTTTGGCGCCCCGGATGCGACGGCCTGGTTCACTGACGGTCTGTTCACCATCAACATGACCTCGGGAACCCCCTGGCCGGTCAGCCTGTCGGACCTGCTGCTGGCCGGCTCCCTGATCGTTCTGTTTATCGAGCTCCTGAAGTCCACGACCAGCCGCAGGATCGCGATCATCAACCATTCCCTGTCGATGCTGCTGTTCATCATCTGCCTGATCGAGTTCCTGCTGGCCCCGGCCTTCGCCACCTCGACCTTCTTCCTGATGACGGTGATGGTCCTGCTGGACGTTCTTGCCGGGTTCATCGTGACCATCGTGGCGGCCCGCCGCGATGTTGATTTCGGACCCGGCGACGCCGTCTGAAGCCTGATTTTCCGGCCGGATTGCCCGGTCTCAGGTCAGGACGGTGAAGATCACGGCGACGACGGCGATGTCCATGGCGCGGATCAGAAGACGGGTCATGGCGGCTCTTTCAGCAGGGTTTACGGCTGATTAAGCAAGACTGGCGCCAATCGATGCGCACCCTGCCTGTCCCTGGAAGCGCCTGATCATGGCCCTGTTCTTCGACGCCCCCTGGTATGACGCCCGCCTGGCCGAGCGGGGCCTCACCCGCGCCGTCCTGGCCGCCGTGGCGGGCCTGACCGAGCCGGATCTGGCCCTGGTGTTCAAGGACCAGCGGGAGCTCAAGGCCTCGGAGGTGGCGGCCTTTGCCGAGATCCTGGGGGTCACCCCGGCCGAGGCGGCCAGCCGCGCCGGCGTCTCCACCCCGGTGCCCGGCGCCGACCCGATCTCCCGCCTGGCCGCCCTGGAGCGCCGGGTGGCGGCGCTGGAGGCAAGGCTTGCCGGGTCCGGCGGGGAGGGGGGATAATGGTCCTACCGCTTCGATGCGGGGCGTCAGGTCGGCTGCGCTAGATCTCGGCCTTTTTCAGCAGGCCCTTGCCGGGCCGGCGGTCGGCGGGACCGGAATATTCCGCTTCCAGATAGGCGGACCGGGCCGCATCGATCACCGCCGGTCCGCCGCGCAGGCCGCGCTTGACGCCGGGCTGGCCCAGAAGCTGGGCGGCAAAGGCGGACTGGCCATCCAGGGGCTTGGCGCCGCCGGGATCCCGGGTCGTGGCCGGACCGGCCGGAACGGGCAGGGTCTCGGAGGGTTTTGTCGAAGCCCTGGGGTCTGATCCCTGGGCGCCGGGATAACGCTGACGGCCGGGGCCGGGCGCATCCTCGTCCCGGCGCCAGTGCTGGCGTCGGTCGGCGCGATCGCGAACGGGATCAAGCCTCTCGGTCATGACCACAAGAATGGCGGAGCGTCGTTAAGGAAGCGGCGCCGAGCGCGGTTAATCAGTCCTTGGAGGCCAGCCGGTCGATCTGGGCCCGCATGGCCTCGACCTGCCGCTTCAGTTCCGACAGGGAATCCTCGGACGGGGCCGGGGCCTGGGGAGACGGCGGCTGGGCGGCGGCGGCGGCCTCGTCGCCCCGGCCATAGGCAAAGGGCGAGAACATCCGCATGGCCCGCTCGAACAGGGCCATGTTCTGCCGGACCTGGTCGTCAAAGGCGGCAACGCCGGTCTGCGGGTTCATGGCCCCGAACTGCTGGCGCATCCGCTCCTGCTGCTTGGCGAAGGTCTCCAGGCTCATTTCCAGATAGCTGGGCAGGAAGGCCTGCATCTGGTCGCCATAGAATCCGATCAGCTGGCGCAGGAACTGGATCGGCAGCAGGTTCTTGCCGTCACCCCGGTTTTCCTCGTCGAAGATGATCTGGGTCAGGACCGAGCGGGTGATGTCCTCGCCGCTCTTGGCGTCGAAGACCACGAAGTCGATGCCCTCACGGACCATGTCCGCCAGGTGCTCCAGGGTCACATAGGAGCTGGAAGCGGTGTTGTAGAGTCGCCGGTTGGCGTACTTCTTGATGATCACGCGGTCGCCGGCCTCGCGTCCGGCGTCGGACTTCTCGGACATTTCATCCCCGTTTTTAGGCGGCATGGCCGCATATCTTGCGCCGCAGTATCGCTAAAGCGAAGGCGTCGCGCCACCCTTGCTCGCAATTGCGAAAAAGCCAACCAAATCGACGTGACCGGGTGACGCCGGGGACGTTTCTGGGGCATTGTGCCCAACCACAATCTGGAAAGGGGCGGCGCGCACGACCGCTTCAGGAAACTACGTCGGGAGCTTCGCCATGAGCGACATCGTTATCGTCTCCGCCGCCCGCACGCCGGTCGGCTCCTTCAATGGCGCGCTGTCCAGCCTGCCGGCCCATGAGCTGGGCAAGATCGCCATCCAGGCCGCCGTGGCGCGGGCCGGCATCAGCGCCGCTGATGTGGACGAGGTGATCATGGGCCAGGTGCTGCAGGCCGGCGCCGGCCAGGGCCCGGCCCGCCAGGCGGCCGTCAATGCCGGCATCCCGGTGGAATCCCCGGCCTGGAGCGTCAACCAGCTCTGCGGCTCCGGCCTGCGCGCCGTGGCCCTGGCGGCCCAGCAGATCGCGGCCGGCGACGCCTCCATCGTCGTGGCCGGCGGTCAGGAAAGCATGAGCCAATCCCCCCACGCCGCCCAGCTGCGCAACGGCCAGAAGATGGGCGACCTGGGCTTTGTCGACACCATGATCAAGGACGGCCTGATCGACGCCTTCCACGGCTACCACATGGGCCAGACCGCCGAGAACATCGCCAACCGCTGGCAGATCACCCGCGCCGACCAGGACCAGTTCGCGGTCACCAGCCAGAACCGCGCCGAAGCCGCCCAGAAGGCCGGCAAGTTCGATGAGGAGATCGCGCCGGTCACCATCAAGGGCCGCAAGGGCGACACCATCGTCGACAAGGACGAATACATCCGCCATGGCGCGACCCTGGACAGCGTCTCGGGCCTGAAACCCGCCTTCACCAAGGAAGGCTCCGTCACCGCCGCCAATGCCTCCGGCCTCAATGACGGCGCCGCCGCCCTGGTCATGATGAGCGCCGCCGAAGCCCAGAAGCGGGGCCTGAAGCCCCTGGCGCGCATCGCCTCATGGGCCCATGCCGGCGTCGAACCCGAAGTCATGGGCACCGGCCCCATCCCCGCCATGAAGAAGGCCCTGGAAAAAGCCGGCTGGAGCGTCGGAGACCTGGACCTGATCGAAAGCAACGAGGCCTTTGCGGCGCAGTCGCTCAGCGTGGTCCGGGAACTGGGTCTCGACCCGGCCAAGACCAACGTCAATGGCGGCGCCATCGCCATCGGCCATCCCATCGGCGCCAGCGGCGCCCGCATCCTGACCACCCTGCTCCATGAGATGAAGCGGACCGGCGCGAAGAAGGGCGCTGCGACGCTCTGTGTCGGCGGCGGCATGGGCGTGGCCATGTGCGTCGAGGCCGTCTGAACCGGTCTCAGGTTTCAACCGTAGAACAGCACCGGGCCGAGGTCCGGAAGATGGCCGCCTGTCCAACGAGGCAGGCGGCCCCAACAGGAAACGCAGGAAGACATCATGAGCAGGGTTGCATTCGTCACGGGCGGAACAAGAGGCATCGGCCGGGCGATCGTCGAGCGGCTGAAGGCCGACGGCATGAAGGTGGCCGCCGGCTACAGCGGTAACGAAGCCGCCGCCAAGGCCTGCGCCGATGAACTGGGCGTGATGGTCGTCAAGGGCAATGTCGGCAGCTTCGACGACTGCAAGGCCGCCGCCGCCGCTGTGGCCGCTGAACTTGGCCCCATCGATGTGCTGGTCAACAATGCCGGAATCACCCGCGACGGCTTCTTCCACAAGATGTCCTACGAGCAGTGGAGCGAAGTGATCCGGGTGAACATGGACTCGGCCTTCAACATGACCCGTCAGGTGATCGACGGCATGCGCGAGCGCAGCTGGGGCCGGGTGGTCAATATCAGCTCGATCAATGGCCAGAAGGGCCAGGTCGGTCAGACCAACTACAGCGCCGCCAAGGCCGGCCTGATCGGCTTCACCAAGGCCCTGGCCCTGGAGAACGCCAAGAAGGGGATCACCGTCAATGTGATCTGCCCGGGCTATATCGACACCGAAATGGTCTCGGCGGTTCCCCAGAACGTGCTGGAAGGCATCATCGCCGGCATCCCGGTCGGACGGCTCGGCAAGGGCGAGGAAATCGCCGACATGGTGGCCTACCTGTCCGGAGAGCGCGCCGGCTTCGTCACCGGGGCGACATTCACCCTGAACGGCGGCCAGTATCTGGCCTCCTGAAGGCTGAGGGACCGGATGTGGGGCGAGGCTGGCTATGGCCTATTCGCCACACTACCGGTCCCTTCCATCCTGCCGTTTGATCATGGCCTTACCCAAGTCCAAGATTCGCCCCAGTCGGGGTTCATGACCCCGGGCATGGCAATTCACGGAAAGAGACGGGTGTCCGCGGCCCTGGCCGCGGGGGCGATGGTTTTTGGTCTCTGCGCCACGGGGGCTATGGCCGAGGAGTCCGCCCGCTCGCCGTTCCGGTCCCTGGGTGACATGTTGTTTCCCGAGGCGCCGGACGCAGGCCGTGCGACGGCGCCGCCCGTGGCGCGCTATGTGTCCGAGACGGGCGAGGTGTTTGTACTCGACCGCACGGCAGCAAAGCCGCTTTTGCGCTTCGAGGGAAGCAACGAGGTCTGGGTGCTGGAGCCCCATACCGGGGCCCGGGGCGACACCCTCTACAAGACCGATGCCGGCCGCGTCATGCTCCGCGGCACCAAGGTTGGCGGTCTGACCATCTTTACACCGCAACGCCGGGAGGGCGCCGCCGCCGCTCTGGCCGGTGAAACCCGTCCGATCCGCCTGGGTCCCGTCAGTCCAAAGGCGCTGTATCAGAGGCTGTTTGGCACCAGCAACGCCGTCAGCCGCGCCGCCCGCAGGCAGGTGCCCTTCCAGGCCGAGGCCACGCCGGCCTCGTCCGCGCTCATCGCGGATGCTGCGGTGGTGACCGCCGACGGGCTGGTGCGGATGAGCGCAACGGCCGCTGGCCGTGCACATCTGGACCGAGTCATGAAGGTTTTCATCACCGAAGGACCCCGGCCCAGCGTGGTCCTGCGCCAAGGGGTGCTCATTGTTGTTGTGGCGCCCAAACTGGGGCTTGGCGGTCGTCCCTCTTCAGAGCGGATCGCCTTTGCGGCGTCGCATTAGGGACACACCATCCGATTGGTTTCTGACAGCGCCCGCTTTGGGCCACCAAGATCGTGGCCGTCCTCCCAGTCCCCGGATAGGGTTTAGTCTGTCCTTCGGGGGGAGGGCGGTCCCTGGTCAGACGCCGGCTTGCAGGGCCCTGCGTCTGACCAGGGCGATTCCTCCCGTTTCGACCGGTTTTCAGGATTCCGGCGCCCATCCGGTGGGAGCCAATTCAAAGCCTTCGAACGTGAATCCGGGCGCCACCGTGCAGCCCACCAGACTCCAATCGCCCTGGCTCCTTGCGCTCTGCCAGCAACCGGCCGGAACGAACCACTGCGGTCGCTCTCCGGCGTCCAGGTCATTGCCCAGCACCAGAGTGATGGCCGGCTGGTCTTCCAGGGCGAGCTTCAGATCCAGCGGCGCTCCATCGTAAAAGTGCCAGACCTCGACCGCATCGACGCGGTGCCAGGCGCTCTCCTGACCAGCCTCCAGGAGGTAGAAGATGGCGGTCGCCCTGGCCCGGCCGTCGGGGCCTGGCTCATCCCGAAAAGTCTCCTTGTACCAGCCGCCCTCCGGATGCGGGATCAGGTCCAGCAGGCTGATGATGTCCTTTGGCCCAATCATCCCGCAAAGCTGTCCTTGGCGCTGCGAATGGCTCCGAAGGCCTCGGCAGGGTCGGCGATGTCTGGCCTTAGCAGCGGCGCTCTCAGAAAGGGATTGGTCGCCCTTTCCAAGGCGATGCTGGTGGGCACTGTTGGTTCTCCCCGGGCCCGGGCGGCGAAGATCGCCTCGGTCCGGGCCAGAAGTTCAGGACTGCTGTCGACGGACAGGGCGAAGCGAGCGTTGGAGGCGGTGTATTCGTGGGCGCAATAGACCATTGTGGTCGCTGGCAGCGCCGCGATCCTTTGCAGGCTGTCCCACATCTGTCGAGCGGTGCCTTCGAACAACCGGCCACAGCCCAGAGCAAAAAGGGTGTCGCCGACAAAGGCGATCTGATCGGCGGCATCGAAGTAGCTGACATGACCAAGGGTATGGCCGCCGGTGTCGATCACATCCAGCCGGGTCTCGCCCAGCATGACCACATCGCCATGACCTACGACTCGGTCTGGCGCGGCGAGCCGTTCCACCTCCCTCGGGCCAATCACCTCAGCGCCAGTCTTCGCCTTCAGGGCGGCGTTGCCGCCGGCATGGTCAGGGTGCCAGTGGGTGTTGAGGATCAAGGCCAGCGTCCAGCCGGCCGTAGCCAACTCGCGCTGGATAGCTTCGGCATCGGGCGTGTCGATACAGGCCACAAGACCGCTGGCTTCGTCTCGCACCAGAAAGCCGTAATTGTCGGACAGGCAGGGAAACCGGCGGACAGAAAGGGGCATCTCAACCTCGCCTAGGGACGCTATTCAGGATGTCGCTGGTGCAGGATTGCCGCGACCTCCCTATTCTACAGCCGCTATGCAAGGAGACGAGAGCCGCAATGCGCCGTGATGTCCTGGAACTGCGCGGATTCTATGCGTCGGCCCGCGGCCGGGCTGCCCGAGAGATGCTGGGCCGCAAGATTGTCGAGGCCTGGGGCGACGCCGCAGGGCTGGACGTGTTGGGGCTGGGCTATGCGACACCCCTGCTCGATCCATTGCGGGCGCGATCCCGCAGAGTTGTGGCTTCGATGCCAGCCGCACAGGGCGTGGAGGTCTGGCCGGTGGGCTCCGCCAATCTCGCTCTGTTGAGTGATGAGTTTTCACAGCCCTTTCCCAACGCGCTTTTCGATCGAGTTGTTTGCCTTCATGCCCTTGAGGAGAGCGAGAATGCCGCCGCTCTGCTGGTGGAGGTCTGCAGGGTTCTGGCCCCTTCCGGCAGAGTGATTGTCGCTGTCGCCGCACGGAATGGTCTGTGGTCCAATGCCGAGGGAACGCCCTTTGGCCACGGTAGACCGTTCACCAGAGGTCAGTTGGAGGCTTTGCTGCGTGAGGCTGGGCTGGAACCGACCGGCTATACTCGGGCGCTCTACGCCCCCCCCTTCACATGGACTGCCAGATGGGCCGACAGCTTCGAACAGGTCGGGGCCCTTCTCTGGCCCGGATTTGCCGGTCTGGTGCTGATGGAGGCGGTTAAACAGACCTTTGCCGTAAAGCCCCGGGGGGCCCGGGCCCGGGTCCGCAGCTATGCGCCGGGCGTTTTGACACCTTCGCCGGCAACCCGCCATGCGGACCGCAAGGACTTTGACGGAAGAGGCGGCCGGCCCTAACTTTGAAATCAGACTCGATAGGAAAGACCGCGCCATGAAGATGATCGTTGCCATCATCAAGCCTAGCCGCCTGGATGCCGTCCTCGACGCGGTGACAGAAGCGGGCGCCTCGGGCCTGACGGTCACCGAAGTGCGCGGATATGGTCGGCAAAAGGGCAAGACCGAGGTCTACCGCGGCGCTGAGTACGAGGTGAAACTCCTGCCGAAGGTCAAGCTCGAAATCGCCGTCACGGATGCCATTGTGGACACCGTTGTCGAGGCAATTGTCCGCAGCGCCAATTCCAGCAAGATCGGCGACGGCAAGGTTTTCGTCCTGGATCTGGAACAGGCCCTCCGGATTCGGACGGGAGAGACCGACGCCGCAGCGATTACCGGTTGACTGGACAGACCAGTCCCGTCCGAACCATAAGGTCCCCGCAAGCTGGGAGGCGTTATGAGCGGTTGGACCTTGGGCGTGATCGGCGGCTCCGGTCTTTATGACATCGACGGGCTGGAGGAGCGGCGGTCGCTCCGTGTGACCAGCCCCTTTGGGGAACCTTCCGGCGATGTGACCCTCGGCAGGATCGGTGGCGTCAATCTCGCCTTTCTGCCTAGACATGGCGCGGGACACCGACTGTCTCCGACTTCCGTCAACGCCCGCGCCAATATTGACGTTCTCAAACGGGTCGGCTGCACCGATGTCTTGGCCCTGTCCGCCGTGGGCTCGCTGCGTGAGGACCTGGCGCCGGGGACCTTTGTGCTGGTCGATCAGTATATCGATCGGACCTTCGCTCGGGAGAAGAGCTTCTTTGGGGAGGGGATGGTCGCACATGTGTCCATGGCCGATCCGGTTTGCCCCCGCCTGTCCGCCCACGCCGCCGCCGCCGCCCGGACCGTCGGCGCGCGGGTTGTGGAAGGCGCAACCTACCTGGCCATGGAGGGACCGCAATTCTCAACGCGGGCTGAAAGCGAACTTTACCGCGCGTGGGGCTGTCACGTGATTGGTATGACGGGCATGCCGGAGGCCAAACTGGCCCGAGAGGCCGAGCTTCCCTATGCCTGCGTTGCGATGGTGACGGACTATGATTGCTGGCGGGCGGGCGAGGCGGCTGTAGAAGTGGACCATGTCATCGCCGTGCTGATGCAGAACGCAGAAACGGGTCGGGCCCTGGTTGCGGCGCTGGCGGCAGGCCTGCCGCCGGAGAGAGATCCCTCTCCGATCGACACCTGCCTGGACACAGCGCTCATTACGGCCCCGGAGGCCCGGGATCCTGCGGTTCTGGCCATGCTCGACGCCGTTGCGGGACGGGTGATCAGCCAGGCCAATGTCTCCGCGTGAAGCCGGCCCACAATCACCCTCGGCATGTTGCAGAAGCCGGGCGGTTTGACGCCTTCGTCGATGCGGCATTCGCTTTTGCCATAACGCTGCTCCTGATTGCCGGCGCCGAGCCGATCACCACCATGCGGGGACTTCAGGCCGCCCTCTTGCAGACGCCGGCAAGCGCGGTTGCTTTCGCCCTGGTCGCGCTCTTCTGGTCCGCCCACCGCGGATATGGTCGATTGACCCCGCATCGCGACGGTCTGTCCACATTGCTGAGTCTGGCAATTGTGTTTTCGGTTCTGGTCTATGTGTTTCCGCTTCGCATGCTGGTCAGCACGGGCCTGTACTACATCAGCGGAGGCCTGCTTCCGGGAGCCGCCGTCGTCCGGAGTTTCGACGATCTTCGCCTGCTGTACGTGATCTACGGGCTTGGATTCACAGCGCTGGCCTGCCTGTATGCGCTCCTGTTCAGACATACCGCCAAGGCAGGAGACATGCTGGGTGTGTCGGCAGAGGACCGCTCGTCTGCTGCGGATGCCACGCTGATCTGGGCAATCTCGGCGCTGGCAGGGATGGCTTCCTTGGTTTTGGCGCTGGTGTTCCCGTTGCGCCTTGCCCCCTATCTTCCGGGTCTTGGGTATTGGCTCATTCCGGCGGGTCTATGGATACGCGCCGTGTTGAAGGCCCAGGCCAGACGCCGAGCTCAGGCCCAGCCCCCTCCTTGACGCAGAGCGCTCTGTAAAGCAGAGTTGAGGCTTCGTTGTGGAGGCCCCAGATGCTTCGCTCCCTGGCTATGCTGTCTTTTCTACTGTCGGCGCTTTGTCTCCCGGCTTGGCCTGCAAGCGCACAGGCTGACCCTGCGCCCTTGATTGCTGCCCAGAAGCAGGGTCTGGCCGCACTGGCCTATCTGGATGGTGAGTGGCGGGGGGCAGCCTGGTACCGGGATCAGACGGGCAAGCGTTACGACATGATCCATACCGAGCGTGTTGGCCAGATGCTGGACGGCGCCATCAAGGTTATCGAAGGTCGAAGCTACGGCGGTGGAGACTTTGATCCGTTCAACGCCTTTGCCATCATTTCTTTTGATGGCTCCAGGAAGGCCTACGGCATGCGCTCCTATGCTATGGGTCGTGTCGGCGATTTTCCTCTGACCCTGACAGAAGACGGTTTTACCTGGACCATTCCCGCCGGTCCAAAAGCGGTAATCCGCTACACTGCGGTCATCAAGAACGGCGAGTGGCGCGAGACCGGTGACTATGTCGCTGAGGGGCAGAATGCCGTGCCGTTCTTCGAAATGACGCTCAAGCGACTTGGCCCCAGCAGCTGGCCAGATGCCGGCGCAGTTGGCCCGCAATAGATCATTCTTCGGATCTGATCCCACTGGTGCGGTGAAAGAGCTGCAAGGTTCGAAGGCGGGCCAGTTGGGCTGAATCTGGGTGATAATCGGCGCGCCGGTCAGAGAAGAAACCGTGGCCGGCCTCATAGAGGTAGATCGACAGCTCGGGATGGCGTTCGCGGATATCCTCGATTCGGTCAGGCGGGATCGAGGCGTCTGTCTTGCCGAAATGCAGGATCGTCGGGCAGCGGGGCGTTTCGTCCTTCAGTTCGCTGATCCGTCGGCCATAGAATGCCGAGGCAGAGGCCACGCCGTTACATCGGCAGGCCGCCAGCCAGGCGGCGGTTCCGCCCCAGCAATAGCCGGCGACATGGACCGGGCCCCTGGGCTTCAGGACGTCGATCGCCGCCTGCAGGTCGCCAGCCACCTGGTCCCAGGGGGTTTCGTTGGAGTACCGCAGGCCCCTTGCGATGGCCTCCTGGCTGTAGTCAGCGGCGAAGCCGCGCTCGAGCCTGTCATAGAAGCTGGGTGCTATGACCTCGTAACCGTCATGGGCGAACCCGTACGCCAGTTCACGGATATGGTCGGTCACCCCGAAAATCTCCTGGCCCAGAACCAGGCCGCCGCGTCGGGCGCCACGATGCGGTTCATGCCAGGCCTCGAGCTCGAAGCCGTCAAAGGCGCTCTTAAGGGTGATGGTCTCGCCCATCAGGCCGCAGCCGGCGCAGCGCCATGGGCCTCGAACAGGGCAAGGGTTCGCGCCCGGGCAAGGCTGGCGTCCTCGAGGTCGCTGTCCGGCCGGCCATCATTGTTGAAACCGTGTCCGGAGTTTTCGTAGATGTAGACGGGCAGGCCCGGCTTGTCGGCAGCGATTTTCGCCTTCACCTCATCGGCCGGAATATGGCCGTCCTTGCGTCCCAGATGGACGATCACCGGACATTGCAAGGGCAGGGCTGACATGCCTGCAACCTGTCCGCCGTAGTAGCTGGACCCGGCCGCCAGGCCTGCGACCCGCGATGCTGCCAGCCAGACCATCGTGCCGCCGTAGCAATAGCCCACGATGAAGACCGGACCCTTGTCCTTGAGGGCATCGACACAGGCCTGGATGTCGCTCATCGCGTTCTCCGGGCCGTTGGCGGTGGCATGCTTGAAGCCGGCCTGCAGACCTTCCGGATCATGGCCAGCGACAAAGCCCGGCGCCTGTCGGTCGAACATCGACGGGGCGATGACTTCAAAACCGAGCGCCGCCCAACGGGCCACATCCGCCTGCACATACTGGTCAAGGCCAAAGATTTCCTGGATCACAACCACCCCGCCTCGCCGCGCACCGATCGGTTCGGCATGAAGGGCGCTGAAGGCAAAGCCGTCATGACCGCTGGTAAGACTGATTGAGGTCGCCATGTCGTTTCGCCCTGTCTCTTTTGCTGCGCGACCTTGTGCCGTCACCGATCGAGGTTGACAAGCAGTCCCGCTTTTTAACATAATCATGATTATGCCAAAGATCGTCGACCACGCCAGTCGCAGACGCGCCATCGCCGGCGCCGCGGTCGAGGTGATTCACGAACTCGGGCTCGACGGTGCCCGACTTGTCGACGTGGCCCGAGCGGGATCGGTCACCACGGGCGCCGTGACCCACTATTTCGACAGCAAGGACGCGCTTCTGGAGGCCGCCCTCGAAGAGGTCGTGACCCGTATTCTTGATGGTCAGGCAGAGATGGCCGGGGACCGTCTCGATCCTGGCACACTGATTGAGGCAATCGCCTCCTTCCTGCCTATCGACCACGAAGCCCTTCGCGACTGGCGGGTCTGGTTTGCTTTCTGGGGCCGCGCCATTGTCGATGAACGGCTGAGAAGCCTCCACCGCCGCTATTACACCGAGATTCACCGGCGGCTTGCCGCGCAGATTTCAAGTCTGCAGGGTTGTGGCCAACTGCCGTCTGAACCGGATCCGGCAATCCTGTCAGACGCCATAATCGCCGTGATCGACGGTCTTGGCGTTCGCGCCACCTTGGAACCTGAATCCTGGTCGCCGGACCGCCAGAGAGCCACCCTTCGCCTGATGCTGACGCCACTTCTTTCGCGGCCCTCCGCCGACTGGACCCTGAGGAGTTTGACCATGCCCCAGCTTGTCACCCTGAATGCCGACGCAAGCACCAAGGACATAATGGCGATCCTTGAGCGAGACGGCGCATTGATCATCCGGGATCTTGTTTCTGAGCGGGAAATGGACCGGTTGGCGTCCGAAATAATGCCCTTTGTCGAGGCAACGCGTCCTGGACAGGATGGCTTCTCCGGCACGCGCACGACCCGGACCGGCGCACTGGTCGCCCGGTCGGCTGCCTGTTGCGAGGTGATCAGCCATCCCTTGCTGCACAGTCTTTGCGAGGCGTTTCTCAAACCAAACTGTGAACGATGGCAACTGCACCTGGGGCAGGTGATCCGCATCATGCCTGGACAGGAGGCCCAACCGATTCACCGCGACCGCTGGGCCTGGGGAACCCATCTGAAGGGGGTCGAGCCCCAGCTCAACACGATCTGGGCCGTGACCGATTTCAGGCATGAGAACGGTGCGACCCAGGTTGTTCCGGGGTCGGTGGACTGGCCTGATGACCGTCGTCCCACCGGGGACGAGATCACCTGGGCGGAAATGTCGAGGGGCTCGGTTCTGATCTACACCGGTTCGGTGTTCCACGGCGGCGGGGCCAATGTCTCGACGGATGATCGGATCGGATTGAACATAACCTATACGCTGGGTTGGTTGAGGCAGGAGGAAAACCAATACCTGTCCTGTCCCCCGGAAATCGCCCGCACCTTGCCGCCGGCGCTTCAGGCCCTGATCGGCTACGAAATGGGATCCTATGCGCTGGGCTATTTCACGCCGCCCCTTCCCCCTGGCGAAGGTCCGGAAGTGGTGTCGCCAAGGTTTGCTCTGACGGGCGAGGGCACAGGATCAGCCCTGGGATCCGATGATCTGCTTGCCGCCATCGCCGCACAGACCGCCTCTCTCGAGGTTGCCTGATCAAGGCTGAGCCTGGCAGGCTATGGCGCCACGATCTGCGTCATCACCGGGCCGATCTCGTCGTTGAGGACCAGATCAGCGTGGACATCCATTTCGGTAGCCTCGCGATTGACGATGGCCAGCCTTGCGCCGTTCTGCTTGGCCATGAGCGGGAACCCTGCAGCCGGAAAGACCACCAGGGACGAGCCAAGGACCAGAAAGAGATCGCAGGCGAGGGTCTCGGCCTGTGCTCTTGCCATGGGCCCGGCCGGCATGGGCTGGCCGAACGAGATGGTGGCCGTCTTCACCAGGCCTCCACAGGACCGGCATTGAGGAATCTGTCCCTGGTCGACGAATATCGGCTTCAGGTGATGAAGCTCATGTCGCAGGCCGCAGGTCAGGCAGGTGGCGTAGCTGGCATTGCCGTGCAGTTCGATGACCCGGTCATCGGGAATGCCTGAGTCCTGATGCAGGTTGTCGACATTCTGGGTGATCACGCTGGAAACCTTGCCCGCTGCCACCAGCCTCGCCACGGCGTCATGCCCGGCGTTGGGAGCCCGGCCCGTCCAGCCCGCTGCGCCATTGAAGACACGGGTCCAAGCTTCGCGACGGCGTTCTTCGCTGGCGACGAAGTCCTGGAAATAAATCGGCTTCATTCGGGACCAGACGCCGTCCGGACTCCGGAAGTCGGGGATGCCCGATTCGGTTGAGATGCCTGCCCCTGTGAACACCACCACCCTGCGGGCCTGGTTCACAAGTCGCGCCAGGTCTTCAATCCTGCTCATGTCGGTCCTTCAGGGTGCGAAGCTGGACCGGGCCTTGACGCCCCAGTGGCCATTCTCGCAGGTCACGACATAGAAGGAGTCAAAACCGCCGATGATGCTGCCGTCGGCGCGGTAGCGCGAGAACCGGGTGTCGAAATGCACCTTGTCCGGGCCGGCATGGATAACGCGTCTCCGCTCCCAGGCCGAATGGTCCCAATCTCTGAGGGCGCCGGAATCAAACAGGGCAGGCTTGTGGTCGCCGCGTTGGATGATCGTCAGGGTTCCGGAGGCCAGCCTTACGCTTGGAAAGTTGAAGGTCGCCTCCCAGGCCGCCAGGTCGCGGGCATTGAAAGCCGCCATGAAAGCATCAAGACAGGCTTCCGCAGCGGTGACGGCAGAGTCGATCTCGGCGTGGGTGTTCGTCATTCTGTCAGGGTGCTGGATCGCCCGCGGAATGGAAAGGGCGCCATCCGCCTTTTTCCGGCGACCACTCCCGGGGGTTTCAGGCTGGGCGCCCGGCCTTGAGCGCGCCGCTCCCCACCAGTCCCACGACATACATGCCAGCCAGCAGGACGTTGGGCAGGACGTTGAGCCAAAATCCCGTGGCGACCGACAGGGCGCTGTCGATCAGGAACCAGCTGACCATTCCGGCCGAAATGGCATCCCAAAGCGGGCGCGCACTTGATCCCTGGGCAATTGCGGCGCGGACGATGAAGTGTAGCGTGACAGCCCAGCCAATGGACACGGCGCCCATCACCGCCAGACTGAACCGGAGTGTGGGATCGAACTCAGGCTGGGCCGGGCCGCGAAGCAACGCCAGCACCATAGTGACCGGCCCGCTTGTTGCCCCGAATGCCCCACCCGCCAGCACCGCGCCAAACAGCCCGATCGACAGGCACCAGACCAGGAACCAGTTGCGCCAGAAGCCTGTCATCACGAAATCTCCCTTGCAAACTTACCGTGGCCAGATAGCGCCACGAGCGTCGAAACCCGCTGGATCATCACCCGGTCGACCTGGTCCGGTTTCGAACCGTTAGCACCACGGGTCGTGGCCGCAACCCGATAGGGGATCAGACGTGCCCGGTATGGATACAGGCATCAATTACCTTGCAGGTCATTGAACCCTCGTGGTCATCGTCGCACAGAACATGCAGCACGGGAGACGGGCGCCATGACGGTTTCGACGACGGAGTACCGATCCCGCCCGGACGCCGGCTTTGCCCTCCTGTTGCGGGAATGGCGACAGAAGCGAAGGATGTCCCAGCTTGACCTGGCTTTGACCTCCGGCGTCTCGCAGCGGCATGTCAGCTTTCTGGAATCGGGTCGGTCCAATCCCAGCCGAAGCATGATCCTCCAGCTGAGCGAGACCCTCGATGTCCCACTCCGTGATCGCAATGTCTGGCTGACGGCGGCCGGATTTGCCCCGATCTTCCGTACCCGAGCCCTTGATGATCCGCAGATGGGTCAGGTGATGAACGCCGTGCGCATGATGCTTGCCGCCCATGAGCCCTTTCCGGCCATCGCCCTGGACCGGGCCTGGAACGTGCGCATGTCCAACCGGCCGTTCGACCGCCTGGGTGACATGTTGGGAGCGGATATCTGGAACCGTGTCGGGGGCGGTGAGCGCAACCTGATGCGTTTGTTCTTTCATCCCGAGGGCATCAGGCCCTTCATCACCAACTGGTCGTCGGTGGGGCCCCTGATGTGGCGCAGGGCGCGTAAGGAGGCCGAGACCCTTGATGGTCGCGAAATGAAGGCCGTGCTGGACGATCTGGAACCGCTGCAGGAGCCGGACATCCTGTGGTCACCCACCGACACGGCCCTGATGCCCGTCATGCCGTTCAGCCTGATGGTCCACGGTGTGACCCTGTCGATGTTCGCCGTTGTCGCGACCTTTGGAACTGCCCAGGACGTGACCGCCGATGAACTTCGGATCGAGACGCTCTTCCCGGCCGATCCCCAGACCGAAGCCCTGTTTCGCAACGCCGCCCAGTCGGGTTGATGACCCGCCGGGTAGTTGTCAGGGCCCCTGCCTGCGAAGACGATCGCCGCCAGTCGCAGCCTGGAGATCATCATCTCCGAAGTCGCCCCTCCTTCCCTCGCCGTTGTCCGCCAGTTCATGAAGCTGATGGAGCCGCTCGACTACGATGCCGCGTTGAAGCTGGTGTCGACCGATTGCCAGTACACAAACCCGCCGCCCATAGGGACGGTCACCGGCCCGGCCGGAATCCGCGCCGTTCTGGAGCCCTTTTTCGCTCCGACCCTTGAGAATGAATTCCAGGCCTGTTGATTTCCACTGAGAACTGACCCGGGATTTCCACCGAGATTTGACCCGTCCTGATGTTGGGTTAGCGCGATTTTACGGCTTGGTCACGGGGGCCTCCTTTCACGATTTTCGCCTTCGCAG
>Ga0164294_10002232_pt1 | contig 17603 bp, 16 predicted proteins | sample GEODES005metaG_FD_111479 | JGI IMG/M metagenome (GOLD analysis project Ga0164294, IMG submission 111479) | Oligotrophic lake water microbial communities from Sparkling Lake, Wisconsin, USA - GEODES005 metaG | ecosystem: Environmental > Aquatic > Freshwater > Lake | place: USA: Sparkling Lake...
AATTACTGCAGCCAGCGCTTTGTGCCCCACGCGGAAAGCACGAACCCTGAGGGTGTGGATGATTTCCTGCAGCAGTTGACCGCCAGCCTGAGTCAGGCTCCCGAACGGATTGAATTTTGGGGCGGTGAACCACTGTTGTACATCAAGACCTTGAAGCCTTTGGCTGTGCGCCTGCGAGTGCTGTACCCGGATGCTGAGTTCCTGATCATCACCAATGGCTCTTTGCTCAGTCTTGAGACCAACGAGTGGCTTGACCGTATGGGCTTCGTGGTCGGCCTCTCTCACGATGGGCCTGGCTACCATGCACGCGGCGCAGACCCGCTGGACGACCCAGAGAAGCGCGCCGCCATCATGGATCTTTACGCGCGCCTCCATCCGCAGGGCCGCATCAGCATCAACGCGATGATCAGCAGTCAAAACACGAGTAGAGCAGCGGTACAGCTTTGGCTGCAGGAGCGCTTCGGGGTCGATGTTCAGATTGGCGAGGGAGCTTTCATCGACCCCTACGATGAAGGTGGGCTGGCTGCCACCTTCAAGACCACCGCTGAGCACGCACAGTTTCGCAGGCAAGGGTTTGGCGAGATTCGCACGGGCCTTGCCAGTCGCTTCGACCTCACCAACCAGAAGATTCAAGACTTCATTGATTCCATCCGCTACCAGCGACCTGCCTCTGCGCTGGGACAAAAGTGCGGTATGGACCGCAGCCACAACCTGGCTGTCGATCTCAAAGGCAATGTCGTCACCTGCCAAAACGTGAGCGCCGCAGCCACGGCTCCGAATGGCCAGAGTCATCTGATCGGCCAGCTTTCAGACCTGCCCGCCGTGCGCATGAAAAGCGCCTCGCACTGGAGCGAGCGCCAAGGCTGCTCTACTTGCCCAGTACTTCAAATGTGCAAGGGTTCGTGCATGTTTTTAGAAGGGCCGCTTTGGGATGCTGGGTGCGACGCAGCCTATTCGGACAACTTGGTGTTCTTTGCGGCGGCCATTGAGTTCCTCACGGGGTGCATGCCGGTTTTTATCGATGGCGATCTACCTCCGGAGCGCAAGGACATCTTTGGCCTGGCCAAAAGCACCGTGGAGTCGCCGCCAGTAAGGCGCGTGATTCCGATCATTGCAGCGCAGCAAACAGCCTAAGCCAACCAATAATCCGTTTCGTCAATCGCCCGCCTGGTGCACCTTTTGTGTGTGCCAGTGCGGGCTTTTTCTTTTGGAGATGTCCATGACAGAAGAATCCACCAGCAACCACAGCGCTGACATCCTGAACCTGCGCCCTGAGGACCTTGATGAGTTGCTGACCCGCGCTGCCGAACGAGGGGCCGAGCGCGCGTTGGCCTGTCTTGGCCTTGAAAACGGCCACGCAGCTGCCGACATCCGCGACCTGCGGGGTCTCATCGATGCCTGGCGTGAAGCGCGCCGAACGGCCTGGCAAACCACGGTCAAGGTGCTGACCACCGGTGTGTTGGCTGCACTGCTGGTCCGCATCGCCATCAAGTTACGGCTGATGGGAGGTCCCCAATGATCGAGACACTATTGGGTGGCTTGCTGGGCGGCGCGTTCCGCTTGGCTCCCGAGGTCCTGAAATGGTTCGACCGCCAAGGTGAGCGCGGCCACGAGTTGGCCATGCAGGACAAGGCGCTCGAGTTCGAGAAACTGCGTGGTGCCCAGCGCATGTCCGAGATCGGCGCGGCTGCCGACGGCGCGTGGAACACCGGCGCAATCGAAACCCTGCGCGACGCCGTGCGCACCCAGGGTGAAAAAACCGGGGTGGCGTGGGCAGATGCGCTCTCCAGCACGGTGCGCCCGGTGATCACTTACTGGTTCATGGCTCTGTACTGTGCGGCAAAGACTGCGGCATTTGCGGCGGCACTTTCTGCAGGTGCTGATTGGGGCACAGCAGTTCTGCACGCCTGGACTGAAGCCGACCAGGCACTTTGGGCCGGGGTGCTGAACTTCTGGTTTTTGGGCCGTGTGTTTGACAAGGTCAGGCCATGATCGAAGTGCCGCAGGCAGCTATTGTCTTGGCCAAGCGGTTCGAGGGGTTCTGCCAGGTACCCAAGTCAGACCCTGACCGCGCTTATCCGTATGTCTGTCCTGCAGGGTTTTGGACCATCGGATACGGCCATCTTTGCGACGCCAAGCATCTGCCGATCACCATGGAAGAGGGCGAGGCTTATCTTTCTGCTGACATGACCGACGCGCTGAAGGCCACGCTGCGCTTCTGTCCGGTGCTGGCCACTGAGCCAGAGGGACGGCTTGCAGCCATTGTGGATTTCACATTCAACCTTGGAGCGGGTCGTTTACAGGCCTCAACGCTTCGGCGGCGGGTCAATCAGCGGGACTGGATCGCAGCCAGTCAGGAACTGCGCCGGTGGGTTTACGGTGGTGGAAAAGTGCTGCCGGGGCTTGTCACGCGGCGAGACGCTGAGGCTGCCTTGTTGGTTCACAACGCCTCCTATAGAAATGTATGAAAGAGCTTGGCTTCAACACGGAATAGAGCGTCCATATCATCGAAATTAATAATTAAGCAAAAACAACCTTGCAAGACTTTGTCGCTAATCTCAATGTTACCTTGCTGGGGCTTACGCAACCTCAGTGTTTTGAATGATCAAAAGTGGGGCTATTCAGTCTTTGAATTTATATATGTATTACAATTAGCTGCCAGTTAAATGCATGTTTTATGTGTTTTTTGTAGTCTAAAAAGAGGAAAAATGGGAAGACGTCCGCTATCAGAACCAAGAGAGAGGATCACAAGTTTGAGGCTTTCAAATCCTGAGCGTAGTGAAATGGAAGCCTGTAGCACTGCCTTAGGTTTTAAATCCGTTAGCGACTATTTGCGCCACTTACACAAAGCTGCGGCAGATGCTGCGAGAAGCAAGATCTCACAAATTGACATCAATAGTTACGGTGATCTCTTCGAGTCCTATGCGACCAACCTCGGGAAAATTTATCAAGGAAATTCGCTGGCATACCTTCATAACTATGCCGAGGATGCGTCTGTAAACCTGATCATGACTTCGCCGCCTTTTGGGCTAGTTCGCAAGAAGGCATATGGCAACGAGGATGCCGACGCTTACTGTGACTGGTTTCGACCATTTGCAGAGGGTTTCAAGCGTGTCCTTAAAAATGATGGAAGCTTGGTGATTGATGTGGGCGGAGCTTGGAAACTTGGCACTCCGACCCGCTCCCTTTATCACTACAAGTTGCTGGTCATGCTGTGCGAGGAATATGGTTTCCACTTGGCACAAGAGCACTACTGGTGGAACCCGTCAAAGTTACCGTCCCCTGCAGAGTGGGTTAACGTGCGTCGAGTGCGAGTGAAGGATGCGATCAATTGCGTTTGGTGGCTTTCCAAGACACCATTCCCTAAAGCCAGCAACAAGCGGGTTCTAGCACCCTATTCGGACTCGATGCGTTCATTGCTTAAGAACGGCTACAAGGCCAAGATGCGCCCGTCAGGGCATGACATATCGACGAAGTTTTCAATCGACAACGGCGGTGCAGTACCTCCCAATTTGCTAGCCATCGCCAACACTGAAAGCAATGGAGCCTACCAAGACTATTGCCGTGACAATGAGATTGATATACACCCAGCTCGCTTCCCAGCGCTGTTACCCGAATACTTCATTCGTTTTTTGACTGATCCGGGCGACATGGTGCTTGATCCATTTGGAGGATCATGCATCACCGGCATGGTGTCAGAGGCATTAGGGCGACAGTGGGCATGTGTTGAGCTTTCTAGTGAATACATTCGTGGGGGTATCGGAAGGTTCCAAGGCGATATAGAGTCGGCATTAAGAGGTCGCCAAGCTGTTTATTCGATAAACACTCCATGTTCATTGCCTGTCGATGAAAAAGAGGTTCCGCTGGTGGCCAATGGAGGGGCGGTGAGATAACCGGACTACAAAGTCTCTTCTACGTCATCCATATCGCCATCATCACTGATTTTCCTTTTCCAGAGTTCAGTGATGGGGTTGTAGAAGGCCCCCTCGGTGTGGGATAGCATGTGACCAACAAAGACGCCATTCAATTCACGTCTGGTCAGACGTTTTACTTCAAGTCGCACTTGCTCTATCGTCATACCCTCTGGATGTTCATCAAGGGTTTGTTCAATGGCTCGCGAAGGCCAAATGCGTCGTGAGTCGGACCATGATGAAAGATAGACATACTGCGCTCTGTCGCGTCGCATACCTTTTTCTTTGATAATACCTAGTAGTGCCTGTGCTTCGCTCTCGTCGATTTCGCCAAGAACGTGGGCCACTTCACTGGAGTGGATGCCCTCTTGGGTAGTCTGCAAATGGTTTACAAGCTGATCCAGTCGAGCCTGAGGATCATTCAATTTGACGTCACGATCAGCTAGGCCCCATAGTCCTGTGCCCATCCGAATCAGATTGCCCTGTGGATGAATTTGGAAATGATTGTTGAGACCTCTTTCGCCTTCAAGTCGTTCTCGGATTTCCAGGGTACTAAGTGGTCGTCCTGCTTCTTCTAGGAGAGCCATGATGGCTTGCCGCATGTCAAGTCGTGAGGCCGCAGTAGCTTTCCAAGCATCTTTGTAGCCCCAAACCATCCTTCGCATATTCGAGAACGTTTTGGAATTTCTTAATGCAATATTGATGATGTATTTAGTAATCTTGCCATCAAAATCTAAACCCCGCTCAAGGAGTTCATCAAGTAGCTCTGAGGTGTGCCATTGCTTTGTGGAATCGGCACCGCCTGCAATGTCCTCGACTTCGGCCTCAATAAGTGCAAGCTCTTTTGGAGTGAGGGGGCAGTGAGACAGCAGCCCATAAGTTCCGCGGTTAAAAAGAAGGGCAACGCTTTGAGCCGCATGATGTATGGGACGCTCGTCGTGCTCTTTATCAGAAATTAGTTTGGAGCGTTGATAAATTTCTTCATAATGCAATGGGTGACCTGCACTTTGCAAGACTGCGACAACCACCATCTCAGCACTGCGACCATAGCCAACTAGCGTTGATTTCCCATCTGGACTTGCAGCCCACAACGCAAATGGTCGGACTGCGGCCCAAAGCTCGTCGCGTAGTTCCTTGCCCCGGTCAATCAATAGGGCTCCAATCTGCAAACGTGCGTAATCTTCACTTACGTGTTGTTCAACCATCCCGCGAAGCAACGCCTTACCGGTGTTCACTGCTCTTTCCCACTGTTTAAGTTGTAACCGCGTCAGGACGGGCATTTCGTCCAAATCTAGAATTGAAAATTCGTCATTAAGGACGTGATTGAATACTTCCTTCAAAGGGACCTTGAGTTCTTCTACACCTTTAAACCATGGGTCTAATGCTGAAATGCCATTGAGCAGGAGTGGGAAGGTTCGGTCATCCAAATGTTGTGAGATTTTTTCTTTGAGTATTTTCCAAAACGCATTGCGACTGACTTTTCGATAAATTTTCAGTTCAATCTTACGGACTCGTTCAGGCGTGAGACCGATTTGCTCGGCCGTTACCTTCAGCGTTTGTTGCGGGCATCGAAAACCAAGACGAGCTGCCCAAATGTGCCTATCTTGTTCAGTAAGGGCTTGTGCTGCTTCGTGAAACCCATCAAAGATATTTTCAATCGAAGACACGGAAGTGGTTGCAGAATTAGGTTCTGCTATGTGTGCAGCCGATGGGGCGACAGCCGACTTTGAGTCAATGGTTTCAGGCACTCGAACGTGATGGGCCTCATCGTAGGGTGCTACTGTGTTTTGCCATTTTTTGCGTTTGAGAGCATCACCATTTATCAACGTCTCCCACAAAAGTGTTCCAAGAGTATGTACGGATCCTTGGCCCATATTGGGTAATTTAAGCAAACCACGGTAGCCCTTAGCAGCGAGGTTACCAATAGTGGTTAGGTTATGTGCAGTGCAAACGTTTCGAGTTCGTACCGTCATGTTTAAAAAGCGGATCTCGTCATCCAAGAACCAATTGGGGCAAGCGTGAAGGTTGTCCAAAATGTTGGTCTGATTGGGTTTGAGTCCCACGACCATATGAAAGCGATTCAGGGCAAGTGTTAACCGCTCATCAGTGCTCAGCAAAGACTCCTTCTCGTGATACGACTCCTCATCCCAAATTCCAGCACGGCGCAAAAGTGAGTCGCTTTCTGGCTTCTCAGCGATAAGGTGCTCGACCCACCCGCGGGGCACGAAACTTCCATTACCCGGACCAGGGTGGATTGTTGGACGTTTTTTTGGCAGGCCAGGACTTGGATCGTCAATCTTGTATCCGAAGCCATCAAGGGCTACTCGGAACGAAAGTCCATCAACTTCGCCTACGCTTGCATGACTGGTAGATAACGGTGGTGGTAGCGCGCCAATGGCGGCGTCCGAGAGCAAGAGTGTGCCGCCCCACCTCTGTGAAAGTTCAGCGACTTTAGCGGTTTCTGGCCTCCAAAAGCCAATGTGTATGGCAGCTGATGCTGAGGGATCCACAGTGAGGACTTTTTGAGTAGCCTCTAGCAGTGGCTCTAACTCCCGAAAGGCGGATGAACTCCATTCACCAGTGGACCCGCAGGAAAATAGAAAAGCTCTTAAAGGTTTCATTCCGCTTTAAATCATTCGCTCTTGGGCACAAGTGCCCCAACATCAATCGGGGTCCCATCGAAACGTTTTGCTATTTCGATTACCCCCCAATCAGCAAGTCGCTCGGCCATTCGATAAACAGAGCCACCTTTCAAATCAATCAACGCTCGAATAGCGGCAGCAATTTCTTGATCGGGATCGATCGTGGCAACACTGAAGACGGTGCGTCGTTGCGGCACATCGTCAGGCTCTATCCCTTGCGCAAGTGCTAATCCAATTCCAAGACGGTAGCCATCGGCCATTTCAGCCAGGAAGTTGTCTTCCTTCATTTGAGAAAGGAGTGCATGGGCCTTTTCGCTCAGGCCAATCATGGTGGGTTCAGTAACACTCATATTCTCACCTTTTCAATTTTCGAATGCCGTGTGCTGACCTCTTTGATCTCATAAATACTGTCAATACGGGATGAAATCTGTGAGAGGTCGTGACTGCGAGCTACTTCACCCTCGTGCACAAACAAAATTAACTGATTCGTTGTTGTTGGCAAATATTTGAGTATGTTGGCACGATGCCCTGGATCAAGTCGCCCAAATGGTGTGTCCATGACTATGGGTCCTGCGGCACGTCCAGCCCTTGCAAGCCCATCTATCAATGACAAAGCAACGATTTGTTCTGCCCCCGCACTACGAATAGTGACTTCATGGCCTCGCTCATCAAGGATGGCCAAGCCGTAATTGTTGTTGATCCTTAATCCTGAATATTTCGCTTGCGTAGAAAGTGCTTTGAAAGCATCACTTGCAAATTGCTCGACACGCGTTTTAAGGTCATCGCGAAGTCGATCAATGCTTCTTCCATATATGCGTTCAAGCTCACCAGCAACATTCATAATTTGAGTGCTCTTAGCCGCACGTGCTGTTGGGATTCCTTGGAGCGCCTTCGCAATCATCTGAAGGTCTTTATTATTTTTGTCTAGTTTGGCTTTGGTTGCTCGGATGCTTTGCTCAGTGGCTCCCTCTATTTTTATCAGCCCATCACGAAGTGCACGTTTCCGAGCAATTTCAGCGGTGTCTTGCCCTTTGATTTGATCGTGCAGTCGCTCAATTTCGTTATCTAGCTTTGTTTGTTCAACTTTCAGCTTAGAGATTTCTTTGTCGCAAAATTTGATTTGAGAAGTTGGCCCTGGTTTGAGCAGCCGGTCTAAATCGCGAATCTCAGCACTGATGCGATTGCGTGCAGCCTCATCAACTGCAATCCCTAGGTGCATTGCCTCAAGACGCCCAAGCTCTGCTCCAGCCAGTTCACGTTGGGATTGGTGCAAGGCTTGTCCACAAGCATGGCAGATTGCACTATCCAGCGACTTTTTGAGTTGTTCAATTTGACCCGCGATATTCGCTTTTCGAATCATGGCTTCTGCCAATTTATTATTTTCCTCTGTCAGGTGATCTCTCTTTAGAGTAATCTGCGGTCGAATAAAGTCTTTCCAAGCATCTCGCATGAGACCAAGTCGTTGGATCTCCAAGTCTTTTTGTGTCTGTGTATTTGTAAAAAGATTTTCTTGATTTGCAGTTAATCGTACTTTTGCAGCATGGATTTGCTCGGTTGCTTCAATAAAGTCATCGAGCAAAGCCCTGTCCGCTTTTGTGATTTTCAGTTGCTTCTCTTGATCATCGATATCTCGCTCAAAGGTTTCGATTTCAGACTGCAACACCCGTTGTCGATCCACTTGACGCTCCATTCCTGATATCTTCTCAAGATCACGGGTCTGCTGCTTTTGCGCACTTTTTAAAAGGGTTTGTGCGTCTTCGCGGCCTTTGATAAGAGTCGGCACGCCAAGGGCTTGCTCAATAGATTCTTTGATCTTTCGACCCTGTTCATTGCCGTCGATGAGCAGCGACTCATACTCTTGCAAAAGCTCCCCATCGAAGAGGAAAAATCGTGACGTTTGTTCTGGCGCAAATCGACTTATTTCTGCATCGATCAAATAGCCATTGATGGCTATGCCATCGCGAAGCAATCCTCTTGAGATTTCGAAATCTTCTGGACGGCTGGGTTTTGAGACAAGTGCATGCTTGGTTGCTCGACGCCTGTACTCATAAGAGTGTCCGCCGTCTTCAAATGTGATGCATGTCTCCATACTCCAGTCACCTTCAAGTGTGGCCTCTTTGTTTATCAGGTCTTGAAGCGGTAGCTCCCGCGAATGCCTACCAAGTGCTTTGCCGTAAAAAGCCCAACGCAAGGCGTTCAGCAGACTGGTTTTGCCACGCATGTTGTCTCCATAGACAAGCATGACGTTTTGCTCGGGACTCGTGGGGAAAGATAGGCTCATCGTGCCCTTGTAGGGCATGAAGTTGGTGGCCGTAAGCTTAAGAAGCTTCATTTAGCCTCCCCTTGTGCTAGGTGATCTTCCACAAGCTTCTCCAAGTCGTGCATCGAGATCGTTTGATCTTGATTGAACTGGTGGCGTCGCTGAATCGCATAGGAGGCCTTGATAAAGCTCACTGGCAAAACTGCCTCAACGTCAGTAGCAGCAGCCAATAATGCGGTTAAGGCCAAGTCTTGATCGTTTTCTGTACTCATTCTTTTTCATCTCCTTCATCTTCGATGCCAGCATTCTGGGCATCGTCGATCGTGATACCAATGGTGAGGGCAAGTGAGCGTAGCCGTGACCCTGCTCCTTTGTTAAGTGCAGCGTCCGCAAACTGCAGGGCTCGAATCATCTCTGCTTTGAGCAGCGAGATTTGCTCAGGCTCATTCTCAGCGTCCACAGGTACAACGATGGCGTCGTGAATGACTGCCATCATTTTTCCTTCAGACTTACGCAAGACGCGCCCCCGTCGCTGAATGAATTGTCGTGGGTTTTGTGAGGAAGCCAAGATAAACGCGTGGCTCACCGCTGGAATGTCAATGCCTTCATCCAAACATTTGATAGACACTAAAACACCACCAAAGCGAATGAACCAATCCAGTGCAGCGGGGCGGTTGCCCTCCATGCCGGAGTGGTATTCGATTGGGTGCAAGCCTCCTTCGGCCAGTAGGCCCATGGTCTCAGTGAGTTGGTCTGAGTCTTCGCAATAAACCAGCCATCTTTGACCTGGTTCGTATTCTTTGCAAATGATGCCAGCCGCTAAACCTGGTTTCACCTGGGCCTTCTTGGCGATGCGTGAGCGTTGGATCAAAAGCATTTTGGCTTTGTCTGTCAGGCCTCCGTTGCCTGTGTCAGCCTTCTTGTCCTTGGCGAGTTCAAAACTGATTTGTTTTGTGAGCTTCTTCCATCGCTCCGCTTCATCGTCACTCAAATGTACGGGGTGAGGATGGTATTCGTAATTGACCAATCTGCCTGAATCGATGGCATTTTGTAGCGTGATGGGTGGTGGAAGCACTGGACCAAACCGCTTAAAAATATTGGCCGTTCCATCCGGATCACCATATCGAATAGGGGTGGCAGATAGACCAAGGGCTGCACCTGATTCAATGGCCATGGCTCTGGCGTTGAATGGACTTCCAATTTGATGAATCTCGTCGGCCACGATTAGAAGGTGCTTGCCACCATAAACACCGTTGATAAAGGTGTCGGTCGCTGCTGTTTGCATGGTCGAAAGCACAATTCGATTCATGCCAAGGTCAGGGCTGGTGTGGGCTTTTAGCTTTCCATTGGTTTTCCATTTGGTGTGACCTCCGCCACACATAAGGACTGTGGTGTCAGGGATTTCGTCCTCGATCTCTCGCCGCCACTGTTCAAGCAAAAGCTGACTTGGTACAAGGACGATAGCTGGTTCATCGGTCGCCAGATGTTTCTTAATGGCTGTAATTGCCGTAAATGTTTTGCCGCTCCCCGTGGCATGTTCAAACACTCCATGACGACCAGCCGCCTCCCAAGCGGCAATGGCCGCAAGTTGGTGCTCCATAGGCTTGCGTCGCCTAGATGCCGGAGCAATCGGCTCATCTGGGAAATTCACATCTACATCGTCCAAGGAGTTTGTTGCGGTAGTCAGAAGCTTTTTACGTTGTGCGTCAGGGAAAGCAACGGTATCCACTCCGATGACAAGTCCATCCCAAAGCCGTTCAAAGTGTGCTGCATGTGTTTGCACTCGTTCTGATTCGGCGGAGCTAACCCACTCCCTAAAGACTTCGATGGATTCATGATTGCCTTGGGTGTGCCAGGCGCTCCAGGTTTCATTGGAAGAGCCGATAAAGCTTACCCGTTCTCCAACCCCATCAGTGAAGATGCCAATCTTCTCATGATAAATGCCTGTTCCGTTGCTTCGCACAGCTAAACGGATGTCGAGTGCTCCGCATTCGATCAATGTTGCCAGCAGCTTGGTGCGTGATTTTAGTGCTGGGTCAGACAAAAATTCATGAAGGTCTCTCTCTAGAGCTTGGGCAATGGCCTCATCTCGGCTCAGGTAACCCGAAGCAATGGCTTGTGCATCGTCCTCTGTGATCGATGGAGAGCAGACGAGGCGAGCAGTGCCGCCACGCCTAGCAAAGTCCAAAAAGGGTCGCCCGACAATGCTAAAAATGCTACTTCGAAAGTAGCCAACAGCACGTGCATATCGAACTGCAGCACTCAGACACGGCTGATAAAAGCCACACACAGGGTCACGTTCACCTGTGCGGTAGTGGGCATCAAGGCCCAGGGTCGAAAAATGGGCAACGTTCTGTTGCACGGCAGGAATCAAGATACAAGTCGTCCCATGTCAATGCCAACAGTGTCTGCATGATGCAGTTTCTATGGCGGTTCACTCGTTTAGCGTGTTTTTTATGGTGCCATGACATGGCTTCGTTCCCAACTAAAGTGATTTTATCGCCATTTTAGGATGCGAAATGGCTGCTTTAGACGCAGATCAATTTTTATATAGACTGATGGTGTTTGTCAGCATCTCCCAGTCAAAGGTGTATTTAAGCCAGTTCGACCACCGTTGAGTCGGATGGGTCTATGTTCACCCAGATGGGCAGCTTCAGCACCGACGGCAGTACCCGAATGGGAAGCACCGCAACCGGAATTGGGGCCGTTTTCAGCGAGCGTGATGAGTGGCCGAATGCAGGAGCGGGGGTTTCAAATGCGCAAAAAAGGTTCGGTCACGATGATGATTCGTGGTGATTATTAGATTTTGGGATGAATTGTCTTGGTCAGTGAATCATTAATTTCGCCGGAAACGATCCAGGCATACCGGGAGACAGAATTTCGCGTTGATTCCGATACGCCACTGATCCTGCGCATTGCGGAGCCAAACGACGGCCTATTTGGTTTATTCAAAGCCAACCGCTGCGACACTTGCGCCTTCGTCACGGCGTGCAATCCACTGGGTCAGCTGTTGGGCGAATTTGAAAACGCCCAGTTGCAGAACCAGTTGGCACACGATCTGCGTTTCAGGAGCCTGAGTTTCATACCTGGGGAGGGCAAACATCCGGTCGGTGATTGGCCAGGTGAGCCGAGCTTTCTGATATTTGGGCTGTCCTTGGAGGCAGCCAGATCTCTTGGCAAGAGGTTTGAACAAAACGCGATTGTTTGGTGCGGACCAGATGCGATCCCACAATTGGTATTGCTGAGGTAGCCGGACAGGTTGATCAAATTTCCGGACTTGATTCGGTTGAATAGAGGCGCTGAAGTTCAAGATACTCCGCCTTCAGTTGTTCTTTCAGGCTGAGTGGAGCGTCAACGACAGCATCGGTGCCCATTGAGCGCAGCCACATCCTGAGCTGAACGGTGTCTGGGACGGTCGCATTGACCTGTGTCCATTCGCTATCAAGGGTCACCATTGTTTGATCATGTGCAACGGGCGTCTCGGCTAAATACTTGCCCAAAATTCCGCGTACCCGCATCACCAATTCAAGGGGCTGGCTGCCCAGGCGGATGCCGAATTCACGAGAAATGAACTCATCAATGTCGAATTGTTTTGGCCGTATGGCGTCTTGATCCAGTAGCCGGGCCGCATCGATTCGATGTACAGCGAGAAAGCGAGCGTCTTGGTAATCTTTGACGGTACACACAAGGTAGACCACTTGCTCCATGACCACCAGCCCGAGTGGGTGCAAGGGATAGGTTTTCGCTTCTTTTCCGTTGGAGAGCGCTCGGTAGGTGACTTCCAGTTGTCGTTCAAGCAGCAGACCGTTGTAGATGGTGGCCTGAATCTCAGGGTCAATTTGGGTGGGGATCCGGTTAAATGAGTGGGGGATGACGCGCAATTTGTCCTGCCACTTTGTCACAGTCGAAGCCTGAGATGCTGCTACGCCTTGAGCTGCGTCGAACCACGGTGCCATGTGTCCCAGTGTGGAGCGTGGGAGCAGGTTTTGCATGTATTGCTCTACCAGGTTGAAAGTCAGCGCGGCATGGGCATCCATGCTGGGAATTTCCAACTGGCCTGCGCCTTGCCTCCAGCACCAGCCTTGTGGCTTGGACTCATCAAAGTCCAACGGAAAGGTGGTCGCTAGGGTATTGAGGTCTCTTTGTACCGTTCTGAGCGAGACGCTGATCCCGAGGTCATCTAGTCGGGCATGGATGGTTTGTGCATCAACTCGCTGGGGATGTCTTGGGATCGCCCGGAGCATCGCCCATTGCCGCATCAAGGTATCATTCATAACTGTTCCTACGTTGCTGTATCAAGCGACAGACTGTGTCGCTTATCAATTTCCGGCTTCCGAGTCGAGGAGTTTAATGGCATTCAGTCATTAAACGACATGATCTGTCGCTTGCCGTGATATGCTGCAAATCATGCTTACAGCAATGATCAACTTTTACAATTTTTGCCCCTCATGTGGGTGCGAAATGCGCCTTGTTGACCATGCGCTTGGTAAGCGGAGTAATAAGAAAGCAGATCAGAGACGTCTGACTTTTCAACATTACCTCACTTTCGACTGACCATGGCCTCCATAGTGCAAAACCCCAACGATGTGGTCTGTGAGTTGCCATCACAGGTCATTTGTCTCGGTGAAGCACTTCCGCCGGTCACTAAAACCGTCCGACTAGAGATGACCCGCAAGATCCGATCATCTGGCTTGGAGTTTGAGGCGATTGCCGACCTTTCAAGTCATATGGGCGTGATCACCAGTGCACTAACCCATTTTTCGCCACGAATTGAGGGGTTGATGAAGGATGTAATCCGCAACGAAGCTGCGGGGCTGGCAGAGGCCAATCGCGCTGCTGGAAGACTCGAGCAAGTGCTGTCTGAGTTTGTGGAGGGCTACCAAGCGGCCAAGGCGGCTCATGCGGTGGACACAGATTCAAGGGAGGCTCGATCTTTGCTTCTTGGTGTGTATCGCCATCATGTCAGGGTGATCTGTGACTGGTTGGACGATCTCGTTCACGCCATAAACAATCCCATCGCTGCGCTAGACAAGCAAGCGATCCCAGTGACATCCAACGTCATGTTGACGATTGCCTTGAACATGACCAGTCCACCAGAGATGGCCAAGTTGGATGCGCTGGCGAAAAGGCTGAGGCAGAAGTCTGAGCCGTCCATCGAAGCGGTACCTACACAGCCCCCGCGTGAGGCCCCAATAAACAATGGGCCAGGAATTCTCGGGACCATTGGCGCGTTGGCGTTTGGCGTTGGTCTCACCAATGCGGTCTTTGGGAGGCACAACCGGTGAGCTGCAAAAAAATGCACTCGATTTTTGCCTGCACCTCGTCGGAAAATGACCGCTTTGAGTGCGATAGAAGCTGGCCGCTCAACTCGTGGCTCAAATGTGAGACGACAGACGTCATACAGATGTCAATTGATCAGGCTACAAGGGTGTTGAAGCTGACTTATCAGCACCTGTCAAAAAAATAATATTAGGAATAGCACATGTTCTTCGGACTTTTTGGCGGTGAAAAAAAGCGAGTGGCCGAAATGATTGCGGCAGCTCGAACGGGAAATATTGAAAAAGTAAAGCAACTCTTATCCAAGGGTGTCGACATCAATGCTCCCGAGCCCGAGTCCGGCGATACGCCGCTTCTTGCCGCCATCGACAAGAGCCAATGGGCTGCAGCCGAATTTCTGCTGCAGCAACGACCCAACTTGAACATTGAGGACAAGAACGGCAATTCGCCCCTGTACCTGGCGGTATCCCGTGGCGATGAGGCTTTGGCGCTTGTCAATCAGCTTCTTGACGCTGGTGCACAAGTTGACCTCGGACCGATGAAAGGCGACAACGCTGGTGTGACACCGCTCCACATAGCCTGCGCAACGGGAGCCAATGGATGTCTTGAAACTCTGCTGCGCCGTGGTGCATCGGCGACAAAGCAAATTCCAAGTGGGGCAACACCCCTGCACACAGCGGCCATAGGTGGCGATAAGAAGACGATCGATCTGCTTTGCAAGGCAGGCGGCAATGTCGCTGCGCTCAATCAGGATAAGCGAACGCCACTGCATAACTGCGGCATCACTGGGAACGCCAAAGCGGCTGCTGCGCTCATTCAGCAAGGCGCAGCGGTAGATGGCGCGGATGCCGAGGGTTGCACTCCTTTGATGCGTGCGGTCATGAAAAACCAGGCCGAGGTTGCCAAGGTTCTTCTAAGCAACGGTGCTAACCCAGATGTCATTGTTCGCACGACCGATACGCCTTTGTACCCATTGTTTGTCGCCGCCATGAACGGTTACACCGATTTGATTCGCGTCCTGCTCGACAAGGGCGCGAATGTGATGGCAAAAGTTGAAGGTGTCCCTGCTCCTTTAGACGCTGCAAAACATAACGGGCATGAGGCAGCTGCCAAGTTGCTTTCTGCCGCGATTAAGCGCCAACGCGCTGCTGCAACAGCTGCTGAAGGAGGTGACCCTGATGAAGCTAAAAAATCAGCTGCTAAAAGTACAAAGTCATCTGCAACAACTACAGTGACATTGGGCGTTTATTGCACAGATTTGCGATATGACGAAGAAGAGCACGGCGCACATCTGCCTGCTGCATTCAAAAAGGCGCAGGCGGAATGGATTAAGTCAAAAAACGACGTTTCCAGCGCTCACTATGCAGAAGCCTGCAGGCTCTTGGATAAATGGTTTGAGAGCAAGTACCAAGTGCGAATGGGGCTCTCTTTTTCAATGAGCATTGATCAAGACAATTTGCCTGACGAGGTACAAGGCGTCCAATTTAAGGACTCATCAGAGGCTAGCGCCTATGCATTTGCCAAAGAGCCAAAATTGAAGTCGCTCAAAGTAGTTGCCGTCGATTTTCGAGGCAGCACCTCAAGTAAAGCGCTTCGTGACGATGAAAAAATCAAACGTTCCCCGGAGCTTGGCATCGTTGCCATCTTTGAGGCCAAGCTTGGCAAAGAAATAAAAAACCTCGAAGCCTTGGCAGATCTACTGAAGCAGGAACACAACGGTCAGCTGATCAAAGATTGTTTCTCCATTCAAATCGTCGAAAAGGCCATTCAGACGGTTGAAGTCGATGACGATGGAGATGAAGTGGTTTCAAGCAACTCATCTTGGTCTGGCGGTGACCTCAGCATTGAGATCAACCTGGGGATGCCTTCAGACGACTTCGCCGGTCACTTATTGAAGATGGTTCAAGAGGAGCGGCAAAGTCCGTCGTTATTAGCGGCCGATACTTCACCAATCAAAAAGTTGATCATGCTTGGTGATGAGACGGCGCTTGAACAAAAGCTTAATGAAGGTCTTGATCCAAATGAGCGGATTGACGATGAACCGCTGCTCAAAATGGTTCTCATGGTGGCCGTGACAGCCAAGCAGTGGTATGCGGATGATGAACTTAGTGGCCTATTGACAGCCAGCTTTTCTACGATTGAAAAATATGAAGAGGCACTCAAACGCATGGCATTAGATGTTTTGCGTCGAGGAGCCGACATCAACAGTCCGTCTGGGATGTTGTCTATTCTTTCAGTAGCAGAGGCACTGAATGACGAAGAAATTTTGAACCATTGCAGAGCTGGCGCTGAAACTGCCAATGATTTGAATTCAACACCGTTTCTCTTGGCGGCTGAGCGTGGAGATGCAGCAGCATTAAAAGTGCTGTTGGGTAAAGGAGCACGGATCAACAAGCGGGAGTTTTTTCATAGCACCACGCCATTGATGATGGCCTGCCAAGGTCCAGGGGGCGAGGATGAACCTCCGCTCGCAGGTGCACAGTTGATCGCGCAAGAAGAGGCTGTCCGCTTTTTAATCGAACAAGGTGCAGAAATCGATGCCGTTTCAGACAACGGAAACACCGCAATTGGCAATGCAGTGCGACGTGGGAACGCTTCCATCGTTCGAATTCTTTTGGATTCTGGAGCAAAGGCTACCGAAGCCCTGCCGCGTGGTCAAAGTTTGCTTGAACTTGCGAAAGCAAGAGGGCATGCGGATACCGTTGCTATTCTTGACAAAATTGGCAAAAAATGAAATCAAGTTTTTGCCAATCAACAGGAGATCTGAATCATGGCTAAACCCATTGTTGTCTCACTAGACGGAATTGAATCGAGTTTCGACCACATCAAACTCGACCGAAAGCGTCTTTATGGTGAACGCCGTCGTGTTCCTTTAGACCTCTCGGGGGAGCCGTGTGTCAAATCTGCATTGACATCAGATGGTCTGTACTTGCTTCAGAGCGGTATGACAGCTCAAGGGTATTTTGATGAAAGCGGACGCTGGCTTCAAAAGTCTCAATTGGTAGGCATCGGATCGGATGGGCAAGCTTTAGAGCTGGTGCCTTCTACTTTGGGTGCGGTGCAGCCGTTGGAGTTGGTCGAGCCTGATGTCTTGCTAGAGCACGTCGTTGAATCGGTTTACACCTTGGAAGCAACGGATCTGGCTGTAGCACTGCAAGAGAGATTGGCTGCAGGTGACGTTTTTCGATTTGGGTTTAATTACTCAGCCGATTACAAGCAATCAGCAGCGTTTTTGTTGAAAAACACTGAGGGCATTTTTTGTTTGATTGGCGCGCCTCTTACTGCAACATGGTCAGAGCCTGGCAAGCTTGCTGAGGTTGTTGACGCCGAGGATTCATCTGATGACCTTGATTTCGAAATGTTCTGACCTATGACTAAATCGATCCGAATTACAAACGCAAGCGGTCGCGACGGAAGCGCGCAGGTCATCAGCCCGAAGAGAGATGCCCCAATGAGTCTGGGCATCCCCGGCCATTCGATCCTCTTTCACCGATACCTCAGCAGCACAGAGAC
>Ga0164294_10002235_pt1 | contig 17599 bp, 10 predicted proteins | sample GEODES005metaG_FD_111479 | JGI IMG/M metagenome (GOLD analysis project Ga0164294, IMG submission 111479) | Oligotrophic lake water microbial communities from Sparkling Lake, Wisconsin, USA - GEODES005 metaG | ecosystem: Environmental > Aquatic > Freshwater > Lake | place: USA: Sparkling Lake...
GCCAGCTATGGCGCCGGCCATTTGAAGGCGCTGGGCGCCGTGTTGCCGCCTGATGCCGTGCTGTTGCCGGTGGGCGGAGTCGGCCCGGCCCAGATGGCGGACTGGTGGGCGGCCGGCGCGCGCGGCTTTGGCCTGGGCAGCGATCTCTATCGTCCCGGCATGAGTCCCGCAGATGTGGGCGCGCGCGCCGCCGCCGCCGTTGCGGCGCTGCAGGCGCTGCGATGATGGGGGCGCACGGGCGGCAATTCGGTGCCGCCCGGCAGGCATGGCTTGCATCGGCATGAAATCGATATCATTGATGGATGGCGGGCGACCGCTGCTTTGGGGAGGCTCATGATGAACGCAGTTTTCGGCCGCCGGGCGCTTTTTGCTGCCGGCCTCCTCGGCAGCGCCGCCCTCGGGCTGGCCAGTGCCGGTTTTGCCGCATCAAAGGCCGATTACCCGGGCTATGGCGGCGATCAGGGCGCCACCCGCTATTCGGAGCTGACGCTGATCAACAAGGCCAATGTCGGCAAGCTGGTGCAGGCCTGGCGGTTCGACATGCCCAGCGGCGGCCTGCAGATGCAGCCGATCATCGTCGGTGGCGTGCTGTATGCGACCACAACCGATGGCAAGGTGGTGGCATTGGATGCCGCCACCGGCGCGCTGAAATGGTCAACGGGCTTTCCCGGCGCCGGGGGTGGGCGCGGCCGCGGGCTGACCTTCTGGCAAAGCGGCAAGGACCGGCGCATTCTGGTGCCGGGCAGCGCCTATGTCTACCAGATCAATGCCGACACCGGGCAGTTGATCCCGTCGTTCGGCGATGGCGGCAAGATCGATCTGCGCCTGCAATTGCGCGGTGATGATCCCACGCAGAATCTGATCAATCTGGGCACCCCGCCCAGCCTGTATGGCGATATCTTCATCACCGCTGGCGGCGTGCCGGAAACCTCACCCTCGGCGCCCGGCGACATTCGCGGCTGGGATGTGCGCACCGGCAAATTGCTGTGGACCTTCCACACCATTCCCTATCCCGGCGAACTGGGTCACGACAGTTGGCCGGCCGAGGCCTACAAGACGGCCGGCGGCGTCAACGCCTGGCAGGGCACCATTGTCGATGAAGCCAATGGCATCGTCTTTGCCGCGCTCGGCTCGCCCGCCGATGATTTCTGGGGCGGGGAGCGGCCGGGCAACAATCTTTACGGCAACAGCCTGGTCGCCATCGATGGCAAGACCGGCAAGCGGCTCTGGCATTTCCAGACCGTGCACCACGACATGTGGGATGCCGATTTTTCCGCCCAGCCGATCCTGACAACCGTGCGGCGCGGTGGCCGCCCGGTGCAGGCGGTGGCGGTGACCAACAAGGCCGGCTTCATTTTCCTGTTCGACCGCAAGACCGGCAAGCCATTGTTCGACATCAAGGAAGTGACGGTGCCGCCGTCGGATGTGGAAGGCGAAGTGGCATCGCCCACCCAGCCGATCCCGGTGCTGCCGGCGCCGCTGGGCCTGCACGAAATCAGCCCCGATACGTTGACCAACCGCACGCCCGAGGCCAACGCCGCGGCCCGCGCCAGGCTGGCCACGATGAAAGCCGGCCCTGTCTTCACGCCGATCGCCAAGGACAAGGACACGATCGTCATCCCCGGTTTCAGCGGCGGGGTGGAATGGGGCGGCATGGCGGCCGATCCCAAGGGCATCCTCTATGCCAACAGCGAGAATATCGCCTGGTACACATCGATCATCGATCAGAACCGGCCGGGGCCTGGCCGGTCGAAATATAATTTCTCCGGCTACAACAAGTTCCTCGATCCCGATGGCTATCCGGCCACCAAACCGCCGTGGGGCACATTGAACGCCATCGATCTCAATACCGGCAAATATCTGTGGAAAATCCCGTTCGGCTATTATCCCGATCTGGCCGCCAAGGGCATGGCGAACACCGGCAGCGAAAGCTATGGCGGCCCGGTGGTCACCGCCACCGGCCTGCTGTTCATCGGCGCCACCATCTATGATCGCCAGTTCCGGGCCTTTGAAGCGGCCACGGGCAAGGAGCTGTGGAAGGCCGAGCTGCCCTATGGTGGCGTGGCGACCCCGGCGACCTACCTGGCGGGTGGCGAGCAATATGTGGTGATCGCCGCCAGCGGTGCCCGCGACCGCAAGGGCCCCAAGGGCGCGGCCATCGTGGCCTTCAAGCTGGCCAGATAATCCGGCATGGCAGGCCGGCGCGCCGGCCTGCCATCACCGCGCCGTCGTGATGTGCAGGAAGCGCGCCGGCTTGTCGGTCAGGTTGATGTTGGCGTGGGCGGTGATGCCGGTGGGCGGCACCTTGTAGGCTGTGCCGGCCCGCAGCGTGCGCAACTGCTTGCCGATCAGCGCGTCGACATCATCCAGCGCGATCCAGATCTCCTCGCTGCCAGCCGCCGCGCTGGCTGGCCGCGCGATGGCCAGCGGCTGCAGCGAAACCGCGCTGATCGTGCCAATGCGGCCGAGGCCATCGGCCGGCGTCACGACCGGCCGCGCCCTGTTGTGCCAGGAAGTGATCGCTGGCCGTGTGCCCTGATGGTCGATCAACTGCACCATTGCCGCTGGCGCGCCGCCCGGCGCCAGCCGTTCGGCGACGACATGGAAGGTGAGATATTCGCTGCCCGTGGCGGTCAGGCGGAAATCGCGGCCGGGCGGCAGGATGAACGCCTTGCCAGCAGACAGCGCCAGTTCGCGGCCATCGGCAACCAGCGTGCCGGTGCCCGCCTCGACGATGAAAATCTCCTGCACGTCCTTTGCGTCGCCATCGGCGGGATGTGCGGTCGAACCGGGCTCGAGCATGGCGTAGCTGACGGCGGTCGCGGCGGTCAGCACCGCGCCTTTGCGGATCGGGCGCACCGGATCGCCGCCGGTCAGCCCGGTGAGCATGTCGCGCATGTAGAGATTGCCGTGGGCGATGCGCGGATAGGCATCGTCCCGCTGCCCCATGAACAGATCGATGTCAGGCGCATTGGCAGGGTCGATCGGCTTGTTCTCCAACTGGGCATAGTCTTGCAGCGGTGGCCGCGGCTTGCGGGTCGCGGGCCCCATGTAGATCAACTGGATCGGGTCCTTGCCGGGGTTCAGGTTGCTGTGCGGGGCAAGGCCACTCGGCGGGATCTTGTAGGCCTGGCCGGGGCGCATCCGCACGAGTTGCTTGCCCAGCATCAGCACCGATTCACCCTTTACCGCCAGCCACAATTCTTCCCAATTGTGACTGTGGGGTTGTGGCATGGTGCGCGGCGCGATCGTGCACAGCAGCATGCCCGGCGGCCCGCCGTTGCAGATATGCAGCCAATGCGCACCGATGCGGCGATCATTGTCCCAACGGCTGACGACCGAGAACGTCGCCGTCGGCGCGGTGCCGGCGGGCACCGGTTCATTGCGCATATAAAAGACGAGCGGGGCCTTGCCGCTGTTGGTCAGGGTGAAATCGAAATCCGGCGTCAGCACAAAGCCCAGGCCCTCGCGCAGGCCATGGCTGTTGCCATTCACCTGCACCGTGCCGGCGCCTTCGGCGGTGTAGAAGATCGCGCGGCTGCCGGCCGGCATCCGACCCTTCGCCGTGGCGCCCGGCGCCAGCGTTGCCCGGCTGACCGTGGTGATGTCGATCAACACGGCCCCGCGACCGCGCGGACGCAGCGGATCGGCGTCGCCGAGCGGGGTCAGGATGTCGTGAACGACCAGAGCGCCGAACTGCGTCCGCGGCTTCGCTGCCCGCCAATCGCCCAGGAACATCCCGACATCGGGATCGGTCGCCGGGTTGACCGGACTGGGATCGAGCGCGTCCTGCCGCTCGCTGTTCGGCGCCGGCTGGGCCGCCACCGCCAGTGGCACCAGCGCCAGCCCCAACACCGCAAGGATCCTCAAGCCCATTCGCATCGCAGCGCTCCCGTCCAGGTTGCAGGCTCAGGCCGGCTGGCCAGCGAGGCGTTCGGCCGCGGGCAGCGAATAGAAATCATAGGTGATCTGCCAGGTCATCGGACGTCCGCGTTCGGCATGCACGTGGATATAGGCTTCCGGGCAGGTGGTGCGCGGCGAGGTCCAGAACACGAAATCCGAAAGCGGCTTGTCGGCGGTGACCCGAACACCGGCACCGGTGCGACGGTTTTCGACCCTTATGTCGTAATCGCGGCTGTCAGGGCCGAAACCCTTCAATTGCATGCGGACCGGCCGGTCGATGGCGCCGCGGTAATTCAATTTGTTGGCCGACACCGCGACCATGTCGCCGCGCACGTTGAAGGCCTCCAGCGTCCAGGGAAACCGCACCTCGACATCCGGGCCGCTCGGCTGCCCGTCCAGCACGAAGAAATTATGATCGTACATCTCGGTGTCGATCGGGTTCTTGCCCGTCGATTCGAGGCGATGGGTCAGGGTCAGTTGCCGGCGGCCAGGCGGCAGCGCGACGGTCTTGACATAGCGATAGCCATAGCCCGACGCCGGATCACTGACTTCGTGGATGAACACCACCGCATTGCGGCGGACCCTTGTCGTCCACTTGCCGCCATCGACGATTTCCAGCGTGGGAAAGCCGCGGATCGGTTCCGCCGGCTTGCGCAGCACGCCGACGCCGATCTTGACGAAGGTGCCGCCAACCGGTGCGGCATCAAATCCCTGCCCGGTCACATAATCCTGCACCGGCCCTGGAATGGCATCATGTTTCCTGGGGTCATAGTCCGGGAACCAGCGCCCGAAATAGCTGTGGTCGCCGGCCTGCAGATCCGCGACGGCACCTGACCAATCGAAGCGTGTGCCGCGATAATAGCCCCGTTCGGCATCGGGCATGAACAGGACGGCCCGCACCAGACCGTTGTCGATCTGCACCGCTGGCGCTTGCGGCGCTTCGGGATCGGGGCTTGGCACTGGCATGGTCCGCGCGGCGCTCGGCAGCAGCATGGCCGCCGCCATGGCCTTCAGAAGGGTGCGGCGATCATCCCGCGTGGCCATGCCGGTGTCCGCTGCAGCCGCGCTTGGACTGTTCTTGGCTTCCATCGCAGAGTTCCCCATTCCCCTTGAGCGGCATCCTTGCGGCGGCCTAGCATGATTTCGTTTTCATGTCTGCCGCATGTTTGCAACCGCGGATGCGGCCTGTGGCACATCCGCAACAATTGCCAACCGATGTCGCCCTGCGGATTCCGATATTGCGTTTCGGGCAGAGCATGGGCAGTATCCCCTTGCGAATAGGGGTCGCAGTGCCCTGCCACGCAGTGATTGCCCTTGATCAATCCCTTCACAATCCAAACCGAATGCGCGGTTGAAGGGCTGGATCAAGGAATGAAAACGATTACGGTCAATAAGGCCATTGGCATCCTTGGGGGGTAACATGCGCACGAAGAATTTGATGATCGGCTATCTGCTGGCAGGGGCGAGCATGGTTGCGGTGGCCCCGGCCGCCTGGGCGCAGGGTGCCCAACCGGCACCGCCAGCCGGCAACAATGCCGGGGCGACGCAGATGGCGGCCGCCGAAACCGAAGCGCCGGCCGAAATCGAAATGGTCGTCACCGGGTCACGCCTGCTGAACAGCGGGACCATCAGCCCGACGCCGCTGACGGCCGTGTCCACCACCGATCTGTTGCAGACCACGCCGACCATCCTGGCGGATGCGTTGTACAAGCTGCCGGTGTTTGCCGGTCTGCCGGCGCAACAGCGCAACCCCGGCAACTCTGGCGGCAACTCCGGCGCCAACGCGCTGAACCTGCGCTCGATCGGTGCCGAACGCACGCTGGTGCTGTTCAACGGTCAGCGTCTGCCGGTGAACAACGTCGACCAGATCCCGCAGATGCTGATCAGCCGCGTCGACATCGTCACCGGTGGTGCCTCGGCCGTGTACGGTTCGGACGCTGTCGCCGGCGTCGTCAACTTCATCATCGACAAGAAGTTCGAAGGCCTGAAGCTCAATGCCCAGGCCGGCATGTCCACCTATGGTGACAATTTCGTTCAGCGCTATGGCATTGCTGGCGGCAAGACCTTCGGCCGTCTGCACCTGATGGGCTCGGTCGAACATTTCAACGATCCCGGCATCATGTCCAAACTGGTGCGTCCGTGGGGTCGTGATGTCTATTCCACCCAGGGCGCCGGCACCGTCGCCAACCCGTTCCGCTCGATCCTCAACACCCGCATCAGCAACACGTCGTTCGGCGGCAAGATCCTCGCCAGCAGCCCCGGCCAGCCGACCAACCCGCTGGCGAACCAGAATTTCACCACCAACGGCGTGCTGACGCCGTTCGTCAACGGCGCCGCCACCGGTGCCAGCACGATCCAGAGCGGCGGCGAGGGCGGCTTCCACAAATTCGCCTCGCTCAAGACGAAACTGGTCAACACGCAGGTGTTCGGCCGCGCCGATTATGAACTGGCCGACAATGTCAATGTCTGGGCGCAGGGCACCTACGTCAAGACGAACAACCAGAACAATCACGAAGTCAACGAGTTCCGCAACTATACCATCAGCGCAACCAATGCCTTCCTGAGCCCGGCGATCCAGCAGACGCTGGCCACGGCCGGTGTCCGCAGCTTCCTTTATGGCAAGATGCTGGAGCAGGCGACGCCGCGCCAGCCTGAATCCTTCCTCGACACCCTCAATCTTGCCGGCGGCTTTGATGGCAAGCTCAATCTGGGCGGTTCGGACTGGAACTGGGCGATCGCCGGCCAGATCAGCAAGGAAAAGCAGAACACCTTCAACAACGCCAACATGGATGGCGCCAAGGCCGCCGCCGCGCTCGATGCCGTGGTCAACCCCGCCAACGGCCAGATTGTCTGCCGGGTGACGCTCACCAACCCGACGGCCTATCCGGGCTGCGTCCCGATCAACGTTTTCGGGCCGACGTCGGAAAGCCAGGCGGCGCTGGACTATGTCCTGCTGCAAACGCAGTTCACCCGCTACACCACCCTGAACGCCGTCAACGCCAGCTTTGCCGGTTCGCCGTTCAGCACCTGGGCGGGCCCGGTCCAACTCGCGCTCAGCGGCGAAATGCGTGAAGCGACCGTGCGGGTCAATTCGGATTTCCAGCCGACCGACCTGGTTGATTGCTCCACGCTGCCGAACTTCCCCGGCGCCACGCGGCCGTTGAACTGCAGCACCACCCAGGCGCGCTGGGTCAACAACGTCGTCGCCCGTCTGAACAAGCAGTCGGTGTCGGTGAAGGAATTCGCGATCGAAACCGACATTCCATTGCTGAAGGATTCGGCGATCGCCGAATCGCTGAACGTCAATGGCGCGGCCCGTTACACCGATTATTCGGCGTCTGGCGTGGTGTGGACGTGGAAGGTCGGCGTTGACTGGCACATCAACCGCGACATCCGTCTGCGCGCCACCCGCTCGCGTGACATTCTGGCGCCCAGCGTGACGCAATTGTTCGGCGCTGTCGTGGTCAACCCGTCGGGCATCACCGACCTGTTGACCGGCGTCAACGGTGTCGCCCCGGTGGAAACCCGCGCCAACCCCAATCTGGTGCCGGAAGTGGCCAACACGCTGACCGGCGGTGTCGTGTTCACGCCCAGCTTCCTGCCCAACTTCTCGCTGTCGATCGACTATTACCGGATCAAGATCGACAACGCGCTCGCCAACGTCACCGGCAACAACGCCACCGTGGCCAGGCTTTGCGTGGAAAGCGCTGGCACTTCGCCGCTGTGCGCACTGTTCCAGCGGCCGCTCGGCCCCACCAACACGTCGGCGGCGAACTTCCCGACGCGCATCTTCGCGCAGCCGGAAAACATCGCCGCCTTCCTGAGCGAAGGCATCGACACGGAAGTGAACTACAACTTCCGCGCTGGCGAAGGCCGGATCAACCTGCGCGGCCTGGTGACCTACACGATGCGCCAGACCACCCAGACCCTGCCGGGCACCACCGTGCTCGATGCGGCCGGGGCTGCCGGCCTGCCCAGCTTGCGCGCCACACTGAATGCGCAATACAGCAATGGGCCGTTCCGCTTCGATTGGTTGCAGCGCTATGTGAACAGCAGCCGCCGCGATGCCGATCCCGTTCAGGTCTGGGCTGAAGGGCCGGTCCCGGCACGCACCTACACCGATCTCAGCGTCTCTTATGACATCAAGGCGTTTGGTGGCACCAACCAGGTGTTCCTGAACGTGCAGAACCTGTTCAACACCGCGCCAGCCGTGCACGGCAACACGGGTGGCTCGTCGTCGGTGCCCGGCCTGTTCCTGGCCACCACCAACGGCCACGACATCATCGGCCGCTACTTCACGGTCGGTGTCCGGTCGCGGTTCTGACGCCTTGGGGTCATGCCCCGATAACTGATACGGCTCCGGACCATGGCGACATGGTCCGGAGTTTTTTTCTGGGATAACAGGGCGGGCCGGTTGCCTTGCCCTGCCGGTTCCAGCGGAAGGGATAGCCATGGACAGGCGGCATTTTCTGGCTTCGGGCACCGCGCTGCTGGCGCTCTCCGCCCGGGCCCAGCCCATTGACGACACGCCGGCCCGCAAGCTGGCGCGGATCGCCATCAGCAGTTCCAGCTATCGCGCCAATTATGAAGGCCGCTTCAATGTCGCCACGGCGATGCCAAAGCTGTCGCACCGCAGCTTGCCTGCCTATGCAAGGGAACGCTTCGGGGTGACCAAGGTCGAGCTGTGGGATCAGCAGTTCGGCCCCGCCGGCCACAGTTTCGCCGAATGCCGGGCCATTCGCGCCGCCGCCGACGCGGCCGGGGTGCAGGTGATCAGCGTGGAGGTCGAAGACATGCCACGCATCGACGCAGCAGATGCCGATGACCGTGCCCAGGCGGTTGCCGAAGGCAAGGTCTGGCTCGACAAGGCCCGGGTGCTCGGTTGCACCTCCATGCGGTTCAACGTCAATCGCAGTCGCGGCGAGATCAACCGCGATGCCGCCATCGCGGTGCTGCGCCAGATGGCCGACCATGGCGGCAAGCTGGGCATCATCGTGCTGCTGGAAAACCATGGCGGGGCGACATCGACGATCCCCAGCCTGATTTCCTTGGTGAAGGCGGTGAACCATCCGTTCGTCAGGGCAGAGCCGGACTGGGGCGCGTGGTCGCCGCCCGGCGATCGCTATGAAGCGATGAAATCCGCGATGACCGTGGCCCATATCGTATCGGCAAAGGGGCTGGTCTTCGATCCCGAATCCTATGTGCACAGCTCGTTCGATGCCACGCGCCTGGTGCGTGACGCCGAGGCCACGGGCTTCAAGGGAGTCTATTCGATCGAACTGTACAACAATCCCGCGCCAGCCGACACCGACCGGGCCATCGCGTCCTATATCAGGACGATCACCGCCGCGTTGGCCTGACCGCGCAATTCGCAGCGAATTGCCTGGAAGACCGGGTCACTCGGCCCCGAGAGGGGCCTGGGTGTCGCTGGTCAGGCCTTGATGGCCTTCAGTCCCCACGCAAATACTTTGCGCGTGTTATCCTCTTCCAGCGCAAGCTGCTGCTGCGCCGACAGCCCCTCGACCGTGGGCAGCCTGGTCTGGCGCGCGGCGACCATTTTCAGCCACGTCGCCACGCGCGTTCGACGGTCAGCAAAGGAGACATGATAGCCATCGGTCAGCACCGGCACCTTGAGCGGGTCGCGGGTGATCAGTTCCGTGGTGGGGAAGATCTTCGGGTTGGACTTCCGCATGAGTGCGAACAACTTGGCCTGATCGGTCATGCCGGTGTCGAACAACACTTCCGACAGCAGGAACCCGTCCTTGTAGGGGGCGACGCCCATGTCCTTCAGAGAACAGGCCTTCACCCAGGGGCTGAGCGCGGCCACGGTTTCCTCGGGCATTTCCATGAAGCTCATGTTGTTGCCGGGATCGATCAGGCTGCCCAGATATTCGCTGTCGATGCGTTTGAGCAGCGCGACATGCTCATGGACTGTGCGATCCTTGTGATTTTCCAGCGCTATGGCGACGCGATATTTCTCGGCGATCGGCACGCATTTCTCGATGATGGCGTTGGCCTCGCTCAGCCAACTGTACCAGTCTCCCGGGCTCTTGAAGGTCTCATAGCGCCGGCCGGTGCCGCCTTCGGGCGAGCGGGACACGGCGCGCACGCAGGTGGCACCCAGCTCGGCGGCAGCCTTGATGCTCGCTTCGAACGGCGCGAAATCGCCATCGCGGCGGCTGGGCAGGGCGGCCTGGCCTTCATAATACATGTCCAGCGCTTCCAGCCGCGCCTTGAAGCGGGACCGGTCCTTGGGCACGGCAATCTGCACGCCGCCGCCGCCCAGGCTGCGCACATATTCCAGGAAGGCCACCGGATCGTCGCGCAGCCCCTTGGCCACGCCGTCCAGGCCGCGCAGGTGCGCCGACAGGCCGGTGCCGGCGATGCCAAGCGGCGATTTGGGCGGCAGCGCGCCTTCCGCTTGCGCGATGGCGAGGCTGGGGAAACCAGCGAACAGCGTGGCCGCCACACTGGCCTGGCCAAACATGCGACGGGTGATCAGCACCGATATTCTCCCCGGACGGGCGAAAAAAAGTGCCGGGCCAATGGCCCGGCACAGGGGGATGCGCTGGTTCAGAACCTGGTGCGCAGCGTCAGCTCCAGCGTCCGCCCGAACGGTGAGTGGGCGTTTGAGAAGAAGCCCTGGGTGCCGTCATAGAATGGCGGCCAGCGGTTGAAGATGTTCGATCCGCGCAGCTGGATCTGGCTGCCCTTCAGCACCTTGGGCAGGTTGTACTGCACCGTCATGTCGAAGGTTTCCCAGCTCTTCACGTTGGGGAAGGGGGTGCCGGTGGTGATGTTGGTGAAGCCGCCGACATAGGTCATGAAGCCCGACACGGTCAGATCATCGAGGTTCCAGCTCAACCCGCCGCGGCCGCGCCACTTGATGGCGCTCTGCTGGCCGATGATGTCCTGGAAGCCGGTGCCCGGCGCCAGTTCCTGGCGGAAGCCCAGCTGCCGGTTGGCGTTGGCCGTGAGGTTGAAGGTGCCGAAGCTGGTGGGCACCTTGTAGCTCAGATCGATGTCGAGGCCGTCGATGACGCGCTGGCCGACGTTGATGGCGAACGACTGGAAGATGGCATCGATGCGGGTCGGCACCGGGCTTTGCGGCGGCGCGGCGGCGATGGCCGCGACCACCTGCGCCGGCGTGGGGTTGCGGATGACGGCAAAACTGAAGAACGGGTTGTTGAACGCGTCCGCCTGTGTCGGCTTGTAGACCAGATTCTTGTAGGTGACGTTGTAATAGGTGACGCTCAGCCGCAGGTTGGGGATGAAGGTCGGGGTGAGATCAACGCCGAACGAATAGGTCTTGGCCTCTTCCGGTGTCAGCGCCGGGTTGCCGCCGCCCTGGTTGTAAATGTTCACATTGTTGCCGAAGCCGGCGATGTTGAGACCGATCTGCGGCACGCCGAAGATCGAGGTGATCAGGCCCAGGTTGGGCGCCACGAAGCTGGTGCTCCACGAACCGCGCAGCGAGATGTCCCGTGCCGGCGCCCAGACGACGCCGATCTTGGGATTGAAGGTGCCGCCAAGCTGCTGATAATGATCGTAGCGTGCCGACAGTGACACTTCCAGGCGCTGGAAGCCCGGCGTGGCATTTTGCGCGGTGAAGAACGGCAGGTTCACTTCGGCAAAGGCCGCCGCCACGAAGCGCGAGATATTGTCGTCCCGCACCAGCAACTGGGTCGGGCCGGGCACGCCGCCGACCTGCAACTGCTGGGTCTGTTCGTCACGGAATTCGGTACCAACGGCCATGCGGGCGTCGCCGCCGCCCAACGCGAACAGCGGACCATCGGCCTTCACCACCAACTGGCGCAGATATTGCGAGCTGTCGTTGATCTGGGTGAAGCCGTTGTTGATCTGCGACAGCACGCTGGCCTGGTTCTGCGCCGCCTGGCCGAACGGGTTGAAGGCGGTGGCCAATGTGGTGGCATTGGCCAGCGTCTGCGCCGCGATCAGATCGATTTCCGGCTGGCTGTTGAAATCATTGGTCTTGGAATAATGGGTCATGATGTTGAGCAGCCAACTGCTGCCCAGCTTCACATCGGCGCCCAGCGTGAGGCCGATCACTTCGGATTTCTGGCTGTTGATCGGGTTGGGGAACAGGCCCTCACCGTTGCGCACAACGCTTGCCGTCTGGTTTGCGCCCAGCGTCACGCCGGGCGGCAGCACCAGATAGGGATTGTTGGCCGGCACGGTGATGTTCATGTTGCGCGGGTTGGCAACGCGTGAGGTTTCCAGATTGGTGTAATTGCCTTCAGCCCACAGGGTGACGGTGTCGTTCAGCTCCTGGCGGACGGTGGCCAACAGCGAAAAGCGCTTCGATTCCGGCACCACTTCCTGGCCCAGGATGGTTTCGCAGCGGTTGCGGTTGGCATTGCCTGTGGCGAACGACGGGTAGGCATAGACCGTGCTGCCGATCGTCACGTTGGGCAGCGAGCAGGTGGTGCCGCGCTGGTCACGCCCGCCGCGGAAGGTCTGGTTGGCGCGGATGAACGGGATTTCCTCGTTGGTGGGCGATTTGTTGGCGCTGTATTCGCCAACGATCATCACATTGCCGGTGTCCCACTTCTTGCCCCAGCCCAGGGCCAGGTTGCGCTTTTCATAGCTGTGCTCGGGCGAGAAACCATAGGTGCCCTGCGCTTCGAAGCCGTCCATGTCGCGGCGGTAGACAAAATTGGCCACCCCGGCGACGGCGTCGGAGCCATAGACCGCCGACGAACCGTCGGCCACGACTTCCACGCGGCCGATGGCCAGCACCGGGATCATGCCGGGATCGGGCAGCACCGCTTCGCCGCCGACCGCCGCCATGCGGTGGCCGTTGAACAGCGCCAGCGTGGCGAAGATGCCGATATTGTGGATGTTGGGCAGGAAACCGCCGGTGCGGAAGCGGCCGGTGGTGGCCACTTCGTGGTTGACGCCGAAGTTGCCGAGCTGCGGGATCAGGCTGAGCAGTTCCGACAGGTTTGCCGGTGCGTTGACCTTCACGAATTCCTGATCGATGGCGACCATCGGCGACCCGATCGGGGCGACGCCGCGAATGCTGGTGCCGGTCACCACGATTTCCGCGGCTTCCTCCTCTTCGGCCGTCATCGCCGCGTCGGCGGCGGGTTGGGCTGCGGCCGTCTGGGCCTGGGCGGCGGCGGCCAGCGTGAACGCAAGGGCTGCCGTGCCAGCCATGAAAGCGGCGCGATGCAGGCCACAGGATTTCAGGAAAAGGGTGCGCGTCATGTTATCTCCCCAAACACATTGCTGCCGACCGGTTGGCTCAAGGCAATGGGGGGACGATGCACGTCAGGCTGCCGGTCTCACCGGCCCTGTGGGCAGACAATCTGCCCACTGCATCCTCCCCGCGCACCACCATCCGCGCTTCCCTGCTGCATGGCAGGGCCTGTCACGATACCGGTTGGCCGCCACAACCCCTTCCGGGCGATGGCTTGCGTTATTTGTAGACTGTATACAGATTAGGTCAACGCCAATCTTGAGCAAGGCGGCAAGCTCGGCAGGCGGTCCGCAATGAACGTGCAGGTGATGCGCGGAATCAACAGTTGGGCGTTGGGATGCCCGGCGGTGGCGGGCCGCCGCTGGCCCAATCCAGCAGTTCCACCATGTGGATCGTATGCAGTTCGGGCCCCCCGATCTGGCCCCCACCGATCTGACCGATACAGCCGATGTTGCTGCTGGCCACGATCTGCGCGCCGGTGGCCGCCAGCGCGGCCCGCTTGCGGGCCTTCAACGCGGCCGACAGGTCAGGCTGCAGGATGGCATAGCTGCCCGCCGATCCGCAGCAGATATGGGCTTCGGCCGGATCGCGCACATCAAAGCCGGCGTCGATCAGCAATTGGCGGGGCGTGGCCTTGACCTGCTGGCCGTGCTGCAGCGAGCAGGCACTATGCCACGCGACAGGCAGGCCCGGCGCAAGCGTGGATGGCAACGGCGGCAACAGCGCCAGATATTCGGAAATGTCGCGCGCCTTGGCCGCAATGGCGGCGGCGCGGGCGGCCATGGCGGGATCATCGCCGAACAGTGCGGCATAATCCTTGATCACGGTGCCGCAGCCCGATGCGGTGATGAGGATGGCGTCCACCGGGCCTGCCGCTTCCCAGGCGGCGATGTTGGCGCTGGCGTGGGCGGCGGCGGCGGCTTCCCGGCCGAGATGATGATCGAGCGCGCCGCAGCAGGCGGATTGGCGGGTGATCACCACTTCGACGCCATGGCGGGCGAGCAGCCGCAGCGCGGCATCGTCGATGGCCGGGCGCAGCACCGGTTGCACACAGCCCAGATGCAGGATGACGCGGCCAAGCGGCCGTGCCACCGGCAGCGGCCGGCGTTGTTCGGCCAGGCCCAGCGCCGGCAGTCGTGGCGGGATCATCGCCAGCATCGCCTGAAGCTGCGGGCGCAGCGCGGCTGGCAGCAGGGCAGCCGCGGCGTTGGCCAGCGGCCGCAGGCCTTGCCCGGCGCGCAACAGCGCGCGGAACAGCACCCGCCGTGTCAGCAGCGCCGGCAGCGCAGAGCGCAGCAGCCGCTGCGGCCAGGGCCGACGGTGCTTCTGTTCGATATGGGCGCGGGCGGCGTCCACCATGTGCATGTAATCCACGCCGGACGGGCAAGTGGTGGTGCACGACAGGCACGACAGGCAGCGATCGACATGATGCACGGCGCGCGGCGACGGCGGGGCCGACGGGTTGGCCAGCATGTCCTTCATCAGCCAGATGCGGCCACGCGGGCTGTCCAGCTCATCGCCGGTCAGCAGATAGGTCGGGCAGGTGGCCGTGCAGAATCCGCAGTGGACGCATTTGCGGATGCGGGCCGATTGGGCGGGCACATCGATCATGGTCATGCGCCGCTTCCCGGTGTGGCCGCCGGTGACAGGATGCCGGCCGGATCAAATTGCGCCTTCACACGCGCCGCCAGCGCCGCCAGCCCCGGATCGAGGCGCGGCTGCGCGGGCACCGCCGAGGGGATGCCTGCGGGCAGCCGCAGCCGCTGGGCATGGCCGTCGCGCCCGGCCGCATCGGCCACCAGCGCGTGCACATCCAGATCGGCCAGCGCCGGCGGCAGCGCGATCCACGCCAGCGCCCCGCCCCAATCGAGCCGGAGCTGGCCGCCCATTGCCGCCACGCTGGCCGCCAGGGCCGGGGCCCGGCTGGCTGGTAGCGGGCAGCGCCAGAGAATATGGTCCGCCAGCGCCAGCCCGTTCAGATCGGCCAGCGCGGTCCAGCTACGGCGACTGGCGGCATCGTCCTGCACCGTGAGCGCCGGCAGCCGCAGCCGCGCCGCATCGATCAGGGCGGGCAGCACGGCCGCGCTGGCTTCCAGCCGCAGCAGCACCTGGCCATCGGCCCATGCCGCCCCAGTGATGCCGCCATCCACCATCAGCGCATCGGCCATCAGGCGGACGGCGGCAGCGGCCGTTTCAGCCGGCAGCGCCAGCGTTGCCTGCGCCGGGGCCAGCGGCAGCACCTTCAGGGTAATCTCGGTCAACACGGCGAGCGTGCCGCGCGAACCGGCGAGCAGGCGCGGCAGATCAAAACCGGTCACATTCTTCAGCACCTTGCCCCCAGCCCTGAACAGCTCGCCGCGCCCGGTGACGCCGGCAACCTCCAGCACATGATCGCGCGCCGCCCCGGCAAAGGGCCGGCGCGGCCCCGAAAGGCCCGCGGCAATCGCGCCGCCGATGCTGCCGCTGCCGCGCCCCCAGATCGGATCGGGCGATGGCGGTTCAAAGGCCAGGCATTGCCCGGCGCGGGCCAACAGCGCCTCCACCTCGGCCAGGGGTGTACGCGCGGGCACCGTCAGCAACAATTCGGCCGGGTCATGCACAAGGTCGCCGCCAAGGCCCGTCACGTCCAGGATGGCGTCCGCCGGCCCCGGGCCGATGCCGGGGCGGCTGCCGGTGCCGGTCACGGCCAGGGTTTGCCCGCTGGCGGCGGCCTCGCGGATGATCGCGGCCAGCGCGTCGATCGTGTCCGGGCGATGGATCGTCATCAGAATCGCGGCAGATCGGGGAAGGGCAGGCGCCCGCCGTGCACATGCATGGCGTTCATTTCGGCGCAGCGGGACAAGGTGGGGAACAGCTTGCCGGGATTGAGCAGGCCATTGTCATCAAAGGCGCCCTTCAGCCGGCTCTGCACCGCCAGATCGATTTCGCCATATTGATGCGGCATCAGATCCCGCTTTTCCACACCCACGCCATGTTCGCCGGTCAGCACGCCGCCGGCATCGACACAGGCCAACAGGATTTCGGCGCCAGCCGCTTCGGCGGCCGCTTCCTGGCCGGGCCGGCTGGCGTCATACATCACCAACGGGTGCAGATTGCCGTCTCCGGCGTGGAACACATTGGCCACCGTCAGGCCATGACCGGCGACAATGTCGGAAATGCGGGCCAGCACCCCGGCCAGGGCGCGGCGCGGGATGGTGCCATCGACACAGTAATAATCGGACGCGATGCGGCCCACCGCCGGGAACGCCGCCTTGCGCCCGGCCCAGAACAACAGCCGCTGCACTTCATCCTGGCTGGCGCGCAGGTGGGTGCAGCGATGCGCCTGGGCAATCGCGGTGATCTGCGCCAACTGGTCGTCCACCTGCGCACGCGTGCCATCGGCTTCGGCAATCATCAGGGCGGCGACATCGGTGGGATAGCCGGCCTGCACGAAATCCTCGGCGGCACGGATCGCCGGCGCGTCCATCATCTCCAGCCCGGCCGGGATGATGCCGGCGGCAATGATCGCCGCGACACAATCGCTGGCATCGGCCACGGTGGAAAAGCCGATGAGCAGCGCGCGCTGTGTGGCAGGGCGGGGCAGGATGCGCACCGTTGCTTCGGTCACCACGCCCAGCAGGCCTTCCGATCCGCAGACCAGGCCCAGAAGATCATAGCCGGCCTGTTCCTGCCCCGGCCCGCCCAGCCGCAGCACGGTGCCATCCATCAGCACCAGCTCCACGCCGAGCAGGTTGGGCGACGTCGTGCCATATTTCAGGCAATGCACGCCGCCGGCGTTTTCCGCGACATTGCCGCCGATCGAGCAGGCAATCTGGCTGGACGGGTCTGGCGCATAATAAAAGCCGCGCTGCGCCATGGCCTGGCTGACGGCCAGATTGGTAACGCCGGGCTGCACCACGGCGCAGCGATTGTCGTAATCAAGGTCGAGGATGCGATTGAACCGCGCCATGCCCAGCACGATGCCGTCGGCCAGCGGCAGCGCCCCGCCCGAAAGCGAGGTGCCCGATCCGCGCGCCACCACCTTCACGCCATGGGCGTTGCACCAGGCCAGCACCTGGCTCACCTGTTCGGTCGTGCGCGGCAGCACCACGGCCAGCGGGCTCTGCCGGTACATGGTCAATCCGTCGCTGCCATAGGGCGACACGCCTTCATCGTCACCGATCACGCCATCGGGCACGATCCGCGCCAGCGCCGCCACGATCTGCGCACGATCGGCGATGACAGCGGCATCGGGTTCTGGCATCTTCATGCGATCAATCCTTGGCCGCTGGGCGCTGGTTTGACAGGCGAAAACTGTCGTCTATATACAGTTGCCTGGCGGTGCAAGGCGACACGCTGCGCACGCACGGGAGGCAAAGTGGCAGACGGCGTCAAGCCCAAAAGCGGCAACCCCGACGGTGAAGGTGCCGGCGGAGATGATCGTGATGCCGGGGCCGGCCGGCGGCGCCTTCGGTCGCAGGATTGGTTTGCCAA
>Ga0164294_10002236_pt1 | contig 17592 bp, 15 predicted proteins | sample GEODES005metaG_FD_111479 | JGI IMG/M metagenome (GOLD analysis project Ga0164294, IMG submission 111479) | Oligotrophic lake water microbial communities from Sparkling Lake, Wisconsin, USA - GEODES005 metaG | ecosystem: Environmental > Aquatic > Freshwater > Lake | place: USA: Sparkling Lake...
GGAGTCGATGTATAATGGATTCGACGATGATCACGGCACCATCCACAATCAAACCGAAATCATCGTCGAATCCATTATACATCGACTCCATGCGCATCGAAAGGGCGAGGTCATGAGCCAGCATGCGATGGATGAGGAAGTGAATATTTCTGCTCAGGCTATTTTTAAATCGGCGGCCTTTGGGGTTATCATCATTTTGATTGTGTATTTACCGATTATGGCGCTCGGCGGCATCGAAGGAAAAATGTTCCGTCCGATGGCCCAAACGGTTAGTTTCGCTATTTTAGGCGCCTTGATATTGTCGCTCACGTATGTACCCATGATGTCTGCCTTGTTTTTGAATAAAAAAATCAGTCACGACATAACCATTGCCGATCGCATCATGGGCACTTTGTATCGGGGGTATAAACCGATGGTGACCTGGGCCCTCTCGCATCGCCGCTGGGTGGGACTTGCTTCGCTTATCTTATTTTTCGGGAGCCTCGGGCTTTTTGCCACCTTGGGGGGTGAATTTATTCCAGAATTGAATGAAGGCGATTTCGCGGTAGAGTCGATTCTGCCTACGAATGCATCGCTGTCCCAAAGTATCAAAGCGAATACGGCCGCACAGGCCCTTCTTTTGAAAAAATTCCCGGATGAAATTAAACAAGTTGTGTCGCGGATTGGGGCTTCTGAAATCCCAACGGATCCCATGGGCATTAATTCTTGCGACTTATTAATAATCCTGAAAGAACCTTCTGAATGGAAGGCTGCCAAAACCATGCCGGAATTGGAGGAGAAAATGGATCGAGCCTTGGATGCTTTTCCGGAGGTGAATTTTGAGTTTACCCAACCGATTCAAATGCGCTTTAACGAATTAATTGCCGGTGTTAAATCGGACATTGCCGTTAAAATTTTCGGAGAAGATTTAGGGGAATTGTTCGAACATGCGACGGACGCTGCGCGTTACATTCGGAAAATTGAGGGTGTAGGAGATATCAAAGTGCAGCAAATAGATGGAATTCCGCAATTAGTCGTGAAATTTAATCGGGCGAAAATCGCGCAATATGGATTGAATATTCAAAGTGTGAACCGCGCCATTAAGATGACTTTCGCCGGTGAAACGGCGGGGATTGTGATGGAAGGCGAAAAGCGATTTGATTTGGTCGTTCGGATGGATTCCGCGCATCGGAAGGACATTCAGAATCTGCGGGATTTGTATATTGATTTACCAAATGGTTCTCAAATACCTTTACATGAGGTAGCTGATGTGGATTTTGAGAATGCGCCTGTGGAAATTTCCCGTGATAATACGCACCGTCGGATTACGATTGGGATCAATGTACGAAACCGAGATGTGGAATCGGTGGTGGCGGATATCCAAAATGTCATGAAAAATAAAATCACGCTCCCTGCGGGATATTATGTGACCTACGGGGGAACTTTTGAAAACCTGCAAGCCGCAAAATCTCGGCTTTCCTTGGTGGTACCGATCGCCCTGGCATTGATTTTTGTCTTACTCTTTTTCACCTTCCAAAGCTTTTTGGAAGCGGCCATTATTTATTTGGCGATTCCATTATCGGCGATTGGGGGGATTTGGGCCTTATGGATACGGGATATGCCCTTTTCAGTTTCGGCGGGAATTGGCTTTATCGCCCTTTTTGGGGTCGCGGTGTTGAATGGAATTGTATTACTTTCCTATTTTAAACAACTGGCTGATGAAGGTTTAACTGTTTCCGAACGCCTCAAAAAGGGATTGGAATTACGTTTCCGACCGGTCATTATGACGGCGGCAGTTGCATCCTTAGGCTTTTTACCGATGGCGATTAGTCAATCGCCCGGTGCGGAGGTTCAGCGGCCCTTGGCTACGGTGGTGATTGGAGGTTTAATTACGGCTACATTTTTAACCTTGGTTGTGATTCCGGTAGTTTATTCGATTGTGATGGGGCGCCGGGAAAAGTCCTTGAAAGCGAAATCTTTGGGCATGATAATCTTTCTGATTTTGATGAGTTTTGGAAGTTTTGCGCAGTTGAAACCAAGTCTTAGTTTAGATCAATGCATCCAAGAAGCGATGCAAAAAAATGCATTTTTAAAGACGGGTAATCTGGAAATTCAAACGGCGGAGGCTTTGATAGCCTCGGGGCGAGATGTGCCTAAAAGCACCCTGGATTTTCAATACGGGAAAACGCAAACCTATTTTAGTCAGGATTATACGGTGATTGCGAATCAAAACATTCCTTGGCCTACGCAATTGCGCGCCCAGGTGAAGGCCTTGACATCGCAAAAAATGCTGGCCGAAAAGCGCTTGAAAGTCACTCAAATCCTCGTTAAATCAAGTGTTAAATGGATATACTATCAAATTTTGCTTCAAAATCAGCAAGTTAAATTCTTGCAAAAGCAGGATAGTATTTATACCCAGATGAAACGTGCGGCGCAATTGAAATTCAAAGAAGGTGAAACCAATCGCCTAGAATTAGTGGCCGCGGAGGCGCGCTTGCGGGAATTTGAACAAAAGATGAAGGCCCTGGAATTGGATCGAAAGGTCAATTACCAGCAATTGGCCTATTGGATTAGCCATCCAGAACCTTTTCAGATTTCAGGATTGGAGAAATTGACCATGTCGACCGCCATGGATAAAAATGGCTTGGTAAATAATCCACAATTGCAGGTTTTAGACCAACAAATCGAAAGTGGCAAACTTCAATTACAAGTCGAACGAGAAAAATTAAAACCGGATCTGCGACTCGGTGTTGTTTCTCAAAGTATTGAAAACCATGCCGGACAGAATTTCATTCAGGCAGGCATCGGTATTCCCCTTTTTGCCAAAGGGCAAAAGGCGAAAATTGCCGCCTCTGAAAAACAGGTAGAAGTATATGAAAGTCAAAAATCTCAGAACATGGCCCAATTGGCCTCCGATCTAAGCGCCAATTTGGCCCAATTAGAAAAACATCAAAGTTCACTTGCTTATTATTTAGCTACAGCCCTGCCTCAGGCGGACTGGCTTGAAAAAACGGCTTTGAAGAGTTACCAGCAAGGCGAAATCGAATACGTGGAAATGCTTCAAAATGCCCAACAAGCTTGGCAAATTCGCGAACAATATTTACAAGAGGTTTTGGCCCATAATCAATCCATTATACAAATTGAAACGATCCTAGGAAATGAATAATTCAATCAAAATAACGAGCCTTTTTATCACATTGCTTTTAGTAGCCTGTGGAAAAAAAGAAGAAACATCGACGGCCGAGGCCCCGGTGTCTGAAATTAAATTAACGACCGAGCAGAAACAAAATGCTGGGATTGCCTTTGGCGATTTCCAGGAAAAGGAAATGGCGGAAGAAATAACTTGTACAGGCTTGGTGGACGTTCCGCCTATTTCCATGGCATCCGTTTCCCTGCCGATTGCAGGTTATGTGAAAACAACCTTTGAACTTTTGCCCGGTAAAAAGGTGGCGAAAGGGGAGGTTTTAGCCACCATTACCAGTTTGGAATATATTCAAATGCAGCAGGAATATTTGCAAGCGATGAGTTCTTTGAATTTATCTAGCTCTGAAAAGACACGCCAGCAAGTGCTCAGTAGCGAAGAGGTAGGTTCGAAAAAGAAATTCCAACAAGCGGAGGCTGATCAAACGAATTTGCAAGCGCAGGTACAAGGGCTAACCTTGAAATTGCAGGCATTGGGATGTGATATGGCCATATTAAATAAAGGAAGTATTAGCGCTGTGATATCTTTGCGTTCTCCGATTGAGGGCTATATCCAGGATCAATACCTGGCGATTGGGAAATATGTAACACCTTCGGATGTTTTAGTGAAGATCGTTGGCGTAGCACATAAACATGTGGAATTAAAGGTTTTTGAAAAAGATTTAGGGAAGATTAAAATGGGTCAAAAAATTTCTATTCTGACTGATGGAACTAAGGCAGAGGCGAAGGTATTTCTCATCGGTCGTCAAGTGGATTTAATGACTAGAACGACGCCAATTCACGCGCATTTTGTTTCCGAAAAAGATGAAATGTCGTATACCGTGGGTCAGTTTGTCAATGCGCACATTTTGGTAGGAAACCAGAAAATGTCGACGATCCCTCAGGCGGGTTTAGCGCGCGTGGGCAAGGCCGGGTTCATTTATGTGGAGACTGTCTCAGGTGCAATGGCTCAAATTCCGGTAGAAATACAAAGTTCTAATCCGGAATTTGTGGGTATGAAACCCTTAAAAGCGGTTCCTACAGGTAAATTAGTGATCAGTGGCGCATCAGCCTTAGAGGCTATTTTTGCGAAAGATTAAGGAATTATTCCGGACCAAGTCGGGAAGTCGGCCCATCCTTCAGGTGGGTCGACTTTTTGTTTAAATAGCCCAAACATCGTCGATCCCGAACCACTCATCGCGGCATATTCTGCGCCTATGGCGTACATGTCCTTTTTCATTTGTTCAAGTTGGGGAAAAGCGGGGAAAAGACTTTCTTCAAAATCATTTTTGATATCGTTTTTCCAGGTTTCCATCGGCAGGCTAATGGCCTCAGGCAAATAAGTTGGGGCGGACTTTGGCTTGACTTGTGCATAGGCTTGCTGGGTGGAAATACCAAAATTCGGATAGACTAATAGCGCAAAATATCCTTTCAAGCTTAGAGGGATAGGGCTCAATTCATCGCCTTTTCCTTGGCCAAATTGGGCTTGATTGAAAAGGAAAAAGGCACAATCACTGCCTAATTCCTGGGCATATGGCACCAAATCCTGATTATGTAGGGGTAATTCGAAAAGATCTCTTAGGCCCATCAACGTATAAGCTGCATCGGAGGAACCACCCCCTAAACCGGCACCCATGGGGATGATTTTATGGAGGTGTATATGAACGGGTGACATGGGGAAATCTTTGGCTAAAAGATTGAAAGCTCTGACACATAAATTAGTGGAGACATCGCCTGAAATGGGCAGGCCAGTGGAGCTAAATGAAAAGCTTGTGGCAGGGCTAATTTCGAGGATATCTGTCCAGGGGATTTGAACGAAACAGGTTTCAAGGGCGTGGAATCCGTCGGCACGTTTTTCAGTAATGAATAGTCCGATATTGATTTTTGCAGGAGGGAATAGGACCATGTTAATCTTCGAGAATATTCGTGATGGTACTTATTTTAAGGAGTAGGGAAAGGCAAAAGAAAAGGAATGCAATGGGGAGAAAAATACCTTTGAGGTCTTTGTGTTCTTCCCAGCGAATTTTGAGGGTTCTGTTTTTTTCGAGTTGATCGATTGACTGAAAAATTTGGGTGAGGGTACGTTCGTCGGTTGCGCGAAAAAATTTCCCATTTGAAGTCTGAGCGATGCTGCGGAGGGTGCTTTCGTCGACAGGGTCTAGACTAGGTTTTAGGCTTCCGACGGCGATGGTGTATACTTTGATCCCAAAGGATTTGGCTAATTCTGCGGAGGTGATCGGGTCTAAATTTCCTGCGGTATTATTGCCATCGCTTAGAAGAATGGCAATTTTTTTTGGATTTTTCTCGGCCCGAATTTGATTGATGGACATGCCAAGTGCATCGCCTAAAGCGGTACCTTCTTCGTGGATTAGGCCTGTTTCAAAGCGCTTCAAGGCTTGAATTAAATAGCTAGAATCTGGTGTTAATGGGCTTGCTAAATAGGGTGCGCCGGCGAAGGCAATGAGGGAAATTCGGTCGCTTTTTCGTTGTTTAACGAAGGCGATGGCGAGTTTTTTGGCGATGCTTAATCGGGAGGGAGAAACGTCTCTTGTCCGCATGGAAGCGGAAATATCAATCGCCAATGCCATTTCTATCCCTTCTTTTTTAATGGCAGCATGTGCGATTTTTTTATAGGGGCTTGCGAGCGTGAGGATGACGAAAAATAGACAAATACCTTGTAGGGTTTCGGGCAGGAAGCTGAGAAGGCGAATGAATTTTTGTTGGACCAAGGGTTTCGAAAACGACATGACGAGCCTTGCCTGATTATTTCGATTCAGAATCCGCTTAAAGGCAAAAATGAGAAGCGGAAGCGGTAATGCATAGAGGAAAAGGGGATAATCCCAATCGTAGGAGAAGATGGATTTAAGTTGAAACCAAATGCTGATCGGATTGAATTTCATTTTTTTCGGGTTTCTGAACTTATTTTTTCACGTTCTTTTTGGTAAACGCCGTGGGCAATTTCGGTTAAAAATTTAACGGAATCCATCGTTTTTTCCGAAAAATTTCCTCCGTAAATGGCAGAATCGATGGCTTGTAAGGCCTTGACGAGCCTTTTGTCGCGTAAATTATCCACCATTTCTTTGGTGGTGTAGGTTGAAAAAGGCACGTGAATCAGATTTTCCAAATAGCTTTTCCAGACCGAAATAGCCTTTTCTAAATTTTGAAGTCCTTTGGGTTCGCTTGAAATCGAACGCGAGAGTCTTTGATAGCTACGTCTAAAATCCAGGTTTTTGCGCCATAAACGGTATAATTGGTACCAGCGAATAAATTGTTTGCCAAAAACCCAATAGATCAAACCACTCAATATAAAAATTGAAATGCCATAAATAAACACATTTTTCAGGTCTGTCTTCGGGCTGAGCGTAGGGATGGCCACTTGCTGAAAGACTTGTTCCATATTGATTTTTTCCGGGTGAGGAACTAATCGTTGGAGGAAAATGGTATCGGGTTTAGGGAAAACTTGGGTACAATCGCTGCCTTGGAGTAGATAGATGGGAAGGCTTAGGCTTTGGTAGTCGGCGATATCAAAGAATCGAAACGTATAAACGGCCGAATCTAGGTTTCCGTCTGCGGTACTTTTGGTTTTAAAATATTCTTTTTTGACGGGTTCGAAAACGCCAAAGGCACTTTGGATGCCTGGGAAAAACAATTCCTGGCCCTTCGGATGTATGACTTGCAAGGAATAGTGGATCGGCTGCCCGATTTTAGCAGAATCCTCTAGGAATTGACCTTTAATATGGAGGGGCCTTTCTTGCATTTAGGAACGTATGCTAAAGAGTTTAACGAGTGCGGGGACGAAATCTTCTCCGGCTTGTATGTAAATATGGCTGGCTTGCCATTGTTTACAAAGGGTAATTAATGCGTCTTTTTTTTCGTTTATTTCCTGTTCGACGAAGGTTCTGAAGGATTTTGCGGAGGTATTTACCCAGGTTGTTTTTCGGTTTTCGGGATCATATATGGGTACGATTCCCATGGCAGGCATGTTGGATTCCAGGGCATCTTGAATATGAATGATGACTAAATCGTGTTTTTTGGCGATGGCTTTTAGTAAATCTTCGTAGCCTTCATCAATGAAATCCGAAAGGACAAACACTAAGCTTTTGCGTTTTAGGCATTGCATGGCGAAAAGGAGGGCGGCGCGTAGGTTGGTTCCCGTATTTTCGGGTTGCATTTTAAACAATTCGGAAATGACGCGGTAGCCGTGTTTTTTTCCGGCGGCAGGGGCCATGTATTTTTCGTTTTTATCGGAATAGCAACAAAATCCGATATGCCCCGCTTCTTGGATGGCTGAAAAGGCGAGAACGCCGGCAACTTCCTTGATGGTTTGTAATTTACTTTGGTTTTGCCGACCGATTTGCTGGCTTCCGCTCACATCGATTAAGAAGAAAACGGTTTGTTCTTTTTCTTCTGTGAATAATTTAACAAAAGTCCCGTGGCCTTTGGCGGTGGTATTCCAATCGATGTGCCGTACATCGTCTCCGTAATGGTATTGGCGTAGGTCACTAAATTCTAAACCAGAGCCTTTGAAGACTGAGGAAAAGTTTCCGTGCATTTGGGTATTTATCGCCTTTCTGATGCGAATTTCCAGCTGCACAATGTGAGAAAGAAATGACCGAATATCCATGATATCTTGCTAAATTAGGTATTTTTTGAGCAATTCGAATGAAAAGCGACAAAAGCTTTCTAATTTGTGGTTACCTTTGAGCTATGAAATACGTGTTATGCGGCTTATTTTTTTTCGTCTTTTCCTGCTCAAATTCGGGCGAGGGAGATCGCTTGGACCAGGAAAAAATGGCACAAATTTTAGTAGATATCCATGTGGATGAGGCGAAAATTTCTGGGATGGAAATTGTGAGTGCGGATACGAATTTGTTGCTATTCCATGAGTTGGAGAAGTCAACTTTACGAAAACATCAGGTGGATTCGGTGACATTGGTTCATAGTTTTAATGCCTATGTGCGGGAACCTAAAGAATTTATTAAATTATATGAGCGTGTAAATGAGATTATGGAGCAAAGGAAAAAGGCCACTGAAACCTCACATCGATGAAATTGCGTATTATTTTAGCCCTATTACTATTTCAACATATGCTCATGGCACAAATTCCTATGATTCAAGGGCATCGTGGATGTCGCGGCTTGTTTCCTGAAAATTCCTTGCCTGCGTTTGCGCATGCCTTGGAGATCGGGGTTCGGGTGTTAGAAATGGATGTATGTATTTCGGCGGATGGTCAGGTTGTGGTGTCACATGAGCCCGTCATGAATGCCTTGTATACGACGAAGCCGGATGGAAATCCTGTTTTGAAATCAGAAGAAGCGGCATTGAATTTATATCAAATGCCCTATTCGGAGATAAAGAAATTCGATGTAGGTATCCGAGGAAATGCATTGTTCCTGGAACAGCAAAAGGTGGCCACATATAAGCCATTATTATCTGAGGTCCTTGCCTTAGGGGAAGCTTTTCGGAAAAAATCGGGTGAGGCGGTGTATTACAATATTGAGATCAAGTCGGATCCGAAGGCTTATGGGTTGACTCAACCACCGACGGTAGATGAATTTTCAAAATTAGTTTGGGCGCAGATTAAGGCGCAAGTAGTGCCGGGTTATGTGATGCTTCAAAGTTTTGATTTTGGGGTGTTGAGATACTGGCATGCGGCGATGGGTCGTGGAGAATTTCCGGAGGTGGCCTTGTCGGCTTTGGTGACGCGGAAGAGTGCGGAGGCGGTGGTGAAGGATTTGGGATTTGTGCCGGCAATTTATAGTTCAAATTTTTCTGATTTAACGAAAGTGGATGTAGAAAAGGCGCATGCTTTGGGCATGCGGGTGATTCCATGGACGGCGAATGAACTGTCACAGATCCATGCATTACAAGCGATGGGGGTGGATGGCGTGATCACGGATTATCCAAATAGGGCTCCCAAACTCCCATAATATGTCCTTATTTAATGAGACCTTGTTGTGGTTAATGAAGCGTAGAATGCCGCGAATTGAGGCGCATTATACGGATCCATTGGCTTTGCAGGAGCAGGGATTTCAGGCTTTGTTGGCCGAAGGCCGTTTGACGGAATGGGGTAAAAAATACGGTTATGAGGAGATTCGGAATGTGGAGCAGTATCGACGAAATGTGCCGATTTCCACGTATGAGGAATTGTTTCCGTATATTGATCGGATGATGCATGGGGAGCAGCAGGTATTGTGGCCGAGTCAGATTTCATGGTTTTCAAAATCGTCGGGTACGACGAATGCGCGGAGTAAATTTATTCCGGTGTCACAGGAGTCTTTGGCTGACTGTCACATTATGGGGGGGAAGGATATGATAACCTTGTTGGTTCATAATAAACCTGAGACGAAGATATTTGAGGGGAAGGGTTTGTCGATTGGGGGTAGTTTGTCGAATAATCCGATGAATTCGAGTTTGTTGATGGGGGATGTGTCGGCGGTGGTGATGAAGAATTTGCCTATTTGGGCGCAGATGATTCGGACGCCTTCGTTGGATGTGGCGTTGATGGAGGATTGGGATCAGAAGATATTGAAGATGGCGGAGGAGACTTCGCGGGAGAATGTGACGAGTATATTGGGGGTTCCGACCTGGACCTTGGTGTTGATTGAGAAGATTTTGGAGATTACGGGCAAGGCTTCTATTTTGGAGGTGTGGCCTAATTTTGAGTTTTTGGTGCATGGGGCGGTGGCATTTGGGCCATATCGGGAGATGTTTAAGAAGCAGATTTTTCCGGGAGGGGGGGTGCAATTTTTGGAGATTTACAATGCATCGGAGGGATTTTTTGGGATACAGGATGATTTAAGTTTGCCGGATGAAATGTTGTTGATGTTAGATTACGGTATTTATTATGAATTTATACCGGTGATGGAAACGGGGGAAGAGGCGGAATCGATTGTTTCCTTGGGCGATGTGCGGATGGGGGATAATTATGCGATGGTGATATCGACGAATGCGGGATTGTGGCGGTATAAGATTGGGGATACGGTGAAATTCACGTCGTTGATGCCATATCGGATTAAGATTACGGGTCGGACGAAGCATTTTATTAATGCGTTTGGGGAGGAGTTGATTATAGAGAATGCGGAGCAGGCGGTGGCGCGGGCGAGTGGGGCGACGGGCGCGGAGATTGTGGATTATACGGCGGCACCGATGTATATGGAGGGTGGGAAGCGGGGATGTCATGAATGGGTGATTGAATTTTCGAAAGCGCCGGAAGATTTTAGTACCTTTGTTCGGATTTTGGATGAGACTTTGCGGGAGTTGAATTCGGATTATGATGCGAAGCGATCGTATGACATGGTGTTAGGTTTGCCTCAGGTTCATGTGGCGCCTAGGGGCACTTTTTATGCATGGATGCGGAGTAGGGGGAAATTAGGGGGACAGCACAAAGTTCCGCGATTGAGTAATAACCGGACGTTTTTGGAAGGGGTAAAAACATTTTTAGAAAAATAATATGGCATTAAAGGAGACAATTGAAAATGGCATTATGGACGCGATGCGTGCGAAAGATGCTGATCGTTTACGTGCGTTGCGTGCGATTAAATCGATGATTTTATTGGAGGAAACTTCGGGAACGAGTTCGGGGGCTTTGTCGGTGGATGCGGAGATGAAGATTTTGATGAAGGCGGCTAAGCAGCGCAAAGATTCATTGGAGGTGTATGTGGCGCAGAATCGGCCGGATTTGGCGGAGAAGGAGCAGGTGGAGTTGACGATAATCGAGGAGTTTTTGCCAAAGGCCTTAACGGATGCGGAGTTGACTACGCGGATTGCGGAGATTATTGAGCAGGTGGGGGCGACTTCGCCGGCGGATATGGGTAAGGTGATGGGGGTGGCATCGAAGGCATTGGCTGGATTGGCGGATGGAAAATCGATTTCTGCGAAGGTGGGTGAATTATTGAAAAAATAGGTGATTTTGGAACAAAAGGCGATACGGGATTTGAGTTTGGAGCAGTTGAAGCAGGAGATGTTGCTTCATGGGGAGCCTGCGTTTCGGGCGAAACAGGTGTATGAGTGGATTTGGAAGAAGTCGGTTCGGAATTTTGAGGCGATGGCGAATATTCCCAAAACGACGCGTGAGTGGTTGAATGCGGAGTATTCGTTGCGCTGTGTGGAGGTGGCTGAGATGCAGGTGAGTACGGATCGGACGATAAAATCTAGTTTTAGGTTGCATGATGCGCATTTGATTGAGGGGGTTTTGATTCCGACGCGGGAGCGGATGACGGCTTGTGTGTCGTCGCAGGTGGGTTGTTCGTTGACCTGTAGTTTTTGTGCGACGGGTTATATGGATCGGAAGCGGAATTTGGAGGCATTTGAGATTTATGATCAGGTGGTTTTGATTCGGAATCAGGCGCAGGAGAAGTATGGGATACCTTTGACGAATATTGTTTATATGGGGATGGGGGAGCCATTATTGAATTATGCGAATGTATTGCAATCGATTGAGATGATTACGTCGCCGGATGGGCTGGGGATGGCATCGCGGCGGATTACGGTATCGACGGCGGGGATAGCGAAGATGATTCGTAAGTTGGGGGATGATCAGGTGAAGTTTAATTTGGCATTGTCCTTGCATGCGGCGAATGATGAGAAGCGGAATCGGATTATGCCGATCAATGAGACGAATACGTTGGAGGCTTTGACGGGGGCATTGCAGTATTTTTATGAGAAGACGGAGAATGAGATCACGTTGGAATATATTATTTTTAATAAGTTCAATGATGGGTTGGAGGATGCGCGGGAGTTGTGGGAATTTGCCAAAAAGGTGCCTTGTAAGATTAATATTATAGAATACAATCCGATTTCGCAGGCTGATTTTGTGAATGCGGAGGCGGATGCGATCGCGGCGTTTTCAGGGTTTTTGGAGAGTAAGCGGATGGTGGTGAATGTGCGTAGGTCTCGAGGGAAGGATATTGATGCGGCCTGTGGGCAGTTGGCCGGCAAAAAATAATCGTTTATGTCGAATACTTTGTTTCCTATTTTTTTGCGTTTGGATCGGTTGAACACTTTGGTGGTGGGGGGAGGAAATGTGGCTTTGGAGAAGGTTTCGGCCATATTGCGCAATGCGCCGGAGGCAAGGATTACGATGGTGGCGCCGTTTTATCGGGAGGAATTGTTGGTGTATTTGAATGATTTTCCGTTGGTGGAGCGGTTGGAGCGGGGTTTTGAGTTTGAGGATTTGGAGGGTCGGGATGTGGTGATTTGTGCGACGGATGATCGGGAATTGCATGGTCGAATAAAGGTTCGGGCCTCTGAGATGCACCTTTTGTGCAATGTGGCGGATACGCCGGATTTATGTGATTTTTATTTGGGTTCGATTGTCCAAAAGGGGGATTTGAAAATAGCTATTTCGACGAATGGGAAATCGCCCACGTTGGCCAAACGGATTCGTGCATTTTTAGAGGATGTTATTCCGGAGGATATTCAGGCGGGTTTAGACGGGATGGAAGCCGCGCGCAAAACCTTAAAAGGAGATTTTGCGGAAAAAATTCGGGTGCTGAATGAGTTAACTAAGGACTTTATTTTCCGCAGGTAATTTACCTTTGCCAATCCTTGCCGGTTTGGCAAAGGTAAGGAGGAAATCAACTTTAATTCGAGGGTTTAATTAAATTATCAAGATCTTGATAATTAGTATTTCAGGTTGTTAAGTCAGGGAATTTTGGCATTAGATTTACAGAAAAACTAATCGCTATGTCTCATTTATCTCATTACTTAACCCAGTTTCAATCTGGAAATTTTTATCATATTTATAATCGGGGGGTTGATCGAAAATTGATTTTTAAATCAAGGGCAAACTATTTTTATTTTATGGTGTTGTGGGGGCGTTATTTAGAGGGGTATTTGGATGTAGTTTCATATAGTCTTAATGCGAATCATTTTCATTTTTTGGTTCGGGTTCGACATTTTGAAGCGTATCAACTTGTAGGAGAAACGCCCCATTCAATCGTATCGGAACGTATGAAAAGGTTTTTTAGGACTTATGCTTTGGCATTTAATAAAAATCATGGGCGGACAGGGTCCTTATTTGAGGGGCCATTTAAGCGGGTGCATGTGGGAGACAGTAAATATTTATCCTATCTAGTTCAATACATTCATGTGAACCCGGAAAAGAACCAATTGATTCATGATTTCAAAATGTGGGATTGGAGTTCTTATAAATTTATTTTATCACCGCGGCATTCATTGGTTGACAGGGATTTTGTTTTGGAATGGTTTGGGGGAATAAAGGAATTTGAATTGTTTCATTCCAAAAAAAATCAGGATGTTGATATTCGTGCTTTTTTATCAGGCGATGAAGATTGAAATATGTTTTTCCACCCTAGCTTTGCCAAACCGGCAAGGATTGGCAAAGCTAAAAAAAAGACCACAAAACATGTGGTCTTTTTCGTTTAGGGGTAATTCGAAATATACTTATAGGTACTGATTCGCATTTAACGCATTTAAATCTTCAAAAGCCGATTTTAAACGAGCCACGAAAGTCTCCTCACCTTTGCGTAACCAGACGCGCGGATCATAATATTTTTTGTTAGGCGCATCGTCGCCGCTAGGGTTTCCGATTTGACCTTGAAGATACCCTTCATTTGCTTTGTAGAAATTAAGAATACCTTCCCAGAGCGCCCATTGCAAATCTGTGTCAATATTCATTTTGATCGCACCATATGAGATCGCCTCACGAATTTCTTCCCGAGATGAACCCGATCCACCATGAAATACAAAATTAATCGGCTTCTCAGCTGTTAAACTATATTTCTCACGAATAAAATCTTGTGAGTTTTTCAAAATAACCGGTTGCAACTTCACATTACCCGGCTTATAAACCCCATGCACATTTCCAAAGGCCGCCGCAATCGTAAAACGATGCGAAATCGCATTCAATACTTCATATGCGTAAGCCACCTCTTCCGGTTGCGTATATAATTTAGATGAATCTACATCCGAATTATCCACGCCATCTTCTTCACCACCCGTTACACCTAATTCGATTTCCAAAGTCATCCCGATTTTCGACATCCGCGCCAAATACTTCGCGCATATGTCTAAATTCTCCTCCAATGGCTCCTCCGACAAATCAATCATGTGCGACGAAAACAAAGGTTGACCCGTCTCCGCATAAAATTTCTCACCGGCATCCAACAAGCCATCTAACCATGGAAGCAATTTCTTTGCACAATGGTCCGTATGTAAAATAACTTGTACGCCATATACTTTTGCCAATTGATGTACGTGATAAGCACCCGAAATCGAACCCGCTATCGCAGCCTCTTGATTTGCATTGGGTAAAGACTTACCCGCATAAAATGCACCACCACCATTCGAAAATTGAATAATCACGGGCGAATTCACCGCTTTCGCAGCCTCCAAAACTCCATTGACCGTATCCGTTCCAGTGACATTCACCGCAGGAATAGCAAATTGATTTTTCTTCGCGATCTCAAATAACTCCTGAACCGCATCCCCGTACAACACTCCTTTTTGATTGGTTAAACTTGACATAATGATTTTTTTTCTTGGGAAATAAATAAATAGCCTGATTTTCAGCGGCTAAGGGACAAATCTACTAAGTTTTTGCCAAAAATGGAAGCCCAATTATAAGAAAAGTACAATTTTAATTCACCCTCAAAAAATATTTTCAAAGTCACTCTTGTTTGTCATATATTTTTTCCTACCTTTGCACTCCCGTTCGACAAACGCAGTTTTTCATTCAGAAAGAGGTTGGCAGAACTTCTCGAATTTATTTAAAACATAAAAATGCGGGTCGAAAAGGGTTTAAATGGAGGTAAGTCTCTGTTTTTGTGTCAGAACTGGTATTGATTAATGAATGTTGAATGCCCAGCCCATTAATTAAGTATTAAGCTGCACAAGGTGTTTCCCGCTGTTATCCACAGTGGCATCATCTTGTCGCCTTTAACCAATTCTGCCTTTTTATTGTTTCCGATCTCGTTGAAAAGCGAATTTGAATAGAGTACTTACAACAAGCCACGGTAGCCTTGTAAGCGTTATTTTTTATAAAATAAATTAATTATGTCAGGAATTATCGGTAAAAAAGTCGGAATGACCAGCCTATACATGGAAGATGGAAGATCCATTGCATGTACGCTGATTGAAGCCGGACCTTGTGTGGTTACACAGGTTAAGACTGTAGAGAAAGAAGGCTATAATGCTGTTCAAATTGGCTACGGTGAGAAAAAAGAGAAGCACACGACAAAATCTTTGTTGGGTCATTTCAAAAAAGCAAACACAACTCCCAAGAAAAAATTGGTAGAATTTCGCACGTTTGAGCAGCCGCTAGCTTTAGGGGATGTTTTAACGGTTGAAATGTTGGAGTTAGATACTTATGTAGATGTCGTTGGTACATCGAAAGGTAAAGGTTTCCAAGGGGTAGTTAAGCGTCACGGATTTGCTGGGGTAGGTGGTCAAACACACGGTCAGCATAATCGGGGTCGTCACCCAGGTTCGATTGGAGCTTGTTCATTCCCTTCACGTGTATTTAAAGGTTTGCGTATGGCAGGCCGTACCGGGGGTGATCGTGTGAAGGTTCAAAACTTACAGATTTTGAAGGTATATCCAGAGAAAAACTTGGTGGTTGTATCGGGTTCGGTACCAGGAGCGAAGAACTCATACGTAATCATTGAAAACTAGAAAAAGACATTCTGAAGCATGGAATTAGCAGTATATAACATAGCAGGAAAAGATACCGGAAAGAAAATCACCCTTTCGGATGAGATCTTTGGCATCGTTCCAAACGAGCATGTGGTTTACCTAGACGTGAAGCAATATTTAGCGAATCAACGTCAAGGAACGCACAAGGCCAAAGAGCGCGCTGAGGTATCACGTTCAACACGTAAGATAAAGAAGCAAAAGGGAACAGGTGGAGCCCGTGCAGGTTCAATGAAATCTCCTTTGATGAAAGGTGGTGGTCGTATATTTGGACCTCGTCCACGTGATTATCACTTTAAATTGAACAAGAAAGTGAAGTCTTTGGCTCGCCAGTCGGCTTTAGCAGCGAAGGCGCAATCAGGCGATATCGCGATTTTGGATACAGTAGCATTTGATACACCAAAAACGAAAGCGTTTTTAGGTATGTTGAAGGCCTTATCTTTAGACAATACCAAAACCTTATTGATCACACCCGATGTGGACAAGAATGTGGTGTTGTCAGGACGTAACATTCCTAAGGCGAAAGTTTCTACAGCAGGTGATGTGAACACATATGATTTGGTTAATGCAAGTAAATTATTGATTACGACTGCAGCGATCGAAAAAATAGAGTCTTCCTTTAGTAAATAATTTCCAGATTTAATCTGGTATAAACGAAATAGAAAATGGGCATTATTAAACGTCCGGCCTTGACTGAAAAGTCGCAAGCCATGCAAGAAAAAGGCAAGTATGTGTTCGTAGTGGAATTGACTGCAAACAAGATTGAAATTGCCAAGGAAGTGAAAAAGATGTACGGAGTGGATGTACAAGATGTACAAACCATGCGTCAAATTGGAAAGAAAAAATCCAAAAGTACACGTACTCGGGTTACCTCGGGACGCACATCGACGATCAAGAAAGCGATCGTTACCGTAGCAGCAGGAGAAGTAATTGACTTCTACCAAGGAATTTAATAACATGAATTAAGGGGGTTCATCCCGATAAATTGAACTTTTAAATGGCATCAATTAGAAAATTAAAACCAACAACTCCAGGACAGCGTCAGCGCATTGCGCCAACGTTCGAGGAGATCACGACCGACAAACCTTATAAGCCCTTATTGGAGCCTATTAAGCGTACAGGTGGTCGTAATGCAGACGGACGTCGTTCGATGCGTTATATCGGTGGAGGGCATAAGCGCCGTTACCGTGTTATAGATTTTATTCGTGCGAAGCATGATGTACCTGCAACGGTATTGACTGTGGAGTATGATCCAAATCGTACCTCTCGTATAGCTCTTATCGAGTATGCAGATGGTGTAAAAACATACATCTTAGCTCCTACGGGAATTCAGGTGGGTCAAACAGTTATTTCAGGGGAGAAGGTAGCACCGGAAGTTGGAAATACACTGCCATTGGCAAATATCCCTTTGGGTACAGTCGTTCACGCGATTGAGTTACAACCAGGAAGAGGAGCTGAAATGGCTCGTTCGGCTGGAACATACGCTCAGTTATTAGCACGTGATGGCAAATATGCGACATTAAAATTGCCTTCAGGTGAGATGCGTATGGTATTGGCTCGTTGTTCTGCAACGATCGGAACGGTATCAAACTCAGATCACATGAATGTGAATTTGGGTAAAGCGGGACGTCACCGTTGGTTAGGTCGTCGTCCACGTGTTCGTGGTGTTGTAATGAACCCAGTTGATCACCCAATGGGTGGTGGAGAGGGTCGTTCATCCGGAGGTCACCCACGTTCTCGTACTGGTTTATTGGCTAAGGGTAAGAAAACTCGTAATCC
>Ga0164294_10002239_pt1 | contig 17575 bp, 14 predicted proteins | sample GEODES005metaG_FD_111479 | JGI IMG/M metagenome (GOLD analysis project Ga0164294, IMG submission 111479) | Oligotrophic lake water microbial communities from Sparkling Lake, Wisconsin, USA - GEODES005 metaG | ecosystem: Environmental > Aquatic > Freshwater > Lake | place: USA: Sparkling Lake...
AAACGAAGTTCAAGAAAGAGAGGTTAACCTCGTTGCCGAAATAAAAGAAACCGTTTTTGCATATTGGCCACTTTTTCTTTTAGGATTGGTCATTGCCTTTATAGGTGCATTTTTGTACCTACGCTACACAATTCCTACTTACCAGGCTACTGCCAAGATTTTGGTGAAGGACGATTCAAAAACAGGATTTGGCGGTGCAGCAAAAAGTGTAGTGTCACAGCTCGATTTATTCGGTACAAAGTCGAATGTAGATAACGAGATTGAAATTATAAAGTCTAGACCCATATTGCGGAAAGCCTCTATTTTGGCTAATTCTCAAATAAAAATATTTAGTAATGGAAAAATTTTAGATATTATTCAAGCGGACTTTCCGATTTCTTTTATTCCAGAAAAACCGGACTCGTTATCTCAATCAGACAAAGTGATATTCTTTCATGACGGAATGTTGAATATTGAGGGAACAGATTATCCGCTGAAAGACTCTTTGGTTCTGGATTTAAACATCAATTCGAAGTTATTGGTTTCCGTGAACGAATCTAAATTGTCTGATATTGAAGGTGAAAAGTTTACCTTGAGTACCTCCACGCTCGAGGCAGAAGAAGCTTTTCTATCAGTTGGTTTGGCGGTGGCAGAGCAGAGTAAAGAAGCAACAGTCATTAGTGTTAATCTGTCTTATCAAAACCCGAAATGGGCGGAACGAATTCTCGAAGCAATTTTAAAAGCTTATACAGACGCCAATGTAAACGATAAGCGTCTCATTGCCCAGTACACCTTAGAGTTCATTGAAGATCGCTTGGGACTGGTGACCCAAGAATTAGATTCGGTAGAAAAACGTATTGAAGAATACAAATTCACGAATCAAATCTTTAATTTAAGTACCCAGGGAGAATATTTCTTGCAGACTGTTCAGGCCCAAGATGCCGAAATCAATAAAATAAACATTCAGCTAGGCGCATTGGCAGAGGTAGAGGCCTATATCAAGGGAAATCGCTCGAACGGAACTTTCCCCTCACTTTTGGGTATTTCAGACCCATTGCTTACGAGTTTATTAACCAAATTGTACGAGGCAGAGAGTTTGTACAACAGAAGGAAAGTGTTGGTTGGAGATAAAGACCCGGAATTATTAAACCTCGAGAATGAAGTGGATAAACTCAGAAACGGGGTCATTACTTCCGTAAGCAACGTTCGGCTGAATTTAATGTCGGCCAGACGTCCCCTTGAACAAGAAGTTAATGCACGATTATCAGAGCTTTCAACGCTACCATCGAAAGAACGTGCGCTCCTCGATATTAGCAGACAACAAGCCATTAAGAATGCTATCTACACTTTTTTGCTTCAGAAGCGAGAGGAGTCTGCTATTTCATTTGCATCTACCCTGTCAGACATTCGAATTCTTGAGCCTGCCAAAGGAATGAGCAGCTCTGTAAGCCCGAAAAGATTAATTATTTGGCTCTCTGCTTTTATTTTAGGTTTAGCCATACCGGCCGGTTTAGTTGTTTTAAAGGAGCGAATGAATTCAAACGTTTTGTTCCGATCCGACATTGAAAAATTGGTGAAACTTCCCATTATCGGTGAAATTTACCAAACGAAAATGACCGAAACGGACCTTGTTTTCGTCGAAAATTCACGATCGGTTATGGCGGAGAGCATTCGTTCGGTGAGAACGAAACTACCCTTTTACTTTACGCGCGAAGACGAGAAGCTTTTATTGGTTTCCTCATCTGTGCCGGGTGAAGGAAAGTCGTTTATGGTCGCGAATATCGGGTTGTCCATTTCTATGATGGGGAAGAAAACGCTCATTATAGGTGGAGACATGCGCAAACCGAAATTGCACAAATCATTTGGAATCTCAAACGCCATTGGATTGTCGACCTACCTCATTGGCAAGTGCACAACCGAAGAAACAATAGTGGCCACCGAGCACGAGAATTTATTTGTTCTGCCATCCGGTCCTATTCCACCCAATCCGTCAGAGTTGTTGGTACAAGATCGTTGGCCGAAATTAATCGAAGAGTTGAAAGTTCAATTCGACTTTATTTTACTGGATACCCCACCTTTAGGATTGATCAGCGATGCTGAGTTAATGGCGAAACAAGCCGATTTATCGCTCTTCGTGGTTCGTCACGACCATAGCCCAAAAGAAGCGGTAAAAAAAGTGTTGGGTACCCAAGATTTCGCCAATCGCTTTCCGCGTACCGTGTTGGTGTTTAACGGATTGAAGCAACGCGGTATTGGATACTACGGATACGGATACGGATACGGATACGGATACGGATACGGATACGGATACGGATATGGCGGGTATAGCTACGGTGGATATGCTTACGGTAGTGAAGCAAAGCGCACGCCATTGCTCAAGAGAATTAAAAAGAGATTTAAGAAATTGTTTAAGTAAATGAAGAAAATTGCGCTTATCACCGGCATCACCGGCCAGGACGGATCGTTCTTGGCGGAACTGTTGTTGGAAAAGGGCTATGCTGTGCACGGTATTATCCGTCGGGCATCTTCATTCAATACCTATCGCATAGAGCATTTGTATTTTTCGGAATGGATCAAAGACGTCCATTTAGAAAAGAAAGTTCAGTTGCATTACGGCGATATCACCGATTCTACTTCGCTCATTCGCATTTTACAAGAAGTTAAACCAACCGAGATTTACAACTTGGCTGCTCAAAGCCATGTGAAGGTTTCGTTTGAAGTTCCGGAATACACCGCAGATGTAGACGCTTTAGGTACATTGCGAATTTTAGAGGCTGTCCGAATTTTAGGATTGGAGAATTCTTGCAGAATCTACCAAGCTTCTTCCAGTGAATTGTATGGAAAGGTGGTTGAAGTTCCTCAGAGCGAAACCACTCCGTTTTATCCGCGTTCCCCTTACGGAGTAGCGAAGCAATACGCTTTTTGGATTACAAAAAATTACCGCGAGGCTTATGGTATGTACGCAGTAAACGGTATTCTTTTCAATCACGAAAGCGAGCGTCGCGGAGAGACGTTTGTGACACGAAAAATCACTTTGGCTGCTGCTCGCATTGCAAAAGGCTTGCAGAAGAAATTGTATCTCGGAAACCTCAGCGCTCAACGAGATTGGGGTTATGCGAAAGACTATGTAGCGTGCATGTGGCTTATGCTGCAGCACGATACTCCAGAAGATTTTGTCATTGCCACTGGAGAAATGTATACCGTTCGTCACTTCTGCACCTTGGCTTTTCAAGAAGCAGGCATTGAATTGAAATGGGAAGGCGAAGGTGTAAATGAAAAAGGTGTGAATGTTAACACAAACGAAACACTTGTGGAAGTAGATCCAAAATACTTTCGCCCTGCGGAGGTTGATCAATTGCTCGGTAATCCAACCAAAGCCAAAACGCTCTTGGGCTGGAATCCGAACAAGACGTCTTTGAATGAATTAGTGAGGATAATGGTGCAGAACGATATTAAATTGATTGAAAAGGAGAGTAAAGTATAAATTGCTAAAGCAGTAAGTTAAAGTAAGTAAGGCTTCGCCGCGTAAGGGGAATACAACTTACCCCGAAGGGATTTACTTCAATTTACACAACGAAGTTGTATTTAACAGATGCAGAATGAAGGGTTTGAAAGAAGAGAAAAAATGGCTTGTGGTAAAGACCAAGGCTAATGCTGAAAAGAAAGTAGCAGAGCGCTTGGCCATGATAGGCATAGAAGTTTATATTCCCTTGTACACCACCATGAAACAGTGGAGCGATCGGAAGAAGAAAGTTCAAAAGCCATTGATATCGTCAACGGTTTTTGTTCATGTGGAAGAGAAGGAAAGAGGGTTGTTGTGGAATGTTGTGGGCGTAAGTGGCATTTTGTATTATCTCGGTAAACCGGCGGTAGTGCGTGAGGAAGAGATATTGATTTTGCAGCAGATGTTGCAAGAAGGCGTTTACGAAAGTGTGGAATTAAGTCCCACACTCATTGAGGGACATGAAGTGGAAATCACCGGCGGAGATTTTAAAGGTCTTCGCGGAATTGTGGTTGAAGAAGTGAACGCCCAAAAGGTTGTTATTGCCCTTCAGGGTTTGGGAGCGCAGGTGGTTTTTACCCTTAAGAAGGGTGCTGTGAGCAGATTGTAGGGGAAATGTCTGCGACGAATGTTCTTCGAACGAATGTCTTTCAGACGAATGTTGCATGGCAACGAAAGAAAACATAGGGGCGAATGATTATTCGGCCCAGATAATATAAAAAGGTGGGTTGTCGCGCGAAGCGCGTCATCCTTCGAAGAAGGTCATCACGCGCAGCGTGTCATCACAATGTGAATTGTGTCATCGCAAAGCGTATTGTGACAGACATTGGCGAAGCCTTGAAAAAAAATTAGCAAATTGAAAAAATTGAACAGTATGAATATAGAGAACAAAAAAATTGCTATCATTTATCTTGTGTATGTGGGTTTGCCATTAGCTGTGGAGTTTGGTAAACTGTATGACACCGTTGGTTTCGATATCCATCAAGGAACAATAGACGAGTTAAATTTATTATGAAAATATTAGTTACCGGAGCAGCCGGTTTTATTGGATTTCATACCTGTTTACAATTAGTGAATCTAGGTCACGAGGTTTACGGATTAGATAATATTAATGATTATTATAGCCCAAAACTAAAATTTGATCGGTTAAATGAATTAGGATTGAATGAAGCTGAATCAAAACTATTTAAGAATGAAACTAAAAGTAATAAATTCAAGTCTTTACGCTTTTCCAGAATAGATCTTATTGATTATGAAAGTATTGATGACTTATTTAGGCGAGAACAATTCGAAGTGGTTTGTAATTTAGCCGCTCAAGCAGGGGTTCGTTACAGTATAGAAAATCCAAAATCCTATATTGATAGTAATATCACAGGTTTTTTAAACATACTAGAGGGTTGTCGCAATCATAACGTTAAACATTTGGTTTATGCGAGCAGTTCTAGTGTATACGGAGAAAATAAAAATATTCCTTTTGGGACTACAGATCGTGTCGACCATCCAATTAGCTTATATGCTGCGACAAAAAAGAGTAATGAATTGATGGCACACACCTATGGTCATTTATTTGGATTTAAGACAACAGGCTTAAGGTTTTTTACAGTCTATGGTCCTTGGGGTAGGCCAGATATGGCATATTACTTATTTACAGATGCAATCTCTAAAAATAAGCCAATTAAGGTATTTAATAATGGTAAAATGCAGCGTGATTTTACTTATATAGATGATATTGTGAATGGTGTTACTAGAATCATTGAAAAGAACATTGACTCGAGGGAACTCTATAAGATTTATAATATAGGAAATAATAAAACGGAGAGCCTACGAGATTTTATAACCACTATCGAAAAGGCTATGGGTAAAGAAGCGATTAAAGAAATGTATCCAATGCAACAAGGAGATGTTGAGAAAACGTTTGCAGATATTGACGATTTAATAGCGGATTATTCTTATCGGCCTGAAACATCCATTTCAGTTGGAGTTGAAAATTTCATAAAGTGGTTCAAAAAGTACTACCAGATTAATTAATAAAGATGATAAAAAATTTAATTGTATTCGGAACAAGACCAGAAGCCATAAAAATGGCACCATTGGTCAAGGCCTTTCAAAGAGATATTAATTTTGAAACAAAAGTTTGTGTAACAGCCCAACACCGAGAGATGCTCGATCAAGTATTAGAGTTCTTTGAAATAACACCTGACTTTGATCTTGATTTAATGAAACCAAATCAAAATCTTTATTCATTAACTTCGGATATAATTTTAGGATTAAAACCTTTATTAGAAGATTTCAAACCAGATTATGTATATGTACACGGAGACACCACCACCACCATGGCAACCAGTATTGCTGCATTTTATTCAGGTGCAAAAGTATGCCATGTAGAGGCTGGTTTAAGAACTCATAATAAACTGTCGCCTTTTCCAGAAGAAATTAACCGTCAGGTGACTGGTAGGATAGCGGATGTCCATTTCGCACCTACAGTAACTTCTAAAAATAATCTTTTGCAAGAGAATGTTGTGGAATCTTCGGTGTTAATAACAGGAAATACTGTTATTGATGCACTTTTAGACAGTGCAAATAGAGTGCAAGAAATAAAAAATGCAGAAATAGATTCCTTAAAAAAGGAAATAGACTTTTCGAAAAGAATTATCCTAGTTACTGGACATAGAAGAGAAAATCATGGCGATGGATTTATTAATATTTGTGCGGCTCTCAAAGGAATAGCACTGCAGAATACGAAGGTTGAAATTATCTATCCTGTTCACCTCAATCCAAATGTGAAAGGACCTGTTTATGAAATTTTAGGAAATATAGAAAACATCAAACTTATAGATCCTTTGGCTTATCCCGCATTTGTATGGTTAATGAATCAATCTTACATCATAATAACAGACAGTGGCGGAGTACAAGAAGAAGCTCCAAGTCTAGGAAAGCCGGTTTTAGTGATGCGTGACACTACGGAACGCCCTGAAGCAGTTGAAGCAGGAACAGTTATCTTGGTTGGTACCGATAAAAATAGAATTATTGAAGAGTGCAATAGTTTGTTGAATGACCAAGAGCGTTATAAAAAAATGAGCGCCTTACACAATCCTTACGGTGATGGAAAAGCTTGTCAACGTATTGTAAATCATATTAAAGAATTGTCAAAATAATATAGAAAAATGAGTACACAAAAAGTTGTTACAATTGGTTTAGGGTATATAGGTTTACCAACTTCGGCTTTAATTGCCAACAATCACATACCGGTGCATGGTGTAGATATATCACAACACGTGGTGGATACCATCAATGCGGGTAAAATTCATATTGTAGAACCAAGTCTGGACGAGGCTGTTGCAAAAGCCGTAGCTGCAGGTTACTTGAAAGCAGATACAAAACCGGTAGTAGCTGATGTATATTTAGTAGTTGTGCCTACTCCTTTTAAAGGGAATCACCAACCGGATATTTCTTATGTAACTGCAGCAACCAAAGCTATACTTCCGCTGTTAAAAGAGAATGATTTGTATATTATCGAATCTACCTCTCCGATAGGAACCACTGAAAAAATGATGGACTATATATTTGCAGAACGCCCAGAGTTAGTAGGTAAAATCTTTTTGGCTTACTGTCCAGAACGTGTATTGCCTGGGAATGTTATGTATGAATTAGTGCATAACGACCGTGTTATTGGAGGAGTAAACGAGGGTTCTACACAAAAAGCAATTGAGTTTTACAGCCAGTTTGTGAACGGTGCTTTACATCCGACTACTGCACGTACAGCAGAAATGTGTAAATTAACTGAAAATGCTTCAAGAGATTCGCAAATTGCTTTTGCAAATGAATTATCTTTAATATGTGATAAAGCAGATATCAATGTTTGGGAGTTAATTGATTTAGCAAACAAACATCCACGAGTAAATATTTTACAGCCTGGTTGTGGTGTAGGTGGCCATTGCATAGCTGTGGATCCTTATTTTATTACAGCTGATTTCCCTATGGAGTCCCGTATGATTGCCCAAGCACGAGAAACCAATAATTACAAATCATTTTGGTGTGCTGAAAAAGTTAAAAGCGCACGTTTGGAATTCGAATTAAAATATGGTCGTCAACCGGCAATTGCTATTATGGGATTAGCTTTTAAACCTAATATAGATGATCTACGCGAATCACCGGCTATTCATATTGCAGAACGCGTATTGCAAGATTCAGGTGATGCTGATATGTATATTGTAGAGCCCAACGTGCATGAGCATAAAGTATTTAAATTATCAGATTATAAAGAAGTTGTTCAAAAAGCAGATATCATTGTTCTATTGGTTGCACACAATCAGTTTAAGGATATTCTGTTTAGAGAAGGCCAAATTGTATTGGATTTTTGCGGGATCAATAATAAGCATCTAAAATTGTGACAGAAAAACTAACAGTAAAAACGGTTAACGGTTTTTTTTGGTTAACCTTAATGAAGCTATTAAGTGCTGTTTTTCAATTAGTTGTGCTAGCAGTCTTATCAAGACTCTTATCTCCAGTTGATTTTGGACTGATGAGTATAGTCTTTATCATGCTTAGTTTTGCCGACATATTTAATGACATTGGGTTAGGACCCGCAATAACACAAAAAGAAAATATCGATGATACCGATATTGCAACAAGTTTTACATCATCAATCTTCTTGGGGATTTTTGTATTCATATTTTTACAATTATCGGCTTCATTTATTGCTGATTTTTTTAATAATCAAGAAGTTATACCTGTTTTAAAATCAATATCTTTTATTCTTTTTTTGACCAGTATTTCAACAACTGCGAAAGGACTATTATACAGAAAATTAGAATTTAAAAAACTTACAATTGTTACCTTACTTTCATACATTACAGGTTACGGTTGCGTTTCTATCTTTTTAGCTTTAAAAGGGTTTGGAGTGTGGGCTTTAGTTTGGGGTGTATTGTGTCAAAATATTATTTTAACATTTTTGCTTTTTTACTACGTAAATGAATCATTCAAGTTAGGTTGGAACAAAGCATCGTTCCAAGGACTATTTGGTTTTGGGTCTGGTTATACCCTTGGAAGAATTTTTACTTTCATTGCGAATCAAGGAGATAAAATCATAATTGGTAGATTCATGGATGTAGCGACTCTGGGTTTATACGAAAGGAGTTTTCAAGTTGTGCGTTACACGGCAGGCCTAATGGGGGAAATAATAGACAAGGTACTTTTTTCGCCTATTGCAAGAAAACAGAACGATCTTAATACTATCAGTCGAGTCTTTTTAGACATCACTTATGTCTTGTCAATCGTGTTATTTCCTTTGAGTGTCTATATGTCACAAAATGCAAAGTATATAGTGATATTAGTTTTAGGGGAAAAGTGGTCGTCATCTATACCCATAGTAGTTGCAATGTCGCTAACACTCTTCTTTTGGGTTACAACAAAACTTGGTAATACTGTAGCAAAATCGCTCGGAGCAGTGTATGAACGAGCATTAAGAAATTTCGTTTATGCCGTAATGGTAATCTTGTCGGCATATATAGGTGTTCAATATAATATTATCATTGTTGCCTATCTAATTTCTATCGTACTAATTGTAAATTATGTATTCTCTTATATTCAGATAAAAAAACTTACAAAACTAAAACATTGGAATTTTGTCGAAAATCATATATTAGGATTAGTAGTAGCCTTAATTGGTTTCTTAATTACTTACGCATTGAAAAGATTGACAGGTGATTTTTATAATAACACCTACATTAATTTAGCAGTTTCAGGTATAGTTTATTCAATTGTAGTTATCATAGCAGTATATAAGTTTGACTATAAAGGGGTATTTCTTACCTATTTAAATAGAATAAGAAGCAAATAGCACAAAAAAAAGTAAAAATTATAAATAATAAAAAATGAAAATAGGGGTACATGGTTCATATTATGGTAGAAATTTTGGAGATACATTAATCTTGGCAATAATAGTAAATTGGGTAAGAGAATATAATCCCCAAGCCCAAATCTTCTTGCCTTTTGTAACATCCGAGCAAGAGGCCATAGAAATATTAGGACATAAGAATCCAGAATTCGAACTTTCTGATTTGGATGGATTGATATTTGGCCCAGGCGGATATTTCGGTGAACCTTCGGGCGGGTTTATAAAAAAGATAAGATGGTCCTTACGAAATTATGAAAGACATATAAAATGGAACAAAATTTTTTATAAGAATAAATTGCCTTATATAGTTGTTGGTGTTGGGGTAGGACCACTGAGTTTTCGTTTTATTAGAAGAGGTGTAGTCAAATTATTTGGAAACGCTAATGCTATTGCAGTTAGAGATAAATACTCAAGACAATATTTAATTGATTGGGGGATTCAGCAAGAAAAAATAAACCAAACCAGTGACGTTGCCTTATCGCTAGTGCCAAACCCAGATATTAAAACAGTTAAAGACAAGGTAGCATTGCATTTTCCAGCTCCGCTAATTGAGGGTGAACACCAAGTAAATAGTTTTATAGATTTTATCAAAGCGATAAGTGAGAAATGTGATGTGCATTTTTTTGAAGATATAAACGGGCAGTTTTCTCGCAGTAAAAACCCTCAAAATTTAAAAAACATTCTAGATTCTAAAGGGTTAAAATTATCTGTTGTAGAATATAAAGATCCCAATAACTTGTTAAAAGATCTTCAGTCATTTGATAAGATTATAACCTCAAAACTCCATGTAGGAATTGTAGGTTACTCTTTAGGAAAAAGAGTTTTGTCTATTCCGGCACACCCAAAAACTATCCGATTTTATGAGCAAATTGACAGGTCAGAGTTTTGTATACCATTTCAAAACGTTACTACTGATTTGCTGCTGAGACAATTTGAAAAATTGGATTCTATTTCAAATTTTAAAAACATCCAATTTGAAAATTCCAATTTGAATAAGAAGATAATCATGTCTTTTTTAGAGTCTTTACCGAAAAAAAGCTAAATGAGCCGCGCAGCGTTAAGTATAGACCGACTCTCTTGTCTAGTTTTATTAGTCTCTGTGGTATTTTACTTTTCGCAAGACACGATTATTCCTTTTGAAGCAGTAGGGAAAATTTTATTGATTGTGATTTATGGAATTTCTTTTTTGTATTTGATCAAAATGGTCATGTCGAAAGATAAATTCCATACAATTATGAAACTTTTGATTCCTTTTTTGATAATGAATTTATTTGGGTATTTATTTTCTAGCAATTATTTAGAATTCGGTATTTTAAAGGCTGTTCTCTTAAATTTCTTACCTTTTTTCCCATTTTATTATTTTGCTAATAAAAATATTTTAACCACAAAACATATAGTAGGTGTATTTATTGTACTCCTGCCTGTTTTTGTATTCAAATTTCAAAGATCCCTACAGATCCTGAAAATTGAGAATCTGAATGATTATGTTGTTGACAACACGGTTTATTTATCGGACTGCTCCCTTGTATTTTTTTTATAAAAAATAAAATAATAGCATTTTTAGGATTGATGGTAATATGGTTTTATATTGTTCAAAGCTCAAAACGAGGAGCTATTTTGGCAGGAATTTTAACTATTGTTTTTTATTTTGTGAATAATTTTTATAACTCTGATTCAAAAATAAAAATCCGTACATATTTCCTGTTATTATTTTTGATTATGGGGTTTTCCTATTTTGGGTACAGAATATATATGGAAAATGAATTTCTCTTGACTCGAATGAGTGAAATGTTAGAGGGAGATAGTTCAGGAAGAGAGGATATTGCTTCAATGGCATTCCAAATGTGGTATCAATCAGATAACATATTTACCATTTTATTTGGATTGGGCTATAACTCTATTGAATCAATAACAGGGCATGTTTCGCATAACGATTGGGTTGATATGTTAACCAGCTATGGTTTATTTGGTTTTGTTCTTTATTCATCAATTTATATTATTTTTATAAAAGAAATTATTAATAAGGATTGGATGGTTGACAAAAAAATAATTTTAATTCTATTTTTTTTTATAGCATTGATTACCTCCATGACTTCTAGGTGGTATTGGTCTAATTTTGCTTATAGTCAGATGATAATTTTACCATATTTATTAGCTACTAAAAACAAACGGATCTAAATGAAAATATTAGTTGTCGCCAATACATATCCTTCCCTTCAAAAACCAAATTATGGAGCTTTTGTGTATAATCTAGTACAGGAGCTTGCCAAAGAGCATGAAGTTGTAGTGATTACACCATATAAAGTATCCGATCTATTTAAAAAGAAGCATATTACGTATGGCAATGAAAAGTGCAAGTTGTATAGGCCTATGTATCTGTCTTTAGGAAATTTAAAATTGGGTAAACTAGATCTAGGCAAGATTAGTTCAGAATTTAGCAAATTGGCTTTTGAAAGAAGCTTAAAAAAAATAAAAGATGTAGATGTTGTCTATGCACACTTTTTAGTCAATGGTGTCAAAGTTCTTGATTTTGTCGAAAAAAATAAACTACCACTTGTCATCGCTTCGGGAGAATCTTACTATACAACATTAGGAGCTAAAATTAAACCAAATTTACCCCGATTAAAAGAGAAGGTGTCTCAATTTATATGTGTCTCAAAAAATAACGTAGAAGGATTAAAAGTATTAGGCTTTTCTACTGAAAAAATGACACTAGTTCCCAATGCAGTCGACTATGATGTCTTTAAGCCTATTGGCAAAGATGTAACAAAAACACAGATAGGACTAAAACCTGAAGATTTTGTGGTAGGTTTTATAGGTCATTTCATCCATAGAAAAGGGCCAAATAGAATTATACGGGCAATTAAAAATTTGAATGAGGCCAATATAAAACTTGTTTGTGTCGGCAGTGGTGAAAAGTTAGATGATAATAATTTTACGCTAACACTACCACCTATGCCCAATAGTCAACTCAATGACATTTATAATGCGTTTGATGTTTTTGTTTTACCAACCCTTAGTGAGGGCCATTGCAACGTAATTGAAGAAGCCAAAGCTTGTGGGGTTCCAATTATCAGTTCAAAAGGAACATCTGTTGAAAATCAAATTAATGAACAAACTGGTTTGTTGGTAGATCCTTTAAATATTTCAGAAATAGAAAAGGCAATTTGGAAACTGTATAAAGACAAAGAAGTTAGAGAGGGGATGGTGGATAATTTGCTAAACCAAAGAGGTTCCAATTCCCTAAAAGTAAGGGCCGAAAAAATTTTAGCAATTTTAAAATCATCAACAAGGTAACGCTCAAAGTTGAAAGAAAATGAGATTCTTTTTGAATAATATAATCATGAAAAGAATTATACATGTCATAAAAGCACCTTCCTTTAATAGCGACGCAAGACTTCAAAAATGGATTAAATCATTGTTGGATAATGGATTTCACAACACGGTTCATTTCGTTGAAGATGCCAATACTAATCAGCATACAGAAATTATTGGTGGAGCCCGTATTAATAGAAAAAACTTTTTTTTAATTATTTTTCCGCAGCGTAAAGGTTATTTCTTTAAGGTACCTGAGTATTTCTTGAAGACGGCTAGTTTTTTAAATAAACAGAAATTTGAATATTTAATATTACATGAAGTTCAGCAATATTTAAACATAACCTATTATTTATTTTTCCACAGGAAAAGAAACTTTAAGATTAAATGGGATTTTACCTACACCATTTAATTGGCTACTGATTTCAGTATTCCAACTATAAAAAATTACTGAACTAATGGTAGCTTCAAATAATCATCATACAATGTGATATCATAATTCGTTTAAAGAATCTAGCAATGATAAAGATAGTAATTTTATATAGAGTAATTCAGGAATGGAGAGCGCCAGTATTCGACAAATTAAATGTTATTGAAGATATTAACATTGAGGTGTGGCATGGTCCTGACTTTAAGGGAACCAAAGTAATTTCTACTAAAAAGCAATATTCTTTTGTACGCAGAAAGTTGGTTTCTATCAAGGTAAGACTAAAGTCAACAAATGGAACTATTGCATTGCCTTTCAGCCCTTTTCTCTTTTTTTCGTTGCTCAAAAAGAATCCAGAGGTAGTTATATGTGAAGGAGCATCGAACATCCTAAACTCTTTGATAGCCTTCGTATATTGCAAAATATTCAAAAAAAAATATATATGGTGGAGTTTAGGAAAATTACAAAATCGTAAGTATGATATCAAGAGATCAAAAATCGATATTTTAATTCAATATATAGAACGGCGTTCGCATGCAATTATAACCTATAGTACTATTGGTGAAAATTATTTCAAATCTATTGGAGTCAAGCCAGAAAAAATTTTCAAAGCAGTCAATGTCATAGATACAGACAGGGCCTTACAATTAATTGGAAGCAAGCTGGATCTTCTCGAATTAAAAGACCATTATAGAGGAAAGTATGATTTTATATCACTCTTCGTAGGTGCGTTGACCGAAGAAAAATCAATTGAAATACTACTTCAAGCGCAAAAACTTATTGAAAATAATTATCCAAAAGCGGGATTAATAATTGTAGGTGATGGAAATTACAGACAAATACTTGAGGACTTGGCCTTATCACTCAACATTAAGAACGTAGAATTCGTCGGAAAAAAAATAGACGATAATTATAAATATTTTTCAATAGCTGATGTTTTTATACTTCCAGGTTTAGGCGGCCTTGCCATATCGGAAGCAATGTGTTACGGATTACCTGTAATTACATCAATTGCCGATGGTTGTGAAGTTGATTTGGTGACAAATAAAAACGGAATAATTGATCTTACAATTACACCTCAGTCATTAGCTGAACATATCGCATTTTTTATTAATAACGATGATATTAGAAAAGAATACGGTAATCACTCTTTAAGTATAATCGAAAATCGCTATCATATAAATAATTATTTACGTAAAATTAACGATGCTATCCACAGTTAAGAAATTAGTCTTTCGGATCCGAAAGAGCATGCTACTAATCAATAGGCCTAAAGTAAAGATTGGAAAAAATTTTAAATGTGGGACCAATTGCAGCTTTTCAAAAAAAAATACTATTACGATTGGTAATAATTTTTTTATGGGAAGAAATTGCCATTTGGCTTCGAACGCAATTATAGGAGACGATGTTATGTTTGCATCTTATGTCGCAATTGTAGGTGGAGATCATAAAATTGACAACATTAATGTAATGATGAATCAATCGGGAAGAGATGACATGAGAACCATAACAATCGAAGATAATGTTTGGATAGGCCATGGCAGCATAATTATGCACGGCGTAACAATTAGAAGCGGAGCAGTCATAGCTTCGGGATCTGTAGTAACAAAAGAAGTTCCAAATAATGCAATTTTCGGAGGTAATCCAGCAAAGCTAATAAGATATAGAAAAAAATGAAACAAATCATACAAGACATAAAAAACGGCAACACAATCTTAGAAGAAGTTCCCGCTCCTAGTGTTAAATCCGGTCAAGTACTCATCGAAACTACCCGTTCGTTGGTGTCTTTGGGTACCGAACGTATGCTCGTTGAATTTGGAAAGGCAAATTACCTCCAGAAAGCAAAACAACAGCCAGACAAAGTAAAGGAAGTACTTAACAAAGTAAAAACAGATGGAATAAAACCTACTATCAACGCAGTTTTTAATAAATTAGGTCAGCCCCTACCTTTAGGATACTGCAATGTTGGAAAAGTAATAGCTGTTGGAAAAGGAGTTGAGGATTTTAAAGTTGGTGACCGTGTTGCCTCAAATGGTAATCATGCTGAATATGTTTCGGTGCCTAAAAATCTGGTTGCCAAAATTCCTGATAATGTCAAAGACGAAGAAGCAGCTTTCACAGTTATTGGTGCTATTGGCCTACAAGGAATTCGTTTGATAAACCCAACTTTCGGTGAAACGGTTGTTGTTGTTGGCCTTGGACTAATTGGCTTAATGACAGTACAATTACTAAAAGCAAATGGCTGTCGGGTTATTGGTTTTGATTTTGACCAAGCAAAGGTTGATCTGGCAAATTCATTCGGCATATTAGCTGTAAATCCTGGTCAAGGAGTGGATCAAGTAAAATATGTTCAATCGTTAACAGCTAATGTAGGTGCTGACGCTGTAATAATTACAGCATCCAATAAAAGCAATGAGATTATTTCTCAGGCTGCAAAAATGTCACGTAAAAAAGGTCGTATCGTTTTGGTTGGTGTGATTGGATTGGATATCTCACGAGCTGATTTCTTTGAAAAAGAATTGAGTTTTCAGGTTTCTTGTTCATACGGACCGGGTAGATACGATGAGCAGTATGAACAAAAAGGAGAAGATTATCCAATAGGCTATGTTAGATGGACAGAAAAAAGAAACTTTGAAGCAATCTTACAAGCAATATCGAATCAAAGCATAGACGTGCAGTTATTAATCACTGAACGAGTTCCTCTGGCAAATTTCGAAAATATCTATGGAAACATGACGGGTTCTAAATCAATTGCTTCGATTTTAGAATATCCTGAGAAAAAAGAAGAAATCAAACGAGTAATTTCTATTACATCCAATAAATTCGAAGGGCAAAAAGGTGTTTTAGGAATTATTGGAGCTGGAAACTTTACCAGCGCAATGATTTTACCTTCTTTAAAAAAATGCAATGCTGCAGTAAAATACATCGCTAGTTCTGGAGGTTTATCCGGAACAACTTTAGCAAAGAAATTCGGTATTACAAATTCAACAACAGATTATACATCCATTTTAAAAGATGATTCGGTTGATTTAGTTTTAGTTACTACCCGGCACAATTTACATGCCAAAATGGTTGCGGAAGTTTTGGAAGCAGACAAACATGTATTTGTTGAGAAACCGTTGGCTTTAAATAAAGAAGAGCTGAATTCGATCTTGGATGTTTTCCAGCGCCATAACAAAACGGTTACAGTTGGTTTTAATAGGCGTTTCGCTCCTTTGGCACAAAAAATGAAAAGTTTACTTGGCAAAACTGATACACCTATCAATATTGTGGCAACTATGAATGCTGGTGCCATTCCACCAAGTGTTTGGGTACATGACATGGAAGTTGGTGGTGGTAGAATTATTGGTGAAGCGTGTCATTACATTGATCTTTGTTCCTTTTTAACGGGATCAAAAGTTGTTTCCGTCTGTATGAATGCAATGGGAACGAACCCCGAAGAAAACACAGATAATGCAAGTATTCTTTTGAAATATGCAAACGGTTCAAATGCTATAATCAATTACTTCGCCAATGGAAGTAAAGCATATTCAAAAGAACGAATTGAAGTTTACCATCAAGAAAGAACTCTGGTAATGGACAATTGGAGGAAGTTAAAAGGATTTGGATTCCGAGGTTTTAGTAGTGCGAGTTCAGGTCAGGATAAAGGACATTTCAATCAATTTTCCTTAATGGTTGATGCTGTAAAAAAAGGTGGCGCACCGATCATTCCAATGGATGAAATTGTAAACACAACACGTGCTTCATTTGCCGCGATAGATTCATTGAAAGAGGGGAAATGGATCAACATCGATTAATCTTATTCTCCCAAACACTGCGACACATAAAGCCTATCCAGCTTTATTATCAGGTTTATTATAGGATAAAAAATAAAATCAAAATACCTAAAATAAGAGTAACTCCTAAAACGCCAGAATTGATTCTGTTTACTGATGGCGCTAAAACCAAGGAAAGTTATGCTACAGATGGCACGTTTACTTTTCTCAACAAAGCAAAACAATTCTCAACGATCGATTGGAATTTTTCTGAATACGGAAAATTGTGGACCTATAACCTCAACTATTTTGATTTTCTACAACAGAAAAATCTCTCAAAAGAACAAAGGGTTGAATTAATACACGATTTTTGTTCGAATTCAACTGTTATAAAGGACGGATATGAACCGTATCCAATTTCGTTGCGCACCATCAACTGGGTAAAATTCTTGAGCCTACATGGAATCAGAGACGAAAAAATTGATCAACAACTATACAATGACTTACAACGTCTGGCAGGACAATTGGAGTATCATATTTTGGCCAACCACCTGTTCGAAAACGGGTTCGGTTTGCTCTTTGGATCATATTACTTTAAAGACGAAAAATTGTATAACTCAGCTGAAAAAATTATCCGTTCCCAGTTACAAGAACAAATCCTTCCAGATGGTGGACATTATGAATTAACCCCAATGTATCAT
>Ga0164294_10002240_pt1 | contig 17573 bp, 10 predicted proteins | sample GEODES005metaG_FD_111479 | JGI IMG/M metagenome (GOLD analysis project Ga0164294, IMG submission 111479) | Oligotrophic lake water microbial communities from Sparkling Lake, Wisconsin, USA - GEODES005 metaG | ecosystem: Environmental > Aquatic > Freshwater > Lake | place: USA: Sparkling Lake...
GACCGACATCGAGAACGATCCAAACGCTTCCGACGTTGAAGATAAGCGTGCCATACTGGCCCAAATCCGCCTGGATCGTGCCACGGTCGTGATTGACGAGTGCAAGACCCGCATGGACCGCAACCCAACCGATAAGACCCTTCGCTACGAACTTGGCCAAGCTTACTTCGGCGCAGGCCTCTTCACGGAGGCAATCCCTGAGCTTCAACAGGCCAAAGGCAACCCCCACATTCGCATCAAAGCCATGCTCCTGTTGGGTCGCTGCTTTGAACGGAAAAACATGAATGACTTGGCCAAAGGCTCGTTCATCGAAGCCAACAAAGAACTGGCCATCATGGACAACACCAAGAAAGATCTGCTCTACGATCTAGCCCTTGTGTGCGAAAAAATGAACGATAAAGAAGGCTACCTCGAAGCCCTCAAAGAAATCTACAACAACGACTACGGCTTTAAAGACGTGGCCAAGCGTGTCGAATCGTCCTACGCTTGAGTTTTCAGATTGATCAGTCTCCAACCAGCAGCAGCCTTCAAAGGCTCTGCTGGTTTTTTGTGTTAAGCCGCATCCACCCAGTTCCCTGAGCGGAAAGCTGACGGCGTCATGGTGGTGTGGCGTTTGAACCAAGCCGTGAAATGTGGCGGATAACGAAAACCAAGATCAAAAGCGATTTCTTTAAAAGCCGTGTCTTCTGTTGATAAACGCTGGCGCGCGACCTCTAAACGACGACGCTCTAACCAAGCTTGAGCTGTTATGCCTAGATGTCTGCGGAGACGATCATGGAGATGCCGCACACTCACCTTCGAATCCCGAACAAGATGCTCCAGCTTCAATGGCTGATCGAGCGGCCAAACATTCAAAGCACTTAACCACGCCTCAAGCTTCCGATCCTGAACTTTCATGCGCACTTGTGGCTGAATCCCTGAGGCTTCTAATGAATCGACATAAACACTGAACCATTGGCGAAACGCAGCTTCGACCAGACACCATTCTAAAAATGAACGCGGCATAGCTTCGATGCCGTTTTGGTAAGTGACCTCTGATTGGCTGCCATGAACACTAGTGAAAAGAGATTGGGTGGCTTCATGCAAAGCAGCCATTTTCGACTGAGTCATGACTAGGTTTAAGTCCGTCTTGTATAAGGGTGAGCCATCCAGCCACTGGCAACGAAAGCCGACGCTTAATAATCTTGTGCCAGTCTTAAACCATTGACGACGTGTGCCCGGTGCCGTGAAAAAGCTCTCCCCTGCTTTGACGCAGATTTCATGACCATCAGCCTGAATCTTCACCAGCCCTTTTTCCACCCAGAACCAGCCAGCTGGAACCGTGATCTCAGGCGACCATTCTTGAACTTTTGGCACATACCCACGATAGACCCAAAGCCAATCAAAGGACAGGCCCTGCCAGACAGCAGATGAAAGCAGCGGTGTTAGAGGTTGAGCCATGGAGCAAAGTGTAAGCCATTTCCACGAAGCGTAAGCGGCAAGTCTTGCCATGCAGTGAAAGTTTATGCTTTCATCAAGCTATGAATCGAATCTTTGCCAGTCTTCTCCTTGCCACAACCCTGCTCCATGCTGAACAGCCCCGCCAAATCAGCGGTATCTATCCGCATTTAGCCATGTTTAACAAGGAAGGTGAATGTGGCACGGGCGCCGTCGTTCCTTGGGCAGATCGGCTTTGGGTCATCACCTATGGGCCACATCTACCTTTTGGATCCAGTGACAAACTCTATGAAATCACACCGAATCTGGAGCAGATCGTGCGACCTGAAAGCGTGGGTGGCACACCTGCAAATCGGATGATCCATGCAGAAACGAAGCAACTACTCATTGGTCCTTATGTGATCGATGCTGACAGAAAGGTGCGCGTCATCCCACCGAGCAAGATGCCAGGACGCCTCACTGGCAATGCGCGTCATTTATCTGATCCAGCCAATAAGGCTTACTATGCCACGATGGAAGAAGGACTCTACGAGGTGGATCTCAAAACAATTCAGGTCACCGGTCTGATCAAGGATGGCAACACGCCGAAAAAGGGATTTTCTCAGGAAACTCATCCTGCCAGCTTGGATTCCAACCTACCAGGTTATCACGGTAAAGGCCTCTACAGTGGTCAAGGACGCCTGGTTTATGCGAATAATGGCGACCGCGACAAACGTGTGCTCACGGATCCGACGACACCCAGCGGCGCTCTCGGCGAATGGACTAGCGGCGACTGGCAGCTCGTGCGACGCAATCAATTCACCGAAGTCACCGGCCCCGACGGAATCCATGGCAGCGATCCAAACGCACCCGTATGGAGCATCGGTTGGGACGCGAAGTCTCTCATCCTCATGTTGCTGGATGGTGGGAAGTGGCAGTCCTTCCGCCTGCCGAAAGTCAGCCACAGCTACGACGGCGCGCACGGTTGGAACACCGAGTGGCCGCGCATCCGCGACATCGGCGAGGAGAACCTGCTCATGACCATGCACGGTGCGTTCTGGAGCTTCCCTAAAACGTTTTCAGCCGCGAACACCAGCGGCATCCGTGCCCGCAGCGCCTACATGAAGGTCATCGGCGACTTCGCACGCTGGAACGACCGCCTCGTCTTCGGCTGCGACGACTCGGCGAAGTCGGAGTTCCTGAACAAACGCAAAGTGAAGGGCAAAATCGACAGTGTCGGCCAGTCACAGAGCAACCTGTGGTTTACCAGCCCTGACACGCCCAGCAAACTCGGCCCCGCACATGCTAGCGGTGCCATCTGGCTTCATGACAGCGTCAAAGCGGGCGATTTGAGCGATCCCTTCCTCGTCGCCGGATGGAAGCACCGCAGCGCCTGGCACATCGACCACGTCACGGGTGAATCGAAGCGTATGGAGATCACTGGCGACGACGAATGGCTTCGCGTGAAGGCCGAAAAAGACTGCAAAGACTTCAGCCTGCTCATCACCCTCTCAAATGGCGATTCACGCGAAAACACTGCCGACCCCATTTTCGACGGCATCGCCCAAATCGGCGATGACAATGCCCAAACCGGTCTTTTCCGCCCGCGCGGCGAAAACAAGCGCACGCTGAGTTTCGCCACAAAAGAAGGCTACTACGAAATGGGAGCCGATTTGGCTCTCAAACGCATCGAAGACACTGCTGCGAAGGCCTTCGTCGAAAAAGCCGTTGCCATCCCGAAGAACGTCATCACGCTCGATGAGGCAAGCGTGCTCGTTGTCGATGATCGCGGCCGTCGCTGGCGCTTGCCGCGTGCTTCAAAGGCCTACGATGCCGCCACCAACGCTGGTGAGCTGCGTGTGTGCCGCGAGGTCGCCACCGAGCGCGACATGCTCAGCGCTTGCGGTACCTTCTTTGAGCTACCCGCCGAAAATGCCGATGGCTTTGCGAAGATACGCCCCATTTGCTCGCATGACCTGCGCGTCACCGACTTCGGCGGCTATCGCGGCCTGTTTTTGATGAGCGGCATCAAACCCAACGCCACTACCAGCGACCACATCCTCCGTAGTGACGACGGCAAGACTGCCCTGTGGGCCGGAGCCATCGACGACCTCTGGAAACTCGGCAAACCTCGTGGTGAAGGCGGCCCATGGAAGGCCACGCTGATTAAAGCCGACGAAAAGAGCGATCCGTATCTGATGTGGGCCTATGACCAGCGTAGGCTCACACTCAGCCACGATCAAAACGAGCCCGTGAGCTTCCACATCGAGCTGGACCTCACCGGCACCGGCCTGTGGGTGACCTACAAGCACCACGAAGTCTCCCCAGGCGAGTTCACCAACCTCACCTTCGAAGCTTCCTTGCAAGCACGCTGGCTACGTGTGACGACTGACAAAGCCTGTTCCGCGACGGCGCAGTTGAAGTATGATTAAGGTCTAAAAGAACAAAAACTCACCTTACCATTCTTGGTTCATGGGCTGATTGGGCGGGCTTCCCTATCCATGGATCTCTACCCTCAAACAAAGATATCCATCTGTCTCCACGGCCACTCGCAGCTCTTTTCCGATCAATCCAGAAATTTCCCTGGATTGAGGATGCCACGAGGATCTAGCGCAGCTTTCAGTTGCAGATGAGCTTGGTGGGTGGCTGGGCTAACGGCCTCTTTCCACCAGCGCTTTTTAGCCAATCCTACACCATGCTCGCCTGTGATCGCTCCGTTCCAAGCGATGACTTGGCGGAAAAGCTTATCGAGCGCGATTTCGGCACGCTCACGGAGAAGAGGATCCTCCATGCTAGAGACCATGATGTTCACGTGGATGTTGCCATCACCAGCATGCCCGAAGCAGGCCACGGGAAAACCACACTCAGCTTGCAGTTTCTCCGCAAAATCAACCAGATCCACCAACCGACTGCGAGGCACGACAATGTCCTCGTTGAGCTTAATCAGACCCGTGTTTCTCAGGCTGTAACTGAACTCACGGCGGAGCTTCCAGAATCGCTCACAGGCCTCATCACCGAGCGCCTCTTCTAAACAGGTGCAACCAAGATCACGAACCAACTGGGCAAGCGTTTGCAACTCGCCTTTTACGGAAGATTCCTGTCCATCAATCTCCACCAACAGATGCGCCTCTCCCTGCGGAGTCACCGATTCGCCCAAGTAGTCGCGAGCTGCGCGTAGGGTGAATTTATCGGCAATTTCGAGAGCACTGGGAAGAAAACCTGAGTTCAAAATGCGTTGCACCGCATTTGCGGCCTCAGCAAAGGAACCAAAGCCTGCTGAAAGCATGGCCCGCATGGGTGGATGCGGAATCAAGCGAAGCGTTGCCTGCGTGACGACTCCGAGCATGCCTTCACTGCCAACCATGAGGCCAACGAGGTCAAAGCCCGTTTTATTTTTATGACAGCGACCGCCTGCTTTGACGATGCTCCCGTCCGCCAGGACCGCCTCAAGACCCAACACGTAATGCCGGGTCACGCCATATTTTAAACAACGTGGTCCACCTGCATTGGTGGCCACATTACCACCAAGGCTGCATTCTTTGAGTGAGGCCGGATCCGGTGGATAAAACCAACCTAGTTTGCGCACTTGTGCCTGCAACTCTCCGGTGATCACCCCAGGCTCCACGACGGCCACGCCATCTGCCGTATTGATTTCTAGAATACGGTTCATGCCGGCCACTGACAGAGCGATACCGCCTTTTAAAGGCACACAACCTCCGACATAGCCAACACGTGATCCCTGCGGCGTCACTGGAATGCGATGCTCATGCGCGTAGGCGAGGACTTTGGACACATCATCGGTCGATTGCGCATGAACCACGACCTGCGGTGGATTCGAGGCAAACCATTTGTCCGTGCTGTGGGTCGTGATGTCTGCCGCAGAAACGGAAATGCGTTCAGAACCGATGAGTGAAATGAGATCTTCTGCCAGGGAGGCCATGACGCATCCTTCATGCAAACCTTAGTAAGAGCAAGTGATGCGGCCATTTGAGATCAAAAATAGCCTTCTAAATCACAACTCAATCTTCATCGGCGGCGGAGCCTTCAGCTTGATGACGGGGGCCTCAATTGGCTCGCCTCCCTCTTCAGGGCCAATGGGAACAGCGCGCCGGATTGGACTGCCATCTTCATTCACAGGCCGAGCACGCAGAACTGGTTGCTCCGAATTATAAGGATCAGCACCGATGATAATCGGATCACGCATATGCACTGCCTCTAAATGGGCATATCGAGTGAGATCCGCAGGCAGGATCGTTTCCGAAGATGCAGAGGCTGTCATGTTCTGATGAAAGGCCGCCAAATCGGCAGGCAGCCCCTCACCGGTGTGGACTGGGCAGGCCGTGTTAAAGCTGCTGCCAGGACGAAGATATTCAAAGTAAGTGTTACGAACCGAACGTGCCACACCCTCTGGACCTTTGGTTTTCTCATAGCAGTAGTCTGTGGCCCTCAGACCACTTGGGCGACAAATCTCAATGCGGTCTGCTGAATCTGGAGGAGTAAATTCTTGCGGCGTATGTCCCTCCACGGAATGACCAATGATATCAGTCCAGATTGGTAGAGCGATTTTGTTAGAGAAGGCTTCAGGGTAAATGGTTTTTTGTTTATCAAACCCAACCCAGACCCCACAGGTCACAGCCGAGGTGTAACCCATGAACCAAAGGTCTTTGTATTCATGATGAGTGCCGGTTTTCCCAGCAGCCGGGAAGTCGCCAAGACCATACTCTTTTGAAAGTGATCCTGTGCCACGGTGAAGGGCTTCATCCAAACAGCTGTGAGTTTGCCAAGCAGCGATTTCATCCATCGCGCGAACCGTTTGCAATGAAGCCTCATCGATTTGAAAAACCGTCTTGTCATTGGCATCCGTGATGCGCTGGATCAAATGCAGCTTCGCCGGGCGCTTGCCGCCTGTGGCAAAGCAGGAGTAGGCAAGGCAGAGTTCATCAAGTTTGGCCTCACTTGCACCAAGACAGGCTGATGCAGCGTCACGCAGAGGCGAAGTGATACCGGCATTTTTGACAAAGTCTTTGAAGTCTTGACGCAAAAGTCCACGCTCCAAAATCGTATTTTCCCCCAGACGAACCGTCGCTGAATTGTGTGAGGCAACAAGAGACTCCCTGGCACTGATCTTTGTGCGTGACCATTTGGGGTTGGGCACTTCCATGCCATATTCACCCAGAATGCCCGTAAAACCGCCAATCATGACGCGGTCATTTCCAAGGGGTTCATCGGCCAGCGGCGTCATGGGATAAACATTGGGCTGAGAAAAAGCAGCCGCATAGACAAAGGGAATGAAGGCCGTCCCGACTGGACGCACACTGCCCGTGGCACGGTTGTATTGGCTATCCAGGAAGTCACGCCCTCCGACAAGCGCTAAGATGCCGCCATCTTTATTATCAACGACCAGCGCAGCGCCTTGCAAATACTCTGGCTTCGGGCGTGGGGTCGCTGGATCAAGCAGCCCATCCGTCATCTTCTTCCGCCAATCCGCAAGGATCACTCTAAATTGGTCATAGGTCTGATGTTCATAACCTGAATTTTTTTCAATCTCAGCGAGGCGCTTCTTTACAGCCTTTTCTGACTGACTTTGCAGCTCCTTATCGATGCTGGTGTAGATCTTAAATCCGCCACTAAATGCACGCTCCTCGCCAAGTAGCGCCACGACCTCCTCGCGCACGGCATCAAAGGCATAGCTAAGCTGCGGATTGATGGCGATCGGCGTTGTGACAATGGGTTTCAACTTGGCTGCCTCGGCATCATCCCTTGAGAGGTGATTCTCGATCACCATGCGCTCCAGCACCCAATCACGCTCTTTTTTAGCGCGCTCCGGATGGCGAAGGGGCTCGATGTTGTTGGGACTTTTGATCAGCGCGGCGATGGTGGCCGATTCCCAGAGATTCAACTCTTTGGCATCTTTGCCGAAGTATCCCCGAGCGGCCGCCTGGATACCGTGGAAATTTTTACCAAAGAAGATGCGGTTTAGATAAAGCATCAGAATCTCCGATTTGGAATATTCCTTTTCAATGCGCTGTGCCACGAAGATTTCGAGGATCTTACGGCGATAGCTTCTTTCCATGAGACCAAAAGTTTGACGAGCAAGCTGCTGGGTGATGGTGCTGGCCCCCTGTGTATCACGACCTGCTTTAAAGTTCAGCCATACCGCACGGATTAAACCGATGTAATCCGCACCATCATGCTCAAAGAAGCGACTGTCTTCCTGTGAAATTAAGGCATCGATGAAATGATCCGGAATATCCTTGATCGTCACAGGGGTGCGGTTCAGGACATAGATGCGAGACATTTCTTCACCATTCCGATCATAGATCAGACTGGCTGATTCCAGCTTCTTGATTTCAGCCAAGTCGTAAGTCTGCGCTTTGGCATGCAGTGGGGCTACGATGACGGAGTAGATGCCCAATCCTGTGAGCGCCAAAAGAAGCATTAAAACCAGCAGGGCGCTGAACCACACTCTCGCATAGAGTGGCTTCTTGAGCCCGGACTCTCCGCGCCAGCTGGTATTGGGTTTTGGTTCTAGGCCAAACATGAGTGGTAAATCGTTCCGAAAAGGAGCACTAGTTTAACCTGTTCATCTCTCCACGCCAATTGTTTCCCGTGACTGCCCTGCATCAAATTTTACTCCACCGCCTGAATTCAGGTGAGACACTGACCTTTGCAGAAGTCATGACGCAGGCTCTTTACCACCAGGAACATGGCTACTATGGCCAAGGGCCACGCCGAATTGGCCGGAGCGGCGATTTTTACACGTCGGTCAGTGTCGGACCCCTTTATGGGCGACTCTTGACGACGTTAGCCCAGCAGACTTTTGAAAAACTTGGGCAACCCAGCGATTTTTGCATCATCGAGCAAGCCGCGCATGATGGTCAGCTCGCCGAGGACGTCATGAACGCTTGCGAATACGATTACGTCATCGTCGAGCCAAATCCGCGATACGAGGCGGTTCAGAGAGGAAAACTTGCTGCTTTTGGCAATCGCGTCAGCTGGGTAAGTAGCCTAGCCACCATCCCAGAGCGCCCGGCCCTTTTTCTTTGCAATGAACTGCCAGACGCCATGCCTGTGCATCTTGTCCGCTGGGATGGCTCATCTTGGAACGAATTATGGGTCAAAACCGATGACTGCGATACACTTCGATTGGCTCCCGGCCCAATTTCAACGGAAGAACTCACCACAGAAATCGCACGATTGCCCCGGGAGCTACCCGTAGGCTACACCACGGAAGTCGGGCTTGCGACACTGCATTGGGTGCGTGAGCTAGCTTCAGCCCCCTTCCATGGAGAAATTTTCATCGCCGATTACGGTTTAGATCATGAGGAACTCTATTCTACCGAGCGCCACACGGGCACGATCCGTCGCTATCGCAATCACAAAACTGATGATCATATCCTGGAGGATCTCGGTGAGTGTGATCTCACGACGCATGTGAATTTCACCCGCCTTAAGGAGGTCGGTGAAGCCGCTGGACTGAAGGAGCAAGTCTACTCGCATCAGGGCCGCTATCTTGGAAAGTTAGGCTTGCCTTGGCTAGCCACACTGGAAGGACGACCGCCGGACGCAGCCACTCAGGCTCTCTTGCGGCAGTATCACTCACTCACTCATCCAGCCTTTATGGGGCGCTCCTTCCGTGTTCTGTTGATGGAAAAAGAAAAAACGCCCTGACCACTAGGGGCAGAGCGTTTTTCAAAGAGACGTGAAATGGAATTAAGGCAGCTTACGCAACCAGATATTGCGCAGGCGGACAGGTGGATCATTTTTGTGATCCTGAATGCGGATCGGGGCAGCCACAGGGAATGAACCACTGTAATCGGTGACATTCTTGTGCTTCGTCGGCCCCATGATCTTGGTGTGGACCTGCACACAAACACCATTCACAAAAGTGGTTACGTAGGCTGGTTCCACCACTTGATCTCCTTCCAGCTTCGGCGCGGTAAAAATAATGTCGTAGGTCTGCCATTCGCCAGATTTTTTGACCGCATTTACCAGCGGCGGTGTTTGGCCATAAATGCATCCGGTCATGCCATCGGCATAGGTCGGATTGTTATCGCAATCCAGCATTTGACACTCATAGAGATCCATGAAGAAAGTGCCACTGTTGCCCTTCTTTTGGGAATTGCCCTTGGTATGAGGCTCACTCTTCCACTCAATGTGATATTGGCAGCTAGCGAAGGATTCCTTCGTCCAGGCATCACCGCCTTCGACCACGAGTTCACCATGATCGATCTTCCACACACAGGGAATCATCTCCTTCGTCGGCTTACCCTTTTCATCCAGCTTCTTCGATAAAAACGCATCTGCATTTTTGCCATCAAAGAGGATGATCGCATCCGCTGGCGGCTGGCCCAGTTTTTCACCAGGAGTCACCGCTTCAGGACGTGGACGGTCAATGTCATGCACCTTCCACTGCGTTCCCGGAATGATCGGCGTATCCGAGTAACCGATCGGGGATGGTTTATCATCAGCTGCAAAAGCAGCCGTACTGCCCAAGGCGAACACAAATAGGAGACTGGTAGGTTTCTTCATAAAGGGAAGATACAAACGAGCAAGCTTAGCCGATGTTGCAAGAATGCTTATGTCTGAATCATTGGCTTGCAGAAGAAACAATGGAGGCCGTCTGCCCGTTGCGAAAAGCTTTCAACTCAGCACCAGTGCCCGTAAAGCCCAACTGCACAGAGCCTGCAATCTCCAGATCAAAGAGATGAATCTGCTGTAAAGTGCAATAATCACGCAATCTAGAAGGCAAGGTCTCTTCTGGAAATCGTGAATCATTAGCGCTGATTAGCACCTTTGGTTTGGCATAAACCAGGATCTCTGTAAGTCCGGAAAAATCCGCCGAATGCTGTCCCCGAACCACCACATCACAGGTCAAATCCGTGCCGCGCTCTAATAACTTTTTTTCTGTAATGAAGCCAGCATCAGCCAGCCAAAGAACACGCATTTCCCCCACATGCAGCATGAGCACTAAACCGCGATCATCCGCCTTCTCGGCATCATCTTGCAGCAAGGGATAGAGCACCTTCGCATGAACTGGCATGGCATCGCCCCCCTGAATCTCGATTCGATCCTCTGCCTGATAGCGGTGCCAGGCGACGCTATCCACTGGCACCTTCTTCGCCAGTTGAGGGATCGCTGCAAAAGGTGGATCAAACTGCCACGGCTCATGCACACTCGTGTAGAGGCGCGGCTTCCCCAACCGGTAGGCAAGATCAGCCGCCCCCACATGCGCCATATCACCATGAGAAAGGATGACACCATTGAGCTGATTGATCCCCTGATGGCGAAAAAATGGCCGCAGCACACCACGCCAAGCACGCACATTCCCCGTATCCAGAAGCCATTGGCTATCCCCTACTCTTAAATGGTTCGCCGCACCACCGCCTGAGAGATGAAAGACTCTTAGCTCAACCGGTGGTGGCACTGTTTCAAATCGCAGATCCAGCGTAAAATGGGCCAGAGGCAACGAAGAAAACCAACTTGCCAGAAAAACCATCAGCCACGCTAAAAAGGCATTCAAACCGTTCACCAGCATCTGGAGACCACTGGCACCCAGCGCAGCACAAACAAGGCTAGCGCATGATACCCCAATGCTAATGCCTGATATGGGCACCAGAAAAAGATTCGCCAACAATCCAACAGGAGTCACCGTCTGAAAATGGCCTAACATTAAAGGCAAACTACCAATCCATGCCGCCAAAGAAACACAAACCAAGCTGGCCAGCCACTGCCGACAGTCGGCACTCAAATGTTGCCATCGACTCGCAATCGCAGGCGGCAAAAAAGGGTCTAGCTCTGTCCACGGACGCAATACCGCCAGCAGCGATGGTGTCATGAAAGCAATGGCCCACAGCACGCCGAAGGAAAGCTGAAACCCGGGCAAGAAAAGCTGATGACTATCATAAGCCAGCAGGATCAGAACCGCCGCGCCCAAACTGTTTTGCACCGACGATCGGCGATTCCACCATGGCGCAGCCAGCACCAGTGTAATCATGAAAGCAGCCCGTGCCGCCGAGGGACGCCAGCCTGTGATATAGGCGTAACCGAACACAATCGCGATCAGCCAAACAACGGCCCGCCCCTTCCCCAGGCCGAGCCAGCGCAGAACAAATGCCACCACAGCCGCCAACATCACCACATGCAGACCGCTAACTGCAAAAATATGCAATGTCCCGCTATCGCGGAAAGCATCCTCAATCTCCTCGCCAGCAGCATCAGAAGCTCCCAGTGCCATCGCTAGCAGCACTGCCATATCTTCCACGCGATCCTCAATCCCACGGGCCAGCGCCTGACTGATCCATTGACGAGAAGACTCTGCCCATAGCAGCAAATGAAAATTTGGCGACCACCACTCAGCCTTCTTTAATACCATGCTATCGGCTCTTACCACGGCCACCCACCCCGAGCGCAATGCATACAGCGCCGAATCAAACTGCCCCGGATTCTGCGGTGAACGCGGCAAAGACAAATCTCCCTCCATTTCATAGATCCCTGGCTGCGTAAGCTTAAGCCCATGCGGTAGCGCCACTTTGATGCGAGCACGCAATGGCAGATACAATCCCGATCTACCCCAGCGCAGTTCCATCACATCACACAGGGCCTGTGACTGATCCATCTCCGCCCCCTCAGTCCATGGATACAGCCGCCCCATCACCCCCACGGCTGCTGGACGGTCCGGCATGTGCAACAACCGCTCTCGCAAAGGATGTGAAAAAGTCTGATCCAATGACCCCGCATGCAGAAGCATAAATCCACAAAAGACCAACGGTGCCCCCCACAACACCGAGCGTCGTATCCACACGACCCACAAGGCCAAGACCACTTCAAACACGAGCCAGACACTCAGCGAAAGACGCATCCACTCCGAAAAAATGACCGCGACCACAGCCACCAGCCCTAAAAAAGCCAGCGGATTCAGCCTTAGCCACCGACCCAGACCCACAGCCAAAGTCGTATAATTTAATGCAATCCTCAATCCATTCATTATGCCTCAAGAGGCTAATTCCCTTGCCCCTCAAGGGAAACTGTTATTTTACACTCAAAACAAAGTGCCCAAAAACCACTGCCACTCACCTTAGATCGTTAACGGCCCACCACATTCTCTCACTTGCCCCCACCGCCTCTCTGCGTGATAGCTTGCGCATCTAGAACTCATGCACGCCGCCGGCCCCAAAAACCCACTCCATGGCATTACCCTGGAGAAAATGCTCACAGAACTCGAAGCTCATTACGGCTGGGAGATGCTTGGCCGGGTGATCAAAATCAACTGCTTTAACTTTCATCCAAGCATCAAGTCCAGCCTCGTCTTCCTGCGCCGAACCCCTTGGGCACGGCAAAAAGTCGAAGAGCTTTACATCGACTCCCTGCCCGATTTAAAGGCCAAAACGACCGAGCCGACGGAAGAGGCTTTTGAGGACATACCCTCCGAAGAAGCACCGCTTCAGCAAGCCACAGCTGAAGAAGAAGCAGACTTTAACCGCTAATAAAAACCCAAAAAACGATAATCTAAGAAACCTTGAAAATGGGGTTCTGAACTCTGAATATTAGCGGCTATCAGCGTTTATTAGCGGTTTAAAAATTCTGAGAGAGCACTGGCTGCATCAGCCCTCACCCCGGACGATCTCCCACAAAGATCGTGTGGGTCTTCCGCTTCGCCTGAGGGTAAGCTTTGCAAGGCACCACCTCGGCTTTAAAATTGCCCTTCGTTAGGCGTTTGGCAAAAGCTGTGTCCTGACTCGCCGACCAGAAGGCCACTCGCCCGCCAGGCTTCAAAGCACGCGTGATCGCCACCAGTCCCTGTCCCTGATAAAGTCGCGCATTGCCGTCCTGCACCATGGCGATGGGGCCATTGTCCACGTCCAACATGATCGCGTCATAGTGACCTTTGGGAGCTTCCTCAATGATTTTAAAAACATCCATCACCGTCACCTCGACTCGCGGATCATCCAGAAGCTTTCCATTCACTTCTTGCAGATGTTCGCGATTCCAAGCCACCACTTCAGGCAGAAGCTCTGCCACCTGAACCTTGGCATCATCACATAACACCTCTAGGGTCCGTCTAAGAGTGAAGCCAAAGCCCAAACCACCGATCAAAACTCTCGCTCCTGACAGCTCGCCGACTCGCGCACAGGCCAGCTCCGCCAGCATCGTCTCAGATTCAGACGCATTTGTTCCCATCAACGGTTGGCGATTCACCCGCAGGTAAAAATGCCCGTCGTGAGAGTGCAGAGTCAGTTCAGCTCCCTCGGGAGTGCGGGCTTGGGCTAGATTGAGAAAAGGTTTCAAAAGACGAGACTGTCATTCGCGCTGAAATGACGACAGTGCATCTTGAATTGCAGTTGCGCATGAAGCATACTCATGCGAACACCTAACCACATTCACCCACCTCATGCTTTCCTTTCTCAAAATCCGCAACCTCGCCCTCGTGGAAGATGTGACCTGGGACCTCGCCCCCGGCTTGGTCGGCGTCACGGGTGAAACCGGCGCGGGAAAGTCCATCATCGTCGGAGCTCTCAAGCTCATCCTCGGCGAACGCGCCGACCGCAGCCTCATCCGCACCGGACAGGACACCTGCACGGTCGAAGCCAGCTTTCATCTCATAGACAGTCGTGCTGTCGATGCCGTCCTGAATGAAGCAGGGCTGGATCCCTGCCAGGAGGGTGAATTGCTCATCAAACGTGCCGTCAGTGCTGGCGGAGCTAACAAACAGTTTGTTAACTGCTCACCTGTCACGATTCAGGTGCTGAAATCTCTCGGCGAACTGCTCGTCGATCTTCATGGCCCGCATGATCATCAGTCACTCAACTCCCAGGAACGCCAGCTTGAGATGCTGGATCAAGCCGCTGGTCTGGACGACACCCTCACCATTTATAAAGACGCCTGGAAACAATGGCGAACAGCTGTCACCGAGCTAGATGAATTGGAAAACAGCGAACGCTCGGGCACCCAGCAGCTCGACATGCTCAAATTTCAGGTCAACGAGATCGCCGCCGCGCAACTAAAGCCTGGCGAAGAAGAAGAGATCGAATCACGTCACCGGATCGCCGCCAATGGTGCACGTCTGGCCGAGCTCTGCGGAGCCATCACCAGCCGACTCAGTGGTGGCGAAGACGCTGGAATGCTGGATGCCCTGCGCGAGATCGGCCGTAGCATTCATGAGTTGGAAAAAATCGATCCCGCCTCTGCTAAACTGTTTGAAGGCTTCCAGTCCGCTCAAATTGAACTCACCGAGCTGGAAAGCAGCGTTCAGGATTACGCCGAGGACCTGGAGATTGATCCTGCCGAACTCGCCCAGCTCGATCAGCGTATCCACACCATCCAGACCCTGAAACGCAAATACGGCAGCACCATCCAAGCCATCCTGGACTTCCAAACTGAAGCGGAAGCCAAGCTGGCCAAAATTGAAAACCGAGGTGAGGAATTGGAGCGTCTCACCCAACTCGTCGCAGACCGCCGCACTCAGGTGAATAAGCTAGGCAAGCAGCTCAGCGACAAGCGTGGTAAAGCCGCCCCTAAACTCGCTAAAGAAGTGGCCACCCATCTCGCCGACCTCGGCTTCAAGCGCAGTGTCTTTGAGGCCCAACTCGACCAGCTCGAAGCTCCCTCCAGGCACGGTTTTGAAGCGGTCGATTTCCAGTTCGCGCCGAACCCTGGTGAGCCTTTGAAACCCCTGCGTCTCACTGCCAGCTCAGGTGAAATGTCCCGCGTCTTACTTGCCGTCAAAAGTGCCCTCGCTAAGCAAGACATCGTTCCACTCATGGTCTTTGATGAGATCGACGCCAATGTCGGCGGCAACATCGCCGAAGCTGTCGGTCGTAAAATGGCCTCGCTCGGAGCCACGCATCAGGTCATCGCCATCACCCACTTCCCGCAAGTTGCCTCACTGGCCAAGAGCCACTTCGTTGTCACCAAAGACATCATTGGTGACCGCACCAAATCGACCATCCGAGAGATCACCGACGACGAACGTCTCGAAGAACTCGCCCGAATGCTCGGCGGTAAGATCGAGTCCGCCAGAGAACACGCCCGCGCTTTGCTGGCTGGAGCCTAAAGCTCAATTACTGCATTCAGCATGACGGCGTATCTTTCCCCGTAGTCATGGACGCGTAATCCGAGTGACTCAGGGTTAATACAAGATGCCGCAGTGCAAAGACGTTAATTTTAATGTGGTATTATTTTCAACGGATGATTGATCCGAGGAAGCCTGCAGCAGGAAATTCTCTGTTGGAATCTTCTTGAACCTGTCTAAGATTAAAATGGGTCGGCTGGAGTGGTCGCTCGTCGGTTTGGCTTCGGCTAGGCGCGGACGAGAGGAAAGTCCGGACACCATAAGGCAGCGTGCCGCGCGCAAGCGTCGGAGGTTCTGGGGCAACTCAGGGCAATGGAAAGTGTCACAGAAAAGAAACCGCCCTTCGTAGCTCGTAAGAGCGAAGAAGGGTAAGGGTGAAATGGCGGGGTAAGAGCCCACCGCTCCGACAGCAATGAAGGAGGCAAGATAAACCCCACGCGGTGCAAGACAGAACAGGAGAAAGGCCCGCCTGGCCGTAAGTCCGGTTGCGAAAGCAGCAGGATGGATAACTCCGGGTAATAGTCGCATCCTGCGCAAGCAGGGGTCGGCTCCGAAAGGAGTCGTCAGATAAATGACCACGCCAGAAGTCGAAAGACCAAAGGAACAAAATCCGGCTTATGAAGGCCGACCCACTTTACTTTTTTCTGTTGGTAATCACACCTCGGCAGCTACTATCGCGGCCTCTTATGGCGGAAAAAATGAACTGGAACTCATCCTCCCTCACGCATGGCTGGCAGCGTGGCGTGAAATCTTTTTACTGGGGGCTTGGCTTTCAGGAAGCGGACTTTGATAAAGCTCAAATCGGCATCGCGACACCTCTTCTTGATGGCAATCTCTGCAATCTACGCGCTTATGAACTAGCCCAACTCATCCGCCAAGGCTGTGAAGAGGCGGGCATGATCGCTTTCCCTTTTGGAGTCAGTCCGGTGAGCGATAACATCACTCAAGGCCACGAGGGTGGAGCAGCTTCCCTTGTTTCTCGCAACATCATGGCCAATGGGGCCGAGATGATCTGTAGCTCACATCGTTACGACGGCATGATCGGCCTGCATCATTGCGATAAAAACGGACCCGCCTTTGCCATGGCGCTTGCCCGCATGAACTGCCACGGGCTCGTCGTCAATGGTGGCAGTATCCTACCCGGCTGCCACATGGGCAAAGACATCACCATTCTGGATGCCTATGACTCCCAAGCCCAGTCAAACAGTGGCACGATGAGCTTTGACGAGTCCGAAAAAATCATCCGCGCTGCCTGCCCCGGCGCCGGTGGCTGCGGAATTGCAGCTTCTTTCAATACCTGGGGCATTGCGCTAGAAGCCATGGGTCTCAGTCTGCCTGACACCTCTTCCATCCCAGCCGTGGACGATGCTAAAAAGGCGGACTGCCTCCGTGTCGGACAAGCCATGCGCCGTTTGCTAGAGCTCAATTTGCGACCTCGAGACATCCTAACCAAGGCCGCGATCACCAATGCCATGACCGCAATCGCAGCCATGGGCGGCTCCACCAATGGCGTGCTGCACATTCTGGCGCTGGCTCATGAGGCCGGGGTGGACTTCACTCTGCGTGATGCTCAGGAAATCTGCCGTCGCACGCCCGTCTATTGTAACTTTGCTCCACGGGGTCGAGGCACCATGGCGGATCTGCATCGCATCGGCGGCACTGCCATGCTGCTGCGACATTTCCTCAAAGCTGGCCTGCTGGATGGGTCATGCATCACGGTGACAGGGCAGACTCTGGCGGAAAACGTCGCTCACTGCCCCGATGTGCCCGAGGGCCAAGAGCTCATCGCGCCCCTTGGTCGCCCCTTCAAAGATTACGCCGACATCCAGATCTGTTTTGGCAATCTGGCCCCGCACGGCATGGTCTTTAAAGTCTCCTCCAGACTCAATCCGCAATTCACAGGCAAAGCCATCTGCTTTGACAAAGTCACGGATGTCTCAGAAGCCGCGGCCCAAGGCAGGATCAAGCCTGGCCATTTCGTCGTGTTACGCGGTGTCGGACCCATTGCAGCAGGAATGCCCGAGCTCCTTGTGGCCAGTGCTGCCCTGGCCGTGCCAGAGCTGGATGGCAAAGTGGCCTTTCTCTC
>Ga0164294_10002242_pt1 | contig 17561 bp, 18 predicted proteins | sample GEODES005metaG_FD_111479 | JGI IMG/M metagenome (GOLD analysis project Ga0164294, IMG submission 111479) | Oligotrophic lake water microbial communities from Sparkling Lake, Wisconsin, USA - GEODES005 metaG | ecosystem: Environmental > Aquatic > Freshwater > Lake | place: USA: Sparkling Lake...
AGCACTGACACTGTCGATGAGAGCACTGACACTGTCGATGAGAGCACTGACACTGTCGATGAGAGCACTGACACTGTCGATGAGAGCACTGACACTGTCGATGAGAGCACTGACACCACCCTGGGCTATCCGGTTCTGATTGCGAAGAACTGCTGGTATCAAACCACCAACCCCCCCTACTCCTATCCTCCTTACTGCTACGGCTGGCAGCACTGGTACATCGATCCCCCGGTGATCATCGAGGATCCCGTGTACACGATCGAACCGCAGGAACCGCCGTTCGTTGAGGACGAATCGGATCCCGCCCTCACGACTGTCGACGAGATCGATGGCACCGTCGAAGAAACCACAGACACAGCACTCGACTATCCGGTCAGAATGGCGAAGCCCTGCTGGCGCGGGATCGTTGAACCGTATGGCTGCCACGGGTGGAACGGTTGGAACGTCGATCCTCCCGAAATCGAGGATCCCGTGGTCACAATCGAACCACAGGAACCGCCGTTCGTCGAGGATCCCGTGGTCACAATCGAACCACAGGAACCGCCGTTCGTAGACGACAAGACTGAAATCACGGTCGAGGAACCAACCGATGCCGTTGACGAAACGACCGAAACGACCGACACCACGATCGATGAAACCACGGTGTGGGAAGAACAACCCCCGGTCTACTGCTACATGAAGAACTTCGTGATCGCTGATGGCCCTCTTGCAGTTTCTGACAGCGGATCGACGACGATCACTGGTTTTGACACTGCAGTGCTTCCTGCAGACAACAGCTTCGATGGAGGTCTGGTCACGATCTACGGCGCTGGCTTCCAGAAGGGCAGCACCGTGATGATCGGCGATCAGGAATGCACCGACGTTCAGGTGCTCGATGAGAACCAGCTCACGTGCGATCCGCCGAATGCCGCGGTGGGTTTCTACGACGTGACGATCACCTCTCCCGACGGAGAGACCACGACCGCTGCAGGTGCGTTTGAATTCATGGACCCTGCTGCGTACTGGGCTAGCCCCATCTACGCCTACACAGACAACCCACTGATCCGTACGCTCACTTCAGGACCGGATGTGTCAGATCCCTCGGCTGCTGAGGCAATGGCTGAAACGGGTACCAGTGCCTCTGCGGACACGCCTGTCATCCCCGTCTTCACTGGTTGAGCAGACTTCACGTGTTGGGTTGATCAACCTGGTTCGTCCTGGTTGATCAACCCAACGTGGCGTTGATTCGTGTAGCCATTTCAAAACAGAGCGCAGTCAGCCCACCAGCGTCATGACTCTCAATATTGATTCGTACCGTGTTCCACAAGTTCGACCAATCGGGATGGTGGTCAAGTTCTTCGGCGATGGCTGCAACAGCGGTCATGAACTCAAATGCGGCGGTGAAGTCGCTGAACTCAAAGGTTCGGTGAAGTCGACCGTCGACCACTGACCAGTCGGGCAGGTCTTCGACCGCTGCTGCGATCTCGTCATCGGTAAGCCGTGTTGGTCGGGGGGTCATCTCAGGCGCCACCTCAGGCCAACGGATCAGCGAAGGGATCTGCTGCACCTAACGGTGCGACAGGGGATTCGTCCTCGGTGACCCATGCGGCATAGCCGGTGGTCTCGAGCGCATCGGCCATCTCGGGACCACCGCTTTCCACGATGCGACCCTTCACCAAGATGTGCACAACGTCCGGCTTGAGTTCGTCGAGAAGACGTGTGTAGTGCGTGATAGCTAGGACACCGAGATCGAACTCAGTGGTGGCAGCTTCGATACGACGAGCGCACGCTCGCAGCGCGTCGACGTCGAGACCGGAGTCGAGTTCATCGAGAATGGCAAAACGAGGCCGCAGGACTGCGAGCTGCATGGTCTCGTTGCGCTTCTTCTCGCCGCCGGAGAGGTCGACGTTGACGGGACGGTCGAGCAGGCGAGTGGCGAGTCCGATGCGCTCGGCCTCGGCGGCCACAGCAGCGTGCACAACACTGACATCGCGCCCAGCGCCAGCGAGTGCTTCGGTGAGGAGATCCTCGAGACTGACGCCGGGAACCTCCACTGGGTACTGCATGGCGAGGAACAGCCCAGCCTGGGCTCGCTCCCATGTGGACAGGGCCAGCAGATCAATGCCGTCGAGCGTGACCGAACCGCCGGTGACTGTGTAGCCGGGCTTGCCCATGAGGACATGGGAGAGCGTGGACTTACCCGAGCCGTTGGGGCCCATGACGGCGTGGACCTCGCCAGAACCGACGACAAGGTCGATACCGTGCAGGATCTCGCGGCCGGCGACCTCAGCGATGAGGCCTTCAATGCACAACTGAGCCATCAGTGAACCTCCACATAGAGATCGCCGTCGTCGACCCGCAGTTCGTAGGTGGGAACCGCCTTGGTGGCGGGAAAGGTATTCGGAGCACCAGTTTCGAGTGAGAAACAGCTTCCGTGCTTCCAGCATTCGAGGGTGCGGGCGCTGGCATTGACCTCACCCTCAGCGAGGGAGATGTCGGCGTGTGAGCACCGATCACCGATGGCATAGAAGTCGTCGCCGATATGCACCACAGCGATGCGCAGCGAGCCGAGGTCGAATCGTCGGGCTTCGCCGTCGGCAATGTCGGTGACCGAGCAGAGTTTTTCTAGCATCTCAGGCCTCCGAACGACGGTCGAGGCGAGCCTCGATGGCGGCCGCGATGATCGGGACGACACCGGGAACAGGGAACTCCTCGAGCACCTCGTCGAAGAAGCCGGCCACGATGAGGCGCTCGGCCACATCTGTGCGCACACCGCGACTCTCGAGATAGAAACGCTGGTCCTCGTCGATGGGCCCGACAGTGGACGCATGGGAGCAGCGCACCTCGTTGGTCTCGATCTCGAGGTTGGGCACCGATTCGGCCCACGCGTGTTCGCTGAGTTTGATGTTGCGGTTGGTCTGATAGGCGTTGGTGCCGCGAGCTTCCTTCTCGACCTTGATGAGACCTGTGTAGACCGACTTGGAGTGATCATCGACAACGCCTTTGAACAGCAGGTTCGACGTGGTGTCGGGGGCTGCATGCTGCTGGAACGTGCGGAAGTCGAGGGTCTGGCTGCCGACGCCGAAGTAGACGGCTCGAAGATTGCCGGTGGCACCCCTGCCGACAAGGCGGCAATCGGTTCGGGTACGGCCGTAGTCGGCGCCGAGCGCCACCTGGGCGGAGTCAAGGGTTGCATCTGCGGCGACCCGACTGACCTGGGAAGCGACCTGCCAGATGCGGGGCCCACGCTGCTGCACCGAGCCGAAGCCGAGACGGGCGGCATGCGCGAGGTCGAGTTCAACGAGCGAGGTGACGAATGCCGCAACGTCGTCGGAGCCGTGCCATTCGAGCACCTTGGCTTCGGCGTTGGCGCCGAGACGCACGACGAGTCGAGGAGCGACGATGACGTCAGCGGCATCGATCCAGTCGATGATCACGATGGGTTGGTCGACGCTTACGCCGGCGGGAACCCACACCAGCAAAGGATCGATGACGGTCACGTCGTTGATCGTGGCGAAGACATCGGGGCCATCGGCGGCCACGGAACCGAGCAGTTCCTGCGGAGTCGCAGTTTCTGGGGCATCAACGATGGGCCCGACGTACATACCCCGGTCGGCCCAAACAGTCGACACTTCGTGGTGCACCACGAATCCGTTGCGGACCACGATCACTGCGGCAGGCGCATCGATCGTTTCGAGCACTGCGAGCGCACCAGCCGGGACGGCAGAAACGTCGCCACGAGTTGGAGCGGTCCACGAGGTCAGGTCGAGTTCGGCGATGGGGCTGTAGCGCCAGACCTCCTCATCGGTGGAAGGGAGGACGGGTTCGCCAAGGCGGGTGCTGGCAGCAGTGCGCCAGTGCTCGAACCAGATGGGCGACGCCGGGGGCGCGTCAGACGGTGTCATGGGAATTCACACTACCGCCGTAGGAGAAATTCGGACACATCCGCCCGGGCATCTGGACATGGCACGACTGACGGCCACGCAAAGATCAGTCCGAGCGACGCGAGAACCTCGCACGCAGGCGCCCGAATGCGCTGTTCTTCCGCTTCTGCTCGGTAGCAAGTTCGGCGAGGATCGCCGGGCCGGCAGCGTTCACGATGTCCTCGGCCTCGTCGAGCAGCGCAGCGATGTCCTGCGCGTCCGGCTCGGGCGGGGGCGGTGGGGTGACGAGCGAGCCATGCGCCCAATCGACATCAGCAAGGCGACGGGCATAGCTCGGACAGTTCTCCGGGCACCGCCAAGGGGCCTCGGGTGCGAGATCCAGATTGCACTTGCGCACTGTCTCGCCGCCGGCGTAGCTCCGACTCTCGTAGTTCTTGCACTCCTCACGCATTGCCATCATTTCATTGTGTCACCTAGGCGATGTCCGAGCAGATCGGCGCTGTTGAGCGGATCGGCAAGTTCGGGCTGACGGGCCAATCGCCAGCGAGTGGCCAGCACCACCGCTGCGGCCCCGAGAACCGCTGCGACAAGGGTGGCGGCGAGGCTGACCCCGCTCATCGAATCACCGACGATCACAATGCCTCCGAGTGCGGTGAACAACGCCGCAACCTGCGAACTCGCCGCCACTGCCGTGACACCCGCTGCGGGAAGGGCTGCCGTGCGTAACACCCGGCCCACGGTGCCGAACAGCGCCACAGCGAGCGCGGCGCCGGCAGCACCCCAGAGTGCTCCGGGATCATGCAGCACATCGAACACGAACGTGAATGGCAGCAGCACGATTGAGCCCACGACCATGGAAGCAGCAACCACTGCAGTGGGGTTGAGGCCCTCCTCCACAGCCAGTTCAGAGGTACGAAGGCTGGCCACCTCGAGCGCCACGAACAACATGGCGTAGATAGCTGCGAGCCAGGAGATGGAGTCGCGCCCCACTCCCCCGGCGGCGGCAATGAGACCGATGACAGCGACAAGTGATGACCCGAGTGCAGCGGCGGTGGCCCAACGGCCGCTGCGATCACGCACGAGGAGCGCGACGGCAGGCACACAGGCCACAGCAAGCCCGGCCAGTGGACCATCGAGCGACCGAAACATGGTTCCCGCCGCGATGAGGCCGAACACCGAAATGACCACTGCTCGGCGACCCGAGGCCACCCGCATCGGAGCACGCCAGGAACCAGCACCCTGCCGGCGCCCGATGGCGAGAGCTATGATTGCGCCGGCGGCCAACCGAATGCCCACGATTCCTAATGCATTCCCAGATCCGTAGCGCCACGCGATGTTGCAACCGGCGAACAGCACTGCAGAGATGAGGATGTCGAGCGTCGCCCGCTCGCGGGTGGTGGTCACGAGGGCGCGAGCTCGATATGTCGGATCAGTTGGACCAGATTGATCGGCTCATGAGGCAGCCGACCGGCGGTTCAGCCGACCGAACCTTCCATCTGCAGTTCGATGAGCCGGCTCCACTCCACCGCGTACTCCATCGGAAGCGTGCGCGTGATTGGCTCGATGAAACCGTTGACCACCATGCCCATGGCCTGTTCGGCGGAAAGGCCGCGGCTCATGAGATAGAAGAGCTGCTCATCGGCGACCTTCGAGACCGTGGCCTCATGGCCGATGACGGCGTCGCGGGAACCGACCTCCATGTACGGGAACGTGTCGGAGGTTGATTCGTCATCGAGGATGAGCGCGTCGCACTGCACATGGCTCTTGCAGCCGTAGGCGTCGTCCTCCACGCGGACGAGGCCGCGATATGAGGTACGGCCACCGTCCTTCGAGATGGACTTCGACACGATCTTGGAGGTTGTCTCGGGAGCGGCGTGGACCATCTTGGCGCCGGCATCCTGATGCTGACCGGGGCCGGCGTAGGCCACCGAGAGAACTTCGCCCGAAGCCTTCGGGCCGACCATGTAGACGGCTGGGTACTTCATGGTGAGACGTGAGCCGATGTTGCCATCGATCCATTCCATGTGACCCTCGGTCTCAACCCGGGCACGCTTGGTGACCAAGTTGAACACGTTGTTCGACCAGTTCTGGATGGTCGTGTACGTGACACGGGCGCTGGGCTTCACGATGATCTCGACCACAGCGGAGTGCAGGGAGTCCGAGGTGTACACCGGTGCGGAACAGCCCTCGATGTAGTGAACCTGCGAACCCTCATCAGCGATGATGAGCGTGCGCTCGAACTGACCCATGTTCTCAGCGTTGATGCGGAAGTAGGCCTGCAGGGGCATTTCGACCGAGACACCCGGCGGCACATAGATGAACGAGCCACCCGACCACACTGCGGTGTTGAGCGACGAGAACTTGTTGTCATTGGCTGGAATGACCGAACCGAAATACGCACGGACGATCTCGGGGTGCTCACGAAGCGCAGTGTCCATATCGGTGAAGATGACACCCTGCTCCTCGAGATCCTCACGGTTCTTGTGGTACACGACCTCGGACTCGTACTGGGCGGTGACGCCGGCGAGGTACTTGCGCTCGGCCTCAGGAATGCCGAGCTTCTCGTAGGTCTGCTTCACGGAATCGGGAAGTTCATCCCATGCGTCGACCTGCCCATGGGTGGGCTTGATGTAATAGAAGATGTCGTCGAAGAAGATCTCCGACATATCGCCACCCCAGTTGGGCATCGGGCGACGAAGGAAGTGCTGGTAGCTCTTGAGACGGATGTCGCGCATCCAGTCGGGTTCGCCCTTCATCCAGGACATCTCCTTGATGATGTCCTCGGTGAGACCACGCTTGGGCTTGAAGACATAGTCCTCGGCGTCGCTCCAGCCAAGCTTGTAGCGGCCGAGATCGAGTCCGAGATCGGTTGTGGCCATGATGACTCCAAGGGTTTGGGGAGGCGGGGGAATTTCTCCTACGGCGATAGTAACAAATACCCCGACGGAACCAACCGCTCTGAGCGAGGTTCTCCGTCGCCCTTGGCAGGTTTGCCAACCATGTCGAGCAGAAGCACCTCTCTCAGAGGGATCCGAGAGATCCGAATTGCCGGATCAGCGGGTGCCTGGCGGTGGGATCTCATGCGGCAGGAGTTCGTCCAGCAACACCGGTCGACCCTGTTCCAAGGACTGATGCGCCGCTGCCCCGATAGCCACCGACCACAGCCCATCGATGAGCCCGACCTCGGGTGCCGCACCCGAGCGGACCGCATTGGCGAGATCGAGGTGCTCGAGGAAGCTCGATCCGTGATGGAACCCCTGGTAGGCCACGGCAGGATTTTCGATGATCTCGGTGCTGACAGCACCCATGCCGTCGGAGCGGCGGCCCTGCACGAACTCCTGGGAGGGCAGGAACGCCTCGACCTTGCCGAGTTCACCGACCACCGAGATCTCCTCGGCATGTCGCGAGGCCTCGGCGAACATACACAGATCGAGCATGGCGCGTGCGCCACCGGCATACTCCACGATCACAAACGCATTGTCGAGGATGTCAGGAACCTCGCCGTTGTAGCGCTCGTCGAGATGATTGACGTCCTGGGCACCCGAGGCCATGACCCGCACCGGACGGTCATCAAGGATCAGGTTCATGAGGTCGAAGAAGTGACAGCACTTCTCAACCAGCGTGCCACCCGTGTTGCGGTTGAAACGGTTCCAGTCCCCCACCTTGCGCAGGAACGGGAAACGATGCTCCCGAATGGCCAGCATGCGCGCAGTGCCTACTTCGCCGGCCCGAACCGCATCGACGAGCCGGGCCACCGGTGGCATGTAGCGATACTCAAGGCCGACCCATACCAACGCCTCGCGATCGCGTGCGGCGTCGAGAATCTCGAGACAATCGGGCACCGTGGTGCAAAGAGGCTTCTCCACAAGGATGTGCAGATCCGAGGGCAGCAGATCGCGCAGCACCTCGGCATGGGTCATGTTGGGTGAGGAGATGACGACCACATCGCAGACGTCGGCTTCGACGAGTTCGCGGTGATCATCGAACATCCGAACCTCGCCGCCTGCATCGGCCGCATCAAGCACAGCAGTGGCCCAGTTGCGCGAACCTTCGTGTGGGTCGGCCACGGCGGTGACGATGGCACCGGGCACATGCAGGATGTTGTTGATGTGCTCGACTCCCATCATGCCGGAGCCGATGATGCCGTAGCGCAGTGGGGTCTGATCAGTCACGGGCGCCATCGTCACATTGCCGCAGCAGCGAGGTCAACACTCCCCGTAACCTTCGCCCATGACTGAATCACTCGTCGATGCAGCACCCCGCAGACTCGGATCGCGGACTGTCGGAGCGCTGTCGTTTGGTTGCTGGCGATTCACGTCACGTGACATCGGCGTAGCCGGCGCACTTCTCGACACCGCGCTGGAACTCGGCATGAATCTCGTCGACACTGCTGACGTCTACGGCCTCGACTGGAACGGCACCGGGTTCGGATCGGTGGAAGAACTCCTCGGTCGGGTGATAACCGACCGACCGCAACGGCGCGAAGCCATGGTGCTGGCAACCAAGGGCGGCATCATTCCGGGCATCCCCTACGACTCATCCCCGGCTGCGTTGCGCTCCGCGCTGGAGGCCTCGTTGCGCCGTCTCGGCGTCGAACATGTTGATCTCTATCAAGTTCATCGACCGGACCTGTTCACGCATCCCGAGGTGCTCGCCGACACGCTTCGTTCGTTCATCGACTCCGGACGGGTGTCGATGGTGGGGGTCTCGAACGTCACTGTTGCCCAGACTCGCGCCCTGCGGGTCCATCTCGGTGACGCGCTGGTGTCGACCCAGCCGGAGTTCTCAGCGGCGCACCTCGACCCGCTACGCGACGGAACCTTTGATCTCTGCATGGAACTCGACGTCACACCACTGGCCTGGAGTCCGCTCGGAGGCGGCCGATTGCTCGATGACAACGATGCTTCAGTACGCACCGAGCTGCGCCTGGTGTTGGACGAAATCGCGGGGCGCGAAGGAGTCAGTCGAGCCTGCGTCGCAGTCGCGTTCGTGCTCGCGCATCCGGCCCGGCCGATCGCAATCCTCGGAACCCAACAGCCTGATCGCCTGCGCGAACTCAACCGAGCCGCGCAGGTGAAGCTCGATCGCACCGACCTCTATCGCATCATCGTGGCCTCTGAGGGCATGCCACTCCCATGAGTGCGCTGTCCACTCCCGAGGTAGCGTGGTTCGGCTCGCTCTGCGACGACGACTACGAGTTCCTCGGTGTCGCGAACCCAGCGTTACGAAGTTCCTGGGAGCACTGCCGTGACATCACACTCGCGGCGCAACGAGGCGGGTTCGACAACATCCTGCTGCCGTCGGGCTACACGCTCGGGATCGACGCAACTGTGTTCGCCGCAGCAATCGCACCGCTCGTCGACCGCATGAAGCTCCTGCTGGCCCTGCGCATGGGTGAGCTATGGCTGCCGCAGCTCGCTCGTCAGATCGCCACGCTCGACCGCGTGCTCGAAGGTCGACTCACCATCAACATCATCTCGAGCGATCTGCCCGGCGAAACAATGGACTCCGAGGATCGCTATCAGCGAACGCTCGAACATATGCGTGGACTACGAGCACTGTTGTCGGGCGCACATCTCGAACTGCATGGCGAGTTCCTCGACTTCGACATTGATCCACCATCGGCCACCACGAGCTCGGGCGCGTGTCCGCCGTTCTACTTCGGCGGACTCTCTGAGCCGGCCCGCGAGGTCGCAGCTGCAGAAGCCGATGTGTATCTGCTGTGGCCGGACACGTTCGATGGCATCGGCGCAGCAGTCGCCGATGTGAATGAGCGAGCCGTTCGCCACGGACGCACACTGCGACACGGATTGCGCACCCATGTGATCGTGCGTGAGACCGAAAGCGAGGCACGGGCCGCAGCCGATCGTCTCGTCAGTCATCTCGACCCGGTGGTCGGCGACGAGATCCGCAAGCGATCACTCGACTCCGGATCGGCCGGCGTGGGTCGGCAGACCGAACTGCGCGATCTTGCCGATGCTGATGGCTACATCGACCGCCATCTCTGGACCGGCGTTGGTCGGGGTCGATCAGGATGCGGCATCGCCGTGGTGGGCGATCCCGATCAGGTGGTCGAAACCCTGCGGCAGTACCAGCAGCGCGGCATCGATACGTTCATCCTGTCGGGTTATCCGCATCTTGCTGAATGCGAACTGGTGAGCCGCTACGTGCTGCCGGCGCTGCGGTCCTGACGAAACTGTGTCCGCCGGAACGCAGCGGTTTCAGGAGACGCCGAGCGCTGGAGCGAGTCGGCGCCAGGTGTCGACCGGAACGTCGGTCGGGTTCTCCGGCAGCACCTGGATACACACATGGCTGGCGCCGGCCGCGTGCTGCGCGGCCACTCGTGCAGCGATGGCTTCCTCATCGCCCCAGGCAACGATGGCATCGACGAGGCGATCAGAGCCACCATTGGCGATGTCGTCGTCGCTGAACCCGAACCGCTTCAGATTGTTCGTGTAGTTCGGCAGCGTCAGGTACATCGACATATGGCCGCGAGCGATCGTGCGAGCCTTCTCCGGATCCGTTTCGAGACACACGGCCTGCTCGACACAGATCCATGACTCCGGACCCATGACCTCGCGGGCGAATGCCGTGTGCTCAACCGGCACGAAGTACGGATGCGCGCCATCGGTGGCCTGCGCCGCGAACTCGAGCATCTTCGGTCCCAGCGCCGCCAGCACACGCCGCGGTGTGGTGGTGGCCGGCGACGCCGTGAAGAACGCGTTGTCCATTCCGGCGATGTAGTTCTTCATCGCGGAGAAGGGCTTGGAGTAGTCGTGGCCACGCATCCCCTCAACCATTACCTGATGGCTGACGCCGAGTCCGAGCAGGAATCGGTCGGGGAACGCCGAGGTGATTGTCTGCCATGCCGAATTGGCACTGATTGGGTCGCGGGCGTAGATCGATGCGATACCGGGTGCAACGATCAGTTTCGACGTGGCCGCCAGCAGCAGTGTGGAACTCACGAACACCTCGCGTCCCACCGCCTCTGGAATCCACAATGCGCTATACCCAATCTCCTCGAGCTCCACTGCATGTTCCTGGGCCTTCGCCACGGGAACCTGATCAAGTTGATATGCCCAAACCCCTACACGGCCGATGTCCATTCCGGCATCGTACGCGTAGACTCGCAGCCGTGGCGTCGACCCGCTCCGACGAACCGATGAGTTCCGCTGTCCCGGAACCGGTCATGTCCGAACCGCTCAACTCCGTGGCTCCTGGGTCTCCCACAACCCCGACAACTCCAACGGTCCGAGTCACCTCGGCCCGGGTGAAGTGGAGCCTCGCGGCGCTCACTGCGGCCGGATGCGCATATGTCGCCGTCGTGGATCCGAATACGTCGTCGCTCTATCCGCAGTGTCCGTTCCGGGCGCTGACCGGGTACGACTGTCCCGGTTGCGGCATCACGCGGGCACTGCACTCCGCACTGCACGGAAATCTTCTTGAGGCGGCCAATCACAATCTGCTGATGGTCCTGGCTGCGTTCATCGCGGTCGTGTGGATCGTTGTCGGCGCAGCGCAGCGACGCAGGGGCAAGGAGCCGCCGCGGTTCACGCTCCCGCCGCGGGCCATCGGCATCATCTCCGTCGTTGTCGTGGCGTTCTGGGTGCTGCGCAACCTGCCGATGCAGCCGTTCCACTGGCTGAACTCCGCGGCCTGACCATCTGATCCGCGAGGACGCTCGTCGCCGCTGATCGTGCGATCACTCCTCGCGGCCTGCGCGAGCGAATGGTTCAGTCGAGACGACGAAGTTGTTCGCGATAGCGACGACCCTTGGCGGCATAATCGCCAGCCGCGATCTCGATCGCAGCAACCTTGCCAGAGGCCTCACGCAGTTTGGCCGGCACACCCAATGCCATCATGCCGGTGGGTACTTCCATTCGGTCGGGAACCACGGCATTGGAACCGACGATGGACCCGGTGCGGATGATGGCGTGGTGCAGTACCACTGAACCGTTGCCCACCAAGGCAAGATCCTCGACTGTGCACCCCTCGAGATGCACCATGTGGCCGATCACGCAGGAGTCACCGACCACTGTGGGGTGTGTCGGAATGCAATGGATGACCGAGCCATCCTGGATCGATGTGTTGCGCCCGATGCGAATGCCACCGTTGTCGCCGCGCAGCACTGCACACGGCCACACCGTGGAGCCCTCGCCGATCTCGACATCGCCGATGATGACAGCTTCGGGATGCACCCAAGCGTCGGGATGAATGCGGGGCTCGACATCACCGAGCGCGTAGATGGCCATCAGAAGGTGACCCGTCCGTAGCCACCACGGAAGAAGATGAGCGGCGCTCCTTCGTGGCCGACATCGAGAGCAGTGACATCGCCGATGACGATGTCGTGATCGCCGCCGTCGACGATGCTCGAGATCGTGCAATCAATATGCGCGAGTACGCCGTTGATGAGTGGCGAACCGTTCGCCGATCGCTTCCAACCGAGTTCCGAGAACTTGTCCTCATTCTTCGTACTGAACAAGCGCGACACATCTTCTTGATCCTCTGCGAGCACGTTGACGCAGAAGTGGGGCGAGGTGCGCAGCTTGGCCCAGCTTCCTGAGTTCTTGGCCGGGCAGTAGAGCACCTGCGCCGGATCGAGTGACAGCGAAGAAAAGGAACCGATGGCCATACCGGCCGGGCCTTCGGCGGTCATGGCAGTGACGATGACCACGCCAGTGGGGAAATGCCCGAGTACCTGGCGGTACTTGGCGGATTCGATTACGGGAGATTCGCTGTTCTCGGTCACAGACCGAGCTTAGGCGAGGGTGATCGAGAGACCCTCGTGAGCGGCAACGACCTCACCGATTCCCAGACGTTCACCCTCGACCACCGCACCGGCCAGAAGGGCGTCGAGCTGATCATCATCGTGAGAGGGATCGTGATGGAACAGCACGAGAGTCTTCGCACCCGCTCGAGCGGCAACCGTGAGCGCGTAATCGACGGTGCAATGTCCCCAGGTGGACTTCATCGCGAACTCAGCTGGGGTGTATTGCGCATCGTGGATGAGCAGGTCGGCTCCCGCGCAAAGTTCGAGCACGTTGGCATCAACCTGTGTCGCATCCAAGGGTTGCTGGTGATCACTCACGTAGGCAACGACGAATCCGTCGCGCTCGATGCGATAGCCGAAGGTCGTGTCGGTGTGGGGAACATGAAGGGCGGTGACCTTGGCGCCGGCGATGTCATGCAAACCCGACTCGAGCGTCGTGAAGTTGAGTTCGGCAGGTAGCTCACACGCACGAACCGGGAAGAACGGTGGGCGCATGAGCTGGTCGAACGCCTCGGGAAACCCCACGCCATCATGCGAGGGGCCATACACCCTGACGCGGTCGCCCGCTCGCAACATCGGGGCAGCGAATGGAAGACCCTGCACATGATCCCAATGAAGGTGCGTGACTAACGCATGACCGGAGAACGGCACACTTGAGTCGCAGGTGGCACCGAAATAGCGGAGGCCGGTTCCGAGGTCGAGCAAAATCGGCTCATGTCCATCATCGGTGACCACGACTGACGCAGTGTTGCCGCCATAGCGAGCCGTGGAATCTCCTGCACATGGCGTGGAACCGCGCACGCCGTAGAACGTCACCTGCACAGCACCACCCCCTTCATCGCCAGACGCAGAGAATCACCGAGACACAAGAACTGTGAACAGTACGACAGGGTGACGCGGATGTGTACACCGAGTGACAATTCTCACACCTCGCCGGTTGCGGCTACCTTGCCGCCATGACCATCGACACCATGCGGATCAACGCCAACGGGATGACCTTCGAATGCCTCACCGCCGGTGAATCCGGCCCGCTGGCCCTTTGCCTGCATGGGTTCCCCGACACCGCTCATGGCTGGCGCCACGTGTTACCGGCGCTCGCCGATGCCGGTTACCGGGCGGTGGCCCCCTTCATGCGTGGCTATGCCCCCTCAGATGTCCCGGCAGACGGCAGCTACCAGACCGGCGCACTGGCCCTCGACGCGGTGGCACTACATGAGGCACTGGGTGGCGACGGCGATGCGGTCCTTCTCGGTCACGACTGGGGTGCGCTCACCGCGTACGCCGCTGCGGCAGCCGCGCCGGATCGTTGGCGTCGGGTGGTGGCCGCTGCGGTTCCTCCGGCTCCGGCGATGGCCGCCGCGTTCTTCTCCTATGAGCAACTCAAGCGCTCCTGGTACATGTTCTTCTTCCAGCTTCCATTCGCTGATTTCGTCGTTCCCATGAACGATCTCGACTACATCGATCAACTCTGGCGCGACTGGTCGCCCGGCCATGACTGCACCGAGGACATGGCCCATATCCGTGCCGCACTCGGAACGCCGGAGAACCTGGCCGCTGCGCTCGGTTACTACCGCGTCACGTGGGGCACCACCCCGAGCAATCCGGAGATCGACGCTCAACAAGCCACGTGGGCTCCGGTTCCGCCGCAGCCCACGCTCTATCTGCATGGCCGCAACGATGGCTGCATCGGCGTGGAGTTCGCCGAGAACGCCGCTGAGGGACTCAGTGCTGGTTCACGCGCCTCCATCATCGAGAATGCTGGTCACTTCATCCAGGTCGAACAGCCGGCCGAGTTCAATCGCCTCGTGCTGGAGTTCCTCTCCGAGTAACTCTCCGCTTGGATCGGCGAACTACCGAACCGCAATCTGCACACGACTCATGCACCGAGTTCACGGCAGGCGCAGCGAACCGTCCTCGGCCCTCGCTGCCAGCCCATCGGCAACCAAGGACTCCGCGGCGCGTGCTGCCTCTCGTTCGCCGTCTTCACGTTCCGACCATCCGCACGCTTCGATGAACTGCTCCTGCGAGACCGCAGTTCCGGTTCGCAGCACATCGAGCAGACGGGCCCTACCTTGCCGGAATGATCCAACGAATCGACTCTGACCAGCACTGACCCCGGCGGAACCAATGGCCGGGTCGGGCTCCGGCGAGCCAGCAGCGAACCACGAACAGCTCGCCTGCACCGGACATGCGGCGCACGAGGGCGAGCGTTTCGTGCATACCAACGCCCCGAGGTCGAGCATGGCTTGGTTCCATGCCCATGACTGCCCCGAAGGCACCAGACCATCGGCCAGCGACTGAGCAGCCGACGCGGTGAGCCGCTCCCCTAATTGCCGGGCCAACACCCGACCCACATTGGTGTCCACCACCGCAGCATCGCGTTCGAACGCGAACGCCAGAACAGCACGAGCGGTGTAGGGACCGACACCGGGCAATTCCAGCAGCGCATCGAGTTCGGCGGGGAACTCGCCGCCATGCAGTTCAACGACCTGCACCGCGGCCCGATGAAGATTGACGGCCCGACGGTTGTATCCGAGACCGGCCCACTCCTCCACCACCGCACCGACTCCGCCCGCAGCACACACGGCCACCGTGGGGAAGCGTTCGAGGAACTGTGCGAAACGCGGAACGACCCGCGACACCTGGGTCTGCTGCAACATCAGTTCGGACACCAGCACCGCCCACGGGTCGCGGGTGAGGCGCCAGGGAAGATCGTCACGTCGACCCGATGCCCAAGCGAGCACCGGGTCGACATCAAGATCGATCATCGATGAATCGCTGCGGCGCGAAACATCAATGGAACGCGAACCTCAGTCCTCGGTGAAGACATCTTCGGCGTAGGGAAGGCCGCGCACTGGGGCGAACTCGCGCTTCCAGACCATGACCCGACGACGGAAGTAGCAGACCTCTTCGGAACGCTGGTTGATGCCTTTGGTCTCGACGGTGACGATTCCGCGCTTGCCGTCGGAGGTCTCCTTCTTCTCAAGGACCTTGGTGACGGCGTAGATGGTGTCGCCGTGGAAGGTGGGCTTGGCGTGCTTAAGAGTCTCGATCTCGAGATTGGCGATGGCCGCACCGCTGACATCGGGGACGCTCATGCCCAGCACCAACGAGTAGACGAGGTTGCCCACGACGAGGGCCTTGCCCATCGGAGATTCGTTCTCGGCGAACCAGTTATTGGTGTGGGTGGGGTGGTGATTCATCGTGATCATGCAGAAGAGGTGGTCGTCGGCCTCGGTGATGGTCTTGCCGGGCCAGTGGCGATACACGTCCCCCACCTCGAAGTCCTCGAAATGGCGGCCGAAGGGGCGGTCATAAGTAGTCATGATTCGCACTCTACCGACTGGGCCTCCGGTGGCTACTCGTGGGTAACATCGCGCCATGACCACTCCCGATCTCACCGCTGCTGCCGCCATCGTCGACGCCGCCCACGAAGTCGTCGTCACCGCCACCCGCCGCCTGGCCACTACCGGTGGCCCCGATGTCAACCAGGTCATCGCCTACGACATCGCCCACGCTGCGGCCACCGTCGAAACCGCCCGAGCCATGCTCCCCTACGGAGCCAAAGGTGAACTCGAGGGCAACATCACCTGCGGGTACGTCGCCGACGCCGTTGGCGAACTGATCGGCAAGCTGTTCGGTCGGGAAGAAGAGTGGGGCGTGGAGCCCGGAGCACTCGATCTCGCCCGTTCGTTCGTGGCCACCTACCGCTCGCCGGAGTTCCTGGCCTCGCTGGCCGACACCCCCGGGCCCCGTCATCTCGAAGCTGACTTCGAAATGGTGCAGGACACCTTCCGTCGTTTTGCCGAGGAGAAGATCGCGCCGGTCGCCGAGCACATCCATCGGCACAACCTCGACATCCCCGAGGACATCATCGAAGGACTCGCCGAACTCGGCGGCTTCGGTCTTTCGGTACCCGTGCAGTACGAGGGCTACTCCGAGGGCGGCGAAAGCGAATACATGGGCATGGTCGTGGCCACCGAGGAACTCGCTCGCGTGTCACTCGGCGCTGGCGGTTCGCTCATCACCCGCCCGGAGATCCTCACCCGTGCGCTGCTGGCCGGTGGCACCGAGGAACAGCGCACTGAATGGCTGCCCAAGCTCGCCTCGGCCGAAGTCATGGCCGCTGTTGCGGTGACCGAGCCCGACTACGGCTCCGATGTGGCCGGCGTGAAAGCCACTGCCACTCCCACCGAGGGCGGCTGGCTCATCAATGGCGTGAAGACCTGGTGCACCTTTGGCGCCCGTGCCGATGCGCTCATGCTGCTGGCCCGCACCAGCACCGACAAGTCGCTGACCCATAAGGCGCTCACGATGTTCGTGGTGCCCAAGCCCCGCGGCGAAGGCCACGGTTTCGCCTTTACCCAAGAAGCCGGCACCGACGGCGGCGCACCGGGCGGCGGAAAGATGGAGGGCCGTGCCATCGACACCATCGGGTACCGAGGGATGCACTCCTACGAGATCGCTTTCGACAATTGGTTCGTGGCCGAAGCCAATCAGGTCGGCGGCGAGGCCGGACTCGGCAAGGGCTTCTACTACCAGATGGCTGGTTTCGAGAACGGCCGCCTGCAGACCGCTGCTCGCGCTGTCGGTGTGATGCAGGCCGCCTACGAGGATGCCCACCAGTACGCGCTTGACCGCGTTGTGTTCGGTCAGCCCATCGCCGAGTACCAGCTCACCCGGGCCAAGCTCGGCCGCATGGTCATCCTCACCCAGGCCGCTCGCCAGTTCGGTTATGAAGTGGGCAAGCTCATGGCCAAGGGTGGTGGCCAGCTCGAGGCCTCCATGGTGAAGGCCTACGTGTGTAAGGCCGCTGAGTGGGTATCGCGCGAGGCCATGCAGATCCACGGCGGCTTCGGCTACGCCGAGGAGTACAAGGTCAGCCGCTACTTCGTCGATGCACGAGTGCTCTCGATCTTCGAGGGCGC
>Ga0164294_10002243_pt1 | contig 17558 bp, 11 predicted proteins | sample GEODES005metaG_FD_111479 | JGI IMG/M metagenome (GOLD analysis project Ga0164294, IMG submission 111479) | Oligotrophic lake water microbial communities from Sparkling Lake, Wisconsin, USA - GEODES005 metaG | ecosystem: Environmental > Aquatic > Freshwater > Lake | place: USA: Sparkling Lake...
CTACACGTCCGGTCGTCGAGACATAGCGAAAGATGCACGGCGGACGGCGCCGGTCCCAGTGGCACGAGCGCGCACTGAGTTCAAAATCAGGTGATGGGGATAGCACTGTGTGAATCCAGAAAGAATACCTCCCCCTACCCCTTTGGGTCAATCACTGAGTTCAAAATCAGGTGGTGGGGATAGTGTGTGAATCCAGAAAGACGATACCTCCCCCCCGCCCCCGCGTGTCCGGCGCGTGTAGGCCTGTACGGCCCCGCGTCCCGCACAGGCGCGAGCGGCGGGTGGAAACTCTCGTCTCGACACCGATAGGAAAGATGTAAGAAAGAGGACACACACACAGCGGAGCAGTCCAGGTGTCAGCACACAGACTGTCACCTGCACGTGCCACACGTGCGCATGACGGTTGACGGCGTGACGTGTGTCGCTCGGCGCGGGCGGTCGGGGATCGTGTCCGCACAGGAGCTTTGGAGGCTTTAGTACTGGTGATGCCGTCGCCTCCTCAAGCAGCTGAGCGTAGCCAAGGGTAGCAGCAGCCCGACCATACTCGCGGCGAGCATGCCGCTCGTCCTCCTCAGCGAGGCGCTGCTGGTCATCCCTTCCTCGTGGCAGATGATGTGCATTGGCTCGCCCGTCCACACTCTCTTACTCGGTGACCACACGTTCCCTGCACATGCGGATCCGTACGGTGAGAGGCGCGCGGGAGCAGGGTGCAGCTACGATGGGCGGTAGAGGTGCAGTGCTCTCGTGGCGGGCAGCTTACAGTCCGAGTTGATTTTCGACGGCTCCATATTCGCATCCGACACGAAGGCAACGGCCCCGTCAGAATCCTCGTCATTCGTGTCGAGGAGCCACTCGGGGAAGCCGCGGATCTGCGTCGAATACAGAAAGTACTCTTGCTTCGTCGTGCTCCCACCACCTCCCGCTCCATACTGCCCGCCATACCGTCGAGCCGGTATGGAACGGTAGTAAGGCCGGCCGTTGCGCAGCAGTGCAGTGTCTGCCTCCTGCTCAATACGGTACAGATTCATTATGTCGACTGTGTCAGGCGGGTAGCGGCTATGCTCGAGCCCAACAACCTCGATAACATTGCAGTAGTCGGGCACGTGCAATGAGCGGCAGCGCTCCTGGCAGTACGCATATGCGGCCGCAGGGCAGGTGTCGCGGATCGCTGGGCAGAAGGCGAGACAGCGGTGCACGTTGGTGTGATCCGGCCGACGGTACGCGCTGCAAGCCGAGGGCTCGACGCCATCGTCGCGGTAAACCTCCTCCTGCGAACAGAAGAAAGTCTCGAGCGCTTGACGGCAGCCGGGATACAGCTCAGCTGCGGTCGAATTGTAAACCACGGTCCACTGCCGGATCGTGGTGTCAAAGGCCCTGGCGGCCGTGTAAAAGCGGCTGCATTCGCGAACGGTGCTGCCATATACCGTCGTCCGACCGTCGCCGCAAAGCACTGGGGGAAAGGACTCGGAGCAGCTTTTACAGGTCGCGGTGGTGGTCATGTTGGCAGTGCGCGGACAACTCCATGATTGTGAATGTGAGCATTCATGGCAATGTAGTTGTACATTTGCCGTGTCATATGTCATATGTTGAGATATGTGAGAGACCCGGCGCCCCGCGGGTCTCCACCGCCAGACCGGACGCCACGCGGGGGCCCCCCGCGCGACGGGACCATGGACCAATTCGGCAATTGCCATGGACGGGACCGTCCCGACGGGCGGGTCGTGTCCATGGTCGTGTCGACGCTGTCGAGCGCACATGCACACAGACGAGAGGGTGGTGCCGTTTCTGACTTGCTGTCGCCCGCCGACCGGGGCCGACGTAAAAAAAGTCCCGCATTGCTTTGCCGCGCACACTCGACACTGCACGTGGCTCAGGCCGAAGCGCGCCGCCCCGACGCCGCTACGCTGCGCAAGGACCCGGGCGGGAACCAATACACACAAGGATTGCACAACGCCGCGTTGACGTCACGGAACGTCCAGCGGCCACATCGGACCTCGCATGGGATCTCGGTCCTGTGACCATCCTGTTCATGCAACCGACCCGTGGGTTTCCCAATACAATCCACCCGGGGGGGCTGTATCGCCGCGCGGCCTGCACCCACCAATGCACGCCCTCGTCGAGACAGCACACATCCACGCCATCTCACAGACAAGTCAGACGCCAAGCAGGGCCACCTGGACCTGCCACGTGGACGCGTCCACGTGGACGAACCTGCCCGAGCGGCTTTCTGCATTGCACGCTCGAGCGCTCACCGAATTGCGACCCCTGCGCGAGACTCACTGGCGGTTCCAACGAGTCTCTCAGGGACACGTTCCCGATTAGGGAGAGGCTCACAGGCGGTTCCAGAATGTGCCGCGGCGCAGGCCGTTGATGTCGAAGACGTACTTGAGGTTCGGGCCCATGCCGGCGAAGGCGATCTCCTGATCCCAGATGACCTTCTCGGTCACGCGCTGCACGTCCGCCGGCTCGATCTCGTCGATGCGCGCAAAGGTCTCGGCGAGGCTGATCCTGCGGCCGTAGGCGAGCATGTGCCGGCCGATCTCCTCCGTTTTGGCCGAGGTGCCATCCATCTGCAGCATCAAGTTGTACTTGAGCTGGTTCTTGGCCATCTGCAGATCCTCGTCGGCGGTGCCCGTGGTGAGCGCCACGAGCTCCTCCTGGATGGTGCTGAACAGGTCGTCGACGGACTCCTTTTTGCTCATGTTCGACGTGAAGTAGACGCCGAAGAGGCCTGTGTCGTTGTAGCACGTGCAGAAGGGCTGGAAAAGCTCGACGCCGCAGTCGAGCTTCGAGAGCTCCGATGCGAGCTTGGCGGAGCTGAACGCGGAGCCGCCCTTTTTGGCATCAAAGGTGCCGATGAGCGACTGCGTGAGCATCAGCGTGAAGATGTCGGGGTCCGTCCACTTGAGGCCCTCGAAGGCCAACGCGAAGTGGCCCACGTTCATGTCGTCGTTGTAGTCGCGCACATCGCCGCCGCTGAAGAGCGAGGGCGTGTGCTCAATCGCGTAGCCGGCGGGCGCCTCCGTGGGCACCTTGCCAAAGAAATCGCCAGAGAGCTTGACCAGCTCATCGTGGTCCACCGCGCCCGAGGCGGCCACCACCATGCGCGGCGCAGTGTAGTGGGTGGCGATGTAGGCCTTGATGTCGTCGGCGGAGATGGCCTTGATGTTCGCCTCAGGCCCGAGGATGGTGCGCGCGAGCGGCGTGCCGACGTACGCGACCTCGTGCAGCATGTCGAAGATGACCTCCTCGGTCATGCTCTCGACCTCCTCCATCTCGCGCAGGATGACGTCGCGCTCGCGCTCAACCGCCGCCGCCGAGAAGGTCGAGTTAGTCAGGATGTCAGACAGCAGCTCGACCGCCTTCGGCACATCCTCCTTGAGCACCTTGGCGTAGTAGACCGTCTGCTCGCGTGATGTGTACGCGTTCAGTTGCGCACCCATGTTCTCCACCTCCACCTCCAGAGCGAGCTGCGAGCGCTTTTTCGTGCCCTTGAAAGCCATATGCTCTAGGAAGTGCGCGACGCCGTTGTTGGCGTCCGTCTCGTAGCGGCTGCCTGTGTCAATCCACACGCCGACCGTGGCGGTCGCTCCGCCGGTCGATTCACTGGCCACGCGGAGCTGATTGGGCAGCGTCGACACCAGCGTCGGCTGCTGCGCAGGCAGGGTGCTGTACGCCCTCCGCGCTGCGGTGCGAGCGGCGCGGCGCATGGCGAGCGAATTCATCGGAGCGCGGTGCCTGAGAGAGCGCCTGCACGCGACAAGAAGGGCACTCAACAGGCGGCGTCAGCAAGGCGTCAAGCAAGTGCTGGGTGACGCGCTGGGGAGCAGTCGGGAGCATAGCGTTCTCGCCTAGGCTGCTCCTGGTGACCCTGCCTCTGCAAGTTTGCGCAGAGCCCAAAACAACGCGCGGCATGGTGAGCACTTCGTCTCAAGTGTGCATGGCAAAAACAAGAAGACCTTTGGTTAGTTTGGCGCTCATCTACTTGTACATGAATCCGGATAAAGGATGGCGAATTCAACGCCGCTTGTGCTTGGCCAAACACACGCTCACTGCTGTAACTCACAGCACGCGTACGTGGATCGACTTGGCAGCCATCAGGTCCACTACGGTGATCGATCCATCAAATCGCCGAATGTCGCCGTCCTTGTCGACGTACGAGAGCTCCGCCTTCTTGCTCAGCAACAGGTCCACCAGGTCAAGGTCTACGAGCTCGGGATAGCCGCTCTCGTAGCACGCATCGTTCAGCACGAAAGGTACGCGCGAGACGGACCCCATGCCATCGCGCGATGCACCGATCCTGTGCGTCACGCCGTTAACTTCAATCGCTACCTTGACGGGCTGCGTGGTTCCCAGCCAGGAAGAGACCGGCATCAGCTCGTCATCATCCGCAATATCCATTGCCCGTGCTGCTTGCGCCGCCTGCCTGCGGTGCCATGCGCGCACCAAATCGTCACGCATGTATACGAAGCACACGAGTGATGCACATCCTATCAAGAGGAACACGCCTGCCCAACACGCCCAGAGCGGCACGCTAGCAACCATCGACGTCACCGTCCATTGATGGTCACCGCCGTATTCGCCCTCGGCCTCTCCCTCGCCCTCCCCCTCTCCCTCGTTCTCGCCGCCGTAGTTTTCCTCCATCCCACCCTTGCCAGCGGTGGCCATCCTATGCCGATACCGCCGATCCGCCGAGATGAGGGATCGCGACACCGATGAAGGGCCGAGAAAAAGGTCAGCTCAGCACTTCTTAGACAAAGGTCAGCTCAGCACGACACACGCAAGCCGCCTCGACGCACTTAAGAGGTCAGCTCTGAGAACGACACGCGCCACTTTCCTCTTGTGCAAAGTCGAGAGCCTTCTGTCGAGATCCGACAGTCGTCGGTGGGTCTGCAGCTCTGGGCTCTGGCGTCCCTGGGTCGTGGTACATCGTGGGTGTACCCGTCGCCGCCCTCACCCCGGGTAACAACTATGTAGAACTGTATCGAGTACACCCGTATACGTGTCCGTGATGACGTCTTATCTGCTACGTGGAACGTGCTACTATGTACGGCCTGATTCTCTTGAGGTTCGGAGCGCGACCGGACTCTTTGTGCCCACCCTGTCCCCCGTGGAAGTCCGTCGACGTGGCGAGATGATGGTTCATGAACATGACCGGGCTTTTTACCTTTGTGCGCGATCGGATTTTTATCGGATTCGTGCTCTGAAATTTCGTCTGTCTCTGTGTCTGTGCGAAATACGTGTAACCTATGCGGTTGGACGACACAGGGCGTCCAATTCGGCCCGCCTACCGTACGAGGTGTTAGGGGCTCCTTTTCGAAACCTTGGTCTCGCGTGGGCTCTCGGACGCATATCGCGTGGCGTGTGGGGGGCAGTTCTGGGAGAGCGAGTGTTCGGTACTTCAGTCGTTTACCCACGTGATGGTCGTCCGTCGGTTCACGAGGTCAGCGTACGCGAGCGAGATGCGATGCACGGTACGCTTGATGCCAAAGGCCTTGGCCTTGGCAAGGCAGATCTGCACGCGCAGCTGGTCGCGTCGTTGGGCGAGAAGCGCCGGCGGCAGCGGCCTGAGCCGCCACAACCCAACTACAAGCGTCGGACCTACGGCCTCATGCTCAAGCTCGGCGTAGCTGCAGAGCAGAGCGTCCTCGTCATCTCCAGTGCGGGTGTAGCGTGCGGCGAGTCCCTTCCACCAGCGGCCATACGTGTAGGAAACCGGCAGTGACATGCCGTGGACGGGGCGGCACTCGTTCTTGAACCAGATCTCGATCCACTGCGTTCCCTCGGTGTAGTCCGCCTGCGCGTGCGTGGCGTACGCACTCGCCCCCTCGGCACTCTCGCTGCTGCTTGCCTGGCTACTCAGATGGGGGAGGCTGTCGCACGAGCGCGAGGGGCAGCAGCCTCCCCCAACTGGCCTTCGTGCGGCAGCCTGTTGCGGTGGCGACTCCACGCGCTCGCCGTAACCACTCTGCAGCGACTCCACTTGCTCGCCGTAACCACTCGGCGGCAACTCCACTCGCTCGCCGTAACCACTCGGCGGCGACTCCACTCGCTCGCCCGCGGCGGCATAGTTTTTGATGTACACAGGCGTCGGTGGCAGGCTGATGGGCTCAGGACGGCTCGCGCTTGGCCCTTTGGCTGTCGGGCTATGTGGCGACGGCGACGGCTGCGGCGGCGGCGGCGGCTGCGAGCTAATGCGCACCAGATTCTCCTTGAACGCAAGCTCGACCGTCGTCTCACGCCCCGTCGCGTCGTCGGGCGCGAGCTGCACCTCCACGAATGCATGCTGCGCCACACTAAAGTCGCTGTCAGTGGCCCACGCAGTGCCGTCTGCGCTGAGCTGCGTCAGGTGCCACTTGCACACTTTGCATGCCTCATCATTCGAGACAGAGCCGGCCAACTGCTCCGCCTCGGCGTTCATGCGCATCAGGTTGGACAGGTTCGCATAGTCAAAGTCGAGCAGCGGGTCACGCGGACTCGCGCTGCGCTCCGACGTGCCTCCCTGCCCAGGGGTATCTCGGTCCGAGTTGTAGGGTGCGAGATGGCAGCCTGCGAGGTAGAGCGAGCTAAAGCGAGCTGGGCTGCCCGGCTGCGACTCATAGACCTCAATGCCCTCCCTCTCTCTGTCAAAGGATCCGCACTCCTCGGCGCCATGGCCGTCGAGGCTGCGCCCACGGTCATCAGCGAGGCGTGGGGTTGCCTTGGCGACGCCATGGACGGCCGTGTCGTCGCGCCCGGAGCGCAGAAGCGATCGGGGCGTCAAGAGCGCGGTGGTCGACTGCTGCGGGATGTAAAAGGTGTTGTGGCGGAGCAGATCGTCCCACGAGACCGCCTCGAAGAAGCGGTGAGCTCGCACCTCAGCGGCACCTCCGGCACCGAGGCGCGATACCGCGGGCAGAGTGAGCAGGCTGCTGATGAGGCTGTGAGCTGACTTGGAGATGCTCGAAGATCCGTCTTCACCAGCTGCGCTGTCCGCGGATGCGCCCTTTGGCCAATCGATGTGCCCGCTCACGACGTTGTCGTGTACCTGGGCGATTGAGTCGCCCGCGAATGGCAGGTAGCCGGTGAGCAGCTCGAAAGCGATCACGCCCAGCGCCCACCAGTCTACCGGCATCGAGTGGCCGCGACCGTCGAGCATCTCCGGTGCCACGTAGTGCGGGCTGCCCACAATTGAGTAGCAACGCGCTTGTGGGCCGTCATTGAGTTGGGCGGCGCGGTTGGCCCCGGTGCCGTTCCGATCGGCGGCTATGGCGCCGGCGCCGCTGGTGCCGCGATCAGCAGGCTCCTCCCCGCCACGATCAAGGGAGCGAGCGTCGGTGTGGCTCACACTTCGAGGCAACGCGTGCGCCATCGATCGTGAACTTGTGGGCTCCCGCCGCGCCGCAACCGCGTCCCCTGCATCCGCATGCTCGTCCGCATGCACGCGCAGCCCGCTCAGCCCGCTCAGCCCGAAATCCGTCAATTTGAGGTGCCCAGTGCTCGAGACGAGCACGTTCTCCGGCTTGAGATCGCGATGCACCACTCGGAGTCGGTTGTGCAAGTACTCGAGCCCCAGCACGATCTCCGCAAGGTAGACGCATGCAAGTTGCTCGGTGAGTCGCCCGACACGCTTGAGCAGCGTGCGAAGGTCGCCGCCGCCCAAAAACTCCATCACCAAGTACAGATTGTGCTGGCTCTGGAACGAGTAGAAGAGCTTGACGACGAACGGATGGTCTGCCTCAATGAGAATGTCGCGTTCACCCAAGATGCGCTTGGCGTTGTCGCCACCGCGTGCGAGCGCAAGGTCCTTGCGCTGTACCTTGACCGCGAAGAAGTCGCCCGTGCGCTTCTTGCGAGCGAGGTAGACGCGCCCGAAGGCGCCCTTGGAGATCGGCCGGATGATGTCGAAGTCCGAGATCGAGGGCACGTTCACGTGCGACACGACCGGTGGCTCCTCGCCGCCGTCATCCGCTCGGCTTCCGAAGCTTCCCTCGTCCGTCACACTTCCCGACGATAAAGTGCGACGGTGAAGTGAGCCGGTTCTAGCACGGCCAGTTCCCTCGTCCGAGAGAGTACTTCCCGACGATAACGTGCGACGATGAAGTGTGCCGTTTCGAGCATGACCTACCGAAGTTTCGAGCACGCCTACTTCAATGCTGCTGAGCGCCGTCGCACCGGCGGGCACTAGTGCGGGGTCATCCACATCCGCGAGCGTCCCGAGCATCGTCGCGCGCTCGAGGGCGAGCGCCACGGCACCGCCCACGATGGTGGTCCCGGCGTAGTCCTCGAAATCCTCCAAACGACGGTGAAGGGCCTGAAGGGTGTGAACGACGTCTTCACAGCGCGCGAGAGCTCCCGAGCTCGACGGATCACATAATGCGAGCTGCAGCATTTCCGCATGCGCCGCTTCTAGGATCGTTGTGTCGAGCAGAGGATCGACGGCGGTGGCGGCAGTGACGGGGAAGGCCGCGTCGGTGGGAGCAGCAGCGTCGGCGGCGCTGGCGACAGTGCGCGCGAGCGGTGCGAGGAGCTCGTCGTCGCGTCCAGGCGTACGATACATGGCCACGAGCGCCGCAAGCAGCCAAATCGCTGACATCGTCCACAGTTGAGACAGAGCCGCCAACACGCTTGCCGTGATCGAGAGATGCGTCTTGGTGAGCGGCCCGCTCTCTACCGCCAAGTGCTGCAGCTGCCGCCGTTGCTCGATTTTTCGCGACAGCAGCGCCGAGAGCTTGTGGAGCTTCGTATTTGATGCCGCCGCGTGCTGCTGGCACTGCGAAGCGAGCACGCAGTAGCGGGTGTGCTGGGCAATCATTCGGCTACTCATGAGGCGTTCACAGATTCTGCAGAGGACGTCCCCAGACTCGGAAGGCATGCGCCGAACGGCTGAGTCCCACTGGGATGCGCCTGAGCTATGCGTGCGGGCATGCCTCGGGCCGCTCGCGGCTGGCGCGTGGGATACAACCCTCGTGTTGTCCCTTGTCGAGTCCGCCATGTTTGTCGACATTACGAATCGCGACGAAGTTCTAGAAGGAACTATTCATACCGGTACACGATTGCTGGAGTTGTCACGGGCGCCTCATGGGAGATGTGAGATGAACGTCGTATCGGGCGATCCGCTTTCTCACCGTGCGCTTCTCACACCTGCGCGGCCTCCCAAATCAAGGAAAAAACGTGAAAGTCTCATGTCCTCGATCGACGAGTATGAGCGCGAGTTCCGCGGCCATGTGCAAGCCGCCGAGGAAAGGCTCGCGCACGCCTCACGCTCGAGCTCACCCGATGATCGCCGAACGGCCTTGAGCGGGGCTGAGAGAGCTGCTGAGGCTGGCAAGGACGTGGTGCAGCTCATGGAGCTTGAGGGCCGCTCTCTATCGGGCGCTGCACGGTCCAAGCTGCAGGCGCAGCTGCGATCCTACCGCGACGAAATCAGCGCGTTGAAGACGCGCATCAAAGATCTCAAGTCGACGGCGCGGTCTCCTGATCACTGCCGCGAGGAGAACTGTGCAGGCGGCGACTCGTACAGCAATCCTAGCCCGGGCGAGCGCTCGCGCCTCCTTGCCAACAATGACCGTATGAGCAAGGCGACGGATAAGCTCAAGCAGGCGCATGCGGTCACGCTCGACATGGAGCAAACAGCAAACGCGATCTTGGGCGACCTCGGCAAGCAGCGTGAGACGCTGATGCACGCTCAGGGGTCGCTGCGGTACGCTGCAGACGGGCTCGAGGGCAGCCGGAAACTGCTCGCGCAGATGGGACGCCGCGCCGCGATGAATAAGATGACGCTCTGGATCGTCATCGGGCTGGTCCGTGCATCCCTCGACCACTCCCTGCTCTCAAACCACGCACAGCGCTCGCCGTGCCTCTTCCCCGGCCTGCGCGCACACGCCCGCTTCCCCGTCGCGCACGCCTTGCTGGGCAGCCAGGCACGCGTGTCAGCTGAGCACCTGCCGTTGCCCCCTGCGCAGCTCATCTCGATGCTGCTTCTGCTCTTCTTTTCGGGCGGCAGCGATTCGAGTCCACCACCCGCCGCCGCCGCCGCCGGATTCACGAAGACCAGCCCTTGAGGACAGCCCTTGAGGAGCTGCGGGACAGGTCTTGGCTGGCGAGGAGCGTGCCACTCACGAGATCCATGGCGCCGCGCTCTGGCGTGGGCTCAGCAGGCGTGCTGTTCAGCGAACCGCCGTGCATGGAAGCGCACGGGCATGTTATACACACGGCACACCACGGCCACAGGCGAGAGCGTGATAGGAGCGTGACGTGTGTCGTCAAGAGGCGCGCCCCGCCCGCGGGGCGCGGCGGGGAGGCGCGATCGTCGATCGTCTCTGTTTCTTCACAGCTTTCTTCCCTCTTGTCCCCCCACGTCTGAATATGCTGATGCGGATGACGATGCATCATCGTATCGATCACGTGTGGCGGTGCGTTCGCTGTGCACCACTTTGGATCTCCAAACAGCATGATCGTCGTCCGCCGTCGCGGCGGTACGTTGCCGGTCGTCCTCCGTCGTCCCGTCCGCTAAGAAAATTCAAAATAGAAATGTGAAATCCACCCCGGGGTCCATGCCGGTTAACAGCATTAATTCATTGGTCGATTTTAATTTTTCATTAATCGTATACCGTTTCCCGGCCGCGCCCAGAGGGCGCGCACGTAAAATTTTATATACTACTCGGATATACATCGGTGCTATCGCTAGTATCCCGAACGGGCCACGCCGACGCGGCGCCGGCCACCGCCCCCGGGCGGACCCGGTTGTTCGTGTACTCCCCGCTCGTTCCGCTAGACGTTTACGCGCCTCGACCGATCGCTTTCGGTCACTGGCGCGGCCGCTCCCCGTCGCCACGTCGTAGTTGTTGTCCTCGCAGACCTGCTCGTGATTCTCGCACTCCTCATCCTCTGCTCTTGCCCACTGCCTGCAGCTCCTCCGCGTGCTCCTCGGCCGTACTCTTGGGTGGAGCCTCTGCCTAAGGAGCCTCGCCCGCCGGCGTCGCCGTACCTCCGTTCGCTCTCTGCATCCCTCCTCAGCGGTGGCCGTCGCTGCCAACCTGCGCGCTCCGTCTCGTCGCCTGCGCCCTGCTCGCGGCCGGACGCCCGCGGCGCTGCAACAGACCTGCAGAGGTCGATCTCCTCGTCAGTTAGGAAACACCAGTCTCCGGCTGCGCGGCAGCCACTGAGGGTGATGTCTGCAAACTGGACACGATGCAAGCGCACGACGTTCAGGCCGATCGCCTCGCACATGCGACGGATCTGGCGATTTCGCCCCTCCTGCAGCACAAAGCGCAGTCGGCACTCGTCGTGCCCCGTCGCAATGCGCTCGACCACGCAGGGCTTGGTCGGCGCGGTGAGCGGCTTGGCCTGGCCGTCGCGCTGCGCCACGGTCGTGATGGTGACCCCGCGCGCGAGCCGCGCAATCTGTGCATCCGTCGCCCGCGTGTCCGTGCTCACAATGTACTCCTTGCTCTTCCGCGCGCTGCTGCGGAGCAGACCGTTGACAATGCCACCATCGCTCGTGAGCAGGATGAGGCCGGTGCTGTCTGCGTCGAGCCGCCCAATCGGGTAGATGCGGTCAGTAACGCCCGGCACTGGGCCGAGCGCGTCGATGATATTATTGGGCTGGCGCTGGTCCGTCGTGCAAACGACGCCTCGCCGCTTCCACATCTTGAGGTACACAAACTCGCCCTGTGCGGATGGCTCGAGCGGATTGAGCCGCTCCCAGTCTACAATGGCGCCGTCGAGCGACAAGATGTCCCCGCGGGTGAGCCGCGTGCCCGCGTCAACGATCGCGCCGTTGACCTGGACTCGCCCATCCGCAACCAGCTGATCCGCCTGACGACGGCTGTGAGTGGCGCGAAGTGCCTTGTTGACACGAACGCCCTCCGGTTCAAGCTCCGCACGCGGCGTTGCGCAACGACCAGCTCGAATGTCGGCAGAGGCGGCCACTGCTCTGCGTGGGGTAGGCGGTGTAGGCAGGATGAAGGCGGCAGCTGCGATGGCGTAAGTAGCTGCAAGAACAACCCTCATTCTGATTATCCGATCGAAATTTCGTCACTTTTGAAACGCAACTTCAGTGAAATGGAGGCGAAGGAGTGCGCACCGTTGTGGGACCTCGTGTTTTTGTTCCAAACTTAATTAATCAAGTTCGAGCGTCCTCGTTTGCGCGCGGGTGCGACCCACCTGCCGAAGTCAACATGTTGTCCTCTACGGTCCTATCGCCCTTGAAGGAGAACGTGCCGGATGATGGCTCGCCCTGCAGGTGCGCAACCACGGTCCCCTCCGAATCCGACTCTACGGCTTTCCCAGGGTCCTTATCTTACTGGCGCGCTTCCTCCCGCTCGCAGCACTGCCCTCGTTCCCGGCGACTTCCCACGCGTCGTGTTCCGCCACGCGCCCAACCACCGACACGACGAGCCGTGGCAGCAGCGTCCCGTCCGAACGCCGCCGACCGCACCTGATGGCTCAAAGATCGGCCGCATGGCGTACTTCAACAACTCAAAGACTGCAGCCAACTCAAACGTGCTGCAAGTCATCCTGCGCGACCACGGCTACCACCGTGTCGAATCGATGGAGGATGACTGGTGCATCTTCTGGTGCGCAGGGCAGATCGAGCTCTCTGAGCTCAAGGCCCTCAAGGCGCATCAAAAGGCACGCGACCGCACAAATGGCATCGCGCCCCCTCCTCTGCCGCCAGAAGCGTCCTATGGGCTGCCGTCTCGGCTGACCGACCGTCGCGCACTCTCGCTCGTCGGCACGCGCAGGTCAACAAGTTCCCGCGCGCCTCGACGGTGACGCTCAAATCCAACCTCTGGTCGTGCTTCAAGCGCATGCAAGTGCGTCACGGCGCGCAGCATTTCGACTTCATGCCGCCCACCTTCGTGCTGCCCACACAGATGGCGGTCTTCGAGGATCACCTGCGCTCACGCGGGCGCACGCCCGCGGGCGACAAGGACGTGTGGATCCTCAAGCCCGCGGCCGCCTACTGCGGCCGCGGCATCTTCCTCCACCGCACGAAGCGCGAGGACTGCGAATCGGGTGGCGATGTGATCAACGATGCGATCCGCGAGCATCGCGGCGTCGCGTGCCGATACATCGACCCCCCGTTCCTTCTCGACGGGCTGAAGAGTGACATCCGGCTCTACGTGCTGGTAACCTCGTGGCATCCGTTCACGTTGTACCTGTATGAGGAGGGCCTCGCGCGCTTCGCGACCGAGGAGTACGACACCTCGTCCCTCGACAAGCGCTGTTCACACCTCACTAACTACTCCCTCAACAAGCACTCGACGAAGTTCGTCAAGAACACGAACGATGAACAGGACGACCACGGCTCCAAGTGGAGCCTGACCGCCTTCAAGCGGCGCCTGATCCAGGAACTGGGCGAGGAGCGCGCCGCACAGGTGTGGCGCAACGTCGACGACGTCGTCACGAAGGCACTCATCGCGGCGGAGCCGGCCATGACCGAAGCGATGCGGACCGCCGTGCCCGCCGCGGCGCGCGGCGAGCCCAATCGTCAGTGCTTCCAAGCCTTCGGCTTCGACGTGATGCTCGACGGCGATGCGAAGCCCTGGCTGCTCGAGGTCAATCTGGACCCAGCTCTCCGCACCGAATCGCCCCTCGACCTTAAGATCAAATCTTCGATGCTCGTCGACTTGCTCAATGTGGTTGGCATGCCGCTGCCGCCCGCCGCGAGCGCCGCCGCCGCCGCTGCGACGCAGCCGTCGGTCCCGATGGCGATCGTGCCGATGCAGGAGCTGCTGGCCCCCAGGCCGGTCAATGCCGCGTCGGGTTTGCCTCCGCCGCCGGGTAGCCCGATGGACACGGGGGACTCTCAAAGAGGCTTTGGCAGCACGCTGCCGCCGCCGCCCCCGATGGCCCCTGCGATGATCGCGGATGGCGCGCTCATGCCGCCGCCGCCGCCGCCGCCTGCAGCGTCGACGATGCCGGCGGCGGCGGCGGCTGCCCAGGCTGTGAGCGCTGCGGCGGCCGCCGCCGCCGCAGGTCCCGTCGGCAACGAGTCCCTCGAGGCAGCGGCGGCGGCCGAGGCGCTAGGCGCCGCCGTCGCGAAGCTCGTCGACGCGGCGTTTGCGGCGCGTGGCGAGGCGGAGCGGCTGTATGGCCTGACGGATATGGAGAAGTGGGCCCTCCACCTTGTCAACTGCGAGTTCGAGCGCTCTAAGAAGACACGATGGCGCCGCCTCTTCCCTTCAAGCCGCTCGTCCGAGTACTTCCAATTCTTAGACCCATCTCATCGCATGCACCAGCTGCCCTTCGACGTGTGAGGTGGCGCAAGGCAAGGCGGCGGCGTGTGTGGAGGACGAGGCTAGCATGGACGGCTGCACCCATGACGCAAGCAGTACCGAGCGGTACCCAACGACGGCGGCATTCGACTCGCGTATGCGTGCTCGCCCATCCACTGCGCGGTGTCGGGGCACCCTCTCGCTGTTCCCACCGCCTCTCACAGACACCATGTGCCATGCCGTAAAGGCATCAGAGTACTGAGAGACTTCTTGCTGTGCCTGTGCGCTGCGGTGGTCGGCGGGAGCGGACGCGCGTGGACGAAGCAGTACTTTTGTCCCTAGCTCCCTTCAACGCCCGCGGCCGCGCCCCAGCACCGATGAGTTTGGATATTGTGAATATTCTTGTTCGAAGCAAACTTCACGCCATATGAGCTGACCTTTTCGCGAGGGAAGTATGTGGCGTCGCGGCACACTCCTCGCTGCCGCTTCCATCACGGCGAGCATAACACACGCATATGCGTTTCTGTCGCAATGCACTCCGCAGCTGCTGCATCTAGCACCACGGGCGATGACGCAGTCAGCCCACCTCGGGACCCGCCATGGTCTTCAGCTGCACGCGGGTTGGCGTGCTCGGATCTATCTGCTCAACAGATTGCTGGTAGAACCCTCAGAATGCGAGGTGATGGATGGTGATGAGGTATCGGGGCCGCAGTTGGTGGCGCACTTATCCGCCGATGATCCGCGCACTGTGCACGTGCGCACGAAGCTCAAGGGGATCGACGGGCAGGCAGTTCGTGCTGGCGTGCTCGACGGCAGGTCTACTAATGAGGCCAAGCTGCAATGGCTCGCCGCAGCCGAGGACGGCACGGGCCAGGAGAAATCCGCTTTGAGTTTGAACCTCGGCTCGGCCTCTCTCCTCGAGCCCGTGGAGGTGCGGCCACGCGTCGACGTGATCCTCGTGATGCCACGTCCCCTGCAGTTTGCACGCATGTTACCTATGCTCTCGTCCCTCGGCATCGGAACGCTCTGGGTCACGGGCGCGCGCCGCGTGGAGAAGAACTACTTTTCGTGCCATTTGCTGCGCGCTGGTCAGGAGGCGTCTTTGCGTGCCGCCCTCGTCGAGGGGCTCGTCCAGTCGGGCGACACGGCAGTGCCACGAGTCGTCGTGTGCCGCAATCTACCTAAGGTGCTACGCGAGTACGTGGGCGTTGGCGACGCACTCCCGCCGCTGCGACTGGCATGCCATCCCGAGCGTCTTGTGGACGACAATGACGCCGCCGCGGCCGAGCTCGCCAAAGGGCTGCCGCGCGTGAAACGGCTGCGAGATGTGATCGATCAGGCGACGATCGGCGCCGGCCGACGCGTCGTGCTCGCGATCGGTCCCGAGCGAGGATGGGAAGAACCAGAGGAGCTCCATCTGCTCGTCGAGCATGGCTTCGAGCTGGTGACGCTCGGGCCGAGGACGCTGCGCACGGACGTGGCGTGCGTCGCGCTGCTCGCGGTCGCACACGACTTGCTGGATGCTGTCGGAGATGAGACGCGCGACTGACGCGGATTTCTGCTTCCGGGTGTACACGCGGATCGCGGTACGGGTGCTGGGTGTTATAGTCGACACGCCGTACGGTACGCAGACGAGAAGTCGTGTATGTGTACCAGTCTCAGCAGAGTGTATACTCATCACAGTCCTCAGTCGCCGCGCGAGTTGGAGGTTCGCGGTCTCGTGGCGCCGGTCGTCGTTAACCTAAGTTTAACCCCAGCCGGCACCACCGGGAGGCCGCTCCCGCGCCGCCGGCCCTCGGCGCCCGGTCGGGGTGGCGCGCGCGGTCCGCGGTCCGCGCGCGACAAGCCGCGTGATCTCGTTTTCTATGATCTATCACGCGGTAGCTACCGAACGACCGCGGCGCGCGGGTCAAGAGTCACCGATTGTACACGCAGTATCGTAAAGTATCGTATAACGGCGAGCCGAGCGAGAGGCTAGTTGGGCGGTGTCGCGTGTCGCCCCACCCGGGCTCGCGGCGAGGGCGCCGCCCACATAGTGGACGCCTCACAGTGGCGGTCGACTCCTGTCAGTCCACACACCCCGCCTCGCCTCCTCGCCTGTTACTCGCGCCTGAATGAATAATTACAGCTGAATCATGCTCAGGTAATGCTCGGAGTCACGGGCGTCAAGCATCTGCAAGACCTCGGCCTTGCCAGCGCTACTGAGCTGATTGTTTCGGAGGTCGATCCGCTTCAGCCCACAGCTGAGTCTCTGGCAGGCCTGCGCGAGAGCCGTTGCACCTACATCGCCAATTTCATTGGACCTCAGCGAGAGACCAGTCAGAACTGGATTCGCGGCGAGGCTCGCGGCCAGCGCTATGGCACCGGCATCGCCGATACCAGCGGACTCGTCCGCCGGCCGGAAGTGCACCTCTGCACCTACGCCATTCTCATCGAGATTGAGTGCAGTGAGCGTGCGATTGATGGTTAGGCTTGCGGCGAGGTACTCAGCGCCTTGGTTGCCCAACTCGCATCCCCTCAGCGACATCTCTGTGAGCGTCGCGTTCTGCGACAGTGCAGCGGCGATGTGCTGTACGCTCTCGTCTCCGATGCCATGCATAGGGATCTTCAGAGCAGTCAACCGCGGATTGTGCTTGATGAAAATCGCGAACCCTTTTCCCGCAGCACCCGTGTGAAACCTCGGCGAGGCGGGTAGGAACAACTCCTTGGCACTCATCAGCTCCGCCATCGGCTTCTCGGCGAGCATGGCGATTATGTTCGCCTCAGTCCACAGAGGGCTGCCCGACGGGTCGTACACACCAAGCTCTTGCATGACCATCTCACGCCAAGCTCGACATGTTAGCCGCAGCGTGATCTGCGTCTGCGAATCACAGAAGTGGAGCACTCTATTGAGCTCGTCGCCCCGAAGGCTGACGCTGCCAGCTTGCGCCACTGCGCTGTGCTTTGAAGTGCGTATGCACTGACGCTGCTTGCTGTTCCGATGCTGCGTGCCAAACACCAGAGTGATGGCTCTCGTGGCCAGGATGGTGACGAATGCAATTAACCAGAACTGAAGACTGAACATGACAGAAGATAACATGACACAGACGCCAGAGCTGGCAAGTACGCACGCCCGCGATGAGATTCGATCAAGTGCCGTCCACGTCGAACATTCCGCTCAGGGCAAGCCTGTGAAAAGTGGTGTGAATGTGTGAACGTTAACACGACAGACGCGACAATGTGTGCTTCGATACACACGAGAAGACCTCTGGTCTACTCTGGTCGCGGGCTGCGGGCCGCTCTTCACGGCCGGGCTCAGGCGACCTTCCTCAACACCTTCTCCGCCGGGAAGGCCACGCCTCGCATCTGCCACGA
>Ga0164294_10002244_pt1 | contig 17551 bp, 11 predicted proteins | sample GEODES005metaG_FD_111479 | JGI IMG/M metagenome (GOLD analysis project Ga0164294, IMG submission 111479) | Oligotrophic lake water microbial communities from Sparkling Lake, Wisconsin, USA - GEODES005 metaG | ecosystem: Environmental > Aquatic > Freshwater > Lake | place: USA: Sparkling Lake...
GCGGTAATTCGGCGATCGAGAGACGGTTGGCATTCACATAGGCGGCGATGTCGCCCGTCACCCAATTAGACACGGCCTTGGCATCGGCGCCGGCGGCCACCGCCGCCTCAAAGTATTCAGCCATGGCCCGCTCATCGGTCAGAACCCGGGCGTCATAGATGGAAAGCCCCAGTTGCTCGGCGTAGCGATGGCGTTTGGCGGCGGGAAGCTCCGGCAATTCCGAGCGCCAACCCTCGCGCTGCTCGGCGCCCACCTCGATGGGCCCCAAATCAGGATCGGGGAAGTAGCGATAATCGCTTGCCCCTTCCTTGCTGCGCATGCTCTTGGTGAGCTGCTTGCCCTCGTCCCAGAGCCGGGTTTCTTGAACCACCCGTTCACCGGCCTCATAGGCCTTGATTTGGCGTTGAATTTCGTAATCGCAGGCCTTCTGAATCGCTGAGAAGGAGTTCATGTTCTTAATCTCCACCTTCGTACCGAAGGGGGCATCGGGGCCGCGCCGCACCGAAATATTGACATCACAGCGCAGGGAGCCTTCCTGCATGTTGCCATCGCTAACGCCGAGATACCGCATAATCCGACGAATTTCAGAGGCATATTCGGCCGCCTCCCGGCCCGTGCGCAGGTCGGGCTTGCTAACGATCTCCGCTAAGGCCACCCCGGCGCGGTTGTAATCCACCAGGGAATGGGTGCTGCCGGCCAGCCGATCGCTACCGGCATGCACCAACTTGCCGGCATCTTCTTCCATGTGCAGCCGCTCGATGCCGATGGTTTTGAGGTAGGTGTCCTTACCCTTTTCAGCCACCTCAACCTCGATCCAGCCATTCTCAGCAATCGGCTCGTCGAATTGGGAGATCTGGTAATTCTTGGGAAGATCGGGATAAAAATATTGCTTACGATCAAACTTGCTGTGCTCTGCGATCTGAAGGTTAAGGGCCATCGCCGCCTTCACCGCATATTCGAGCACCTTCTGGTTGAGCACCGGCAAGGTGCCTGGCAGGCCACACACCACCGGATCGATGTGGGTGTTGGGCTCATCGCCGAAGGCCGTGGAGGCGCTGGTGAAGATCTTGCTGTTCGTGCCTAGCTGCACGTGGGTCTCCAGGCCGATCACGGCTTCCCAGGGGAGCTGGTCGCTGCTGCTGGAGTCGATTTGAACCGCTGTGCTGGCCGAGGCCATAACTCTGCTCTCCCGAGTCCGGTGCTTGCAGCGATCCTATGGGTGCCGCCAACCCGTTCCGGGCCTGGGCCACCCCAGGGCAAGGCCTACAAAACGGCCGCCATTGGATAGGTTGACCCCATGGCCCCCTCCCCTGAACCGATCCTGATCCTGGGGGGTGGCCTGATGGGATTGGCCATTGCCCACCAGCTGGCGCGCCGCGGACAGGCCTTGGTGCTGCTGAGCCGACGCCGCAGTGAAGCAGCCGGCTTTGTGGCCGCTGGCATGCTCGCTCCCCATGCCGAGGGACTCACAGGTGCCCTCCTGCAGCTGGGCCAGGCCAGCCTGGCCCGGGTCCCCGCCTGGGTGGCCCAGATCGAAGCAGACAGCGGCCTGAGCTGCCGACTCCGGAACTGCGGCATCGTCGTGCCCTTCCGAACGCCAGGGGACCGGGACCGCTACCCAACGGCGGCCTGGGGCTCCAAGCTGGATCGCTCGGAGCTGGAGCGAGAAGTTCCCGGCATTGGCGCCGACTGGCAGGCGGGCCTGCTGTTCGCCCAGGACGGCCAAATCGACAACCGCCGTCAACTGATGCGGGCCCTGGAGCGGGCCTGCGCTCGCTTGGGCGTGCAATTCCAGGAAGGCAGCGAGGTACAAGAGTTGCTCAAGGGCCCTAGGGGCGAACTCCAAGCCGTGCGCCTGATCACCGCCGAAGGGGAGAACCTGACCCTGCCCTGCAGCCAGGCCGTGCTCGCGGGGGGGGCCTGGAGTGCCCAGCTCCTGCCAGAGCTGCCGGTTTTCCCGGTCAAGGGCCAGATGCTCTCTTTGCAAGCTCCGAAGGGGGCGCTGGAGCGGGTGGTGTTCGGACCCGGCACCTACCTGGTCCCCCGCGAAGACGGCCTGTTGGTCGTGGGAGCCACCAGCGAACCGGAGGCGGGCTTTCAGGAAGGCCTGACCCCGGACGGCCAGCGAACCCTGCAGCAGGGCATTAGCTCCCTCTTACCGGCCGCCAATCAATGGCCGCCGATGGAACGCTGGTGGGGCTTCCGGCCCTGCACCCCCGATGGGGGTCCGTTGCTGGGCACCAGCGCCATTCCAGGGCTTTGGCTGGCAACGGGCCACCACCGCAACGGGGTTCTCTTGGCCGCGATCACGGCTGAGCTGCTCAGCAAACAAATCATGCCGGGGGCGTCGGACGAGGCCAAAGCAAACCCAACAGAAGCAGGGTTGTTGAACCAATTCCGTTGGGATCGATGCCCCCGGGGCTAAGCCCCAGGAGCGTCTAGGGCTCCGCCCGAGGGCCTGGCCAACAATCAGGCTTCGACGCGCCAAGCTTGGTCAGAGGGGGCCCAGTCGCTCAACTCAGAGGGTTGGAACCACAAACCGATCTCGAAGGCGGCAGTCTCCGGGGCATCGGAGCCATGGATGACGTTACGACCGATATTCACGGCCAGATCGCCGCGGATCGTGCCGGGTTCGGCCTCCAAGGGCTTGGTGGCACCAATCAGTTTGCGGGCACTGGCAATCACGCCGTCGCCCTCCCACACCATGGCCACCACGGGACCACTGGTGATGAAATCGACCAGACCCGCGAAGAAGGGCCGCTCCCGATGGACGCCGTAGTGGCTTTCCGCCAGGTCCCGGCTGGGGATGAGCTGCTTAAGCCCCACCAATTTGAAGCCCTTGCGCTCGAAGCGACCAAGGATCTCACCCACCAGACCCCGCTGGACGCCATCGGGCTTAATAGCAATGAAACTGCGTTCGACGGCCATGGAAGGGGCTTGAAGGTGTGCCCATCGTCTGTGGCAGCCCTGCCCGTTGGCAAGCAAGGGGGAACCAAGCAAGGCAAAGACCCACTTGACGCGGCCTGGGAAATCCAAGCCAGGAGAATGGGGCGGGCCAGGTCCCTAGATTCCAAAGGATCAGGACGCTCCGCCATGGCCACCCCAGCTGCTGCTCAGACACCGTCCGACCAGGGCAAAATGGTGGCTAAGGCTGGCTGGACAACGGCGGACAGTGCTGTCCTTTACGGAGTGGACGAATGGGGCAAGCCCTACTTCTCAGTGAACGACCAAGGGCACATACAGATCAGCCCCCAGGGGGCAGAGGGTCCGGTAATGGACCTTGTGGATCTGGTGAAAGGCTTGCAAGGTCGCAATTTGTCCCTTCCCCTGCTAATTCGTTTCGACAATATTCTTGAGGACCGGCTACAGCATCTGCATCAAGCCTTTCAAATGGCGATTGAAAATACAGCTACCCAGGACACTATCAAGGTGTATTCCCCGTCAAGTGCAACCAGCAACGCCATGTGGTCGAACAAATCATGGAAAGCGGCCGCCCCTGGCATTTTGGCCTGGAAGCTGGCAGCAAAGCGGAATTACTGATCGCCCTGTCCTTACTCGAGGATCCCAAAGCCCTACTGATCTGCAATGGCTACAAAGATCAACGCTATATCGAGACAGCAATCCTGGCGCGGCGACTTGGCAGGCAGCCTGTAGTCGTAATAGAACAACCGGATGAGGTGGCAAGGATCATCAAGGCCAGCAAAGAACTTGGAGCCGCACCATTAATCGGAATTCGCGCCAGACTCTCAACCCGTAGCACGGGGCGATGGGGTAGCTCCGTTGGCGATAAAGCTAAGTTTGGGCTGGCAATTCCAGAAGTATTGGCAACGGTAGAAGCCTTGCGTGAAGCAAACCTGCTAACGGAATTGAAGCTTTTACACTTCCACGTAGGCAGCCAAATTAACGATATCGCTGTACTCAAAGATGCTCTTCAGGAAGCCGGGCAAATCTATGCATCGCTCAGTCAACTGGGAGCACCCATGGGCTATCTCGATGTCGGAGGCGGACTGGGTGTGGACTACGACGGTAGCAGGACAGCGACGGCGGCTTCAAAAAACTATTCGATGCAGAACTACGCAAATGACGTGGTCGCAACAATAAAAGAATGCTGCGAGCCGTTGGACATACTAGTACCAACGTTAGTCAGTGAGAGCGGCCGCGCCATAGCAAGCCATTTTAGTGTGTTGATCTTTGACGTACTAGGAACCGGCACCCTGCCAAGAACCATACCAACACTGAGGGAGTCTGAACCACTGACGGTACGCAATCTGCGCGAAACCCTAAACACCCTAACGACCATCGAAAACCAACTCAAAGAGGCTCAGCCAGAATCGTCTACCATCAAGATCAAATTAGAAAAGCTACAGGAAGCCTGGAATGACGCAATCAAATTCAAAGAGGATGCCCTCGCTGCATTTCGACTTGGCTACCTCAGCCTCTCCGACAGGGCTATAGCAGAACAACTGGCATGGGCCTGCGCAGACAAAATCTCAAAACAATTACCAGCCACTGGTATTCCAGCTGAATTAAGCGACTTACGCGCTGCGCTAGCCAAAACTTATTACGCGAACCTATCAATCTTTCGTTCAGCCCCAGACACCTGGGCGATTGATCAATTATTCCCAATCATGCCAATCCATCGACTCGACGAGAAACCTGAGGAGCTGGGAAGGTTCGCTGATCTGACCTGCGATTCCGATGGCAAATTGGAGCGCTTCATAGACAGCGGAAGCGTGAAAAACCTACTCGAGTTACATCCATTTGTTGATGGCGAGCCGTATTGGATTGGTATGTTTTTAGCAGGAGCCTACCAAGAAGTAATGGGAAACCTGCACAATCTATTCGGCAGCACAAACGCAGTCAACATACGACTCAACAGCGAAGGAGAGTATCAGCTGGACCATGTCGTCAAAGGTGATACCAATGCCCAAGTACTCGAAGCAATGGAACACGATCCAACAGAGCTGCTCGAACGACTACGGGTAGCCAGTGAAACGGCTATTCGTAGCGGTCGGCTTGAGATTAAGGATGCAAGTAAGTTAATGGACCACCTAGAAAGCAGTCTCAGACAAACAACCTACCTAAACAACTAAGCTGCTAAGAACTTAGACGCCAAAAACTAATCTTATAAAGTAGGAACAACGGGCCTGGGAGCAAAAATCATAACGACTCCAGCCAGTAATTGCAACACGAGAATCTGCTCCAATCCGTGGGCACCAAGTCCCATAAAAGTGATGGTAAAAGCTGGATTCAGGATGCCAACTGAATCAGCGAACCCTAGAAACAATAGGGAAGTCAGACCGGAACCAACGACAAAACCAGAGAGCGGCCGAGCTTCGGGGCAAATACGTCCTTCATCACTCCAAGCATGGATTAACCAAAAGAGGACCAGAGTCATGCCAAACTCGACCAAGGTAGAACGGATGGTAAATGGACCCGAAGGCGGAGAAAACGAACGGGAATGAAAACCTAACCAGATGCCGCAAAGCTGGGCACTTGCATAGCCAAGAAAAGCCAAAAGATTTCTCCAGAAAGCCTGGGGATTTGCAAGCGTACCCTGGCCAAAAAACATCAAACTTACGGAGGGGTTAAAATGGGCACCACTACTTCTCCCAAATAAATGGATGAGAAGGACCAGTGCCAACCCGATCGAAGCAAAGGCGACAAAATCGGGCGCAGCCCGCAAACTGAAGGAGGTTACAACAGCATAGGCAAGGCAAAAGCTGCCTAGCAATTCCAAAGCTATACGTTCAAATAGGCTGCGCATAATATTTCAAACAGGTTTTACACTGTAGCCGCCCGTAATGACGTCAGCATAGAAACGGTAGGGGCCTGTATGAATAGCCGTGAAACTAAGGGCGGGAGGATTGCCGTGGGAAGTAAGTTGGCCAAAACGCTTCAAAGAACTAACAGTCACATCGCCAGGGCTAGGCTGGGAACCGGTAAAGTCAGTTCCATGACAATCAAGCTCATAGTCAGCAAAAACCATTTGCCAGGGGGTGCGGTTGGCAACATACTTATAGGTATACGTTTCACCAGCCTGCAGGAGGATTGTCCGCTGGAAGCGACCTCCGCCAATAACTTCCATTAAATTGGCCGGAGATTCCGGATCCCAAGCCTTGAGCGGCTCCGGAAAATTGCCAACCAGCGACAACTCACTGAGTTCGGTAGTAGGCGTTAAAACGCCTGCGCCGGAAATCACATCAATGCCAAATCTGTCATTGGTGAGATCATAGTGAAAACGGAGACGGCTATCCACATCTAGTTGAAAAAAGATATTCCATTCTTGAGGTTTACCGTGCCAGGCAATGCCGCGTAGGGACTGGGAAGGCTGAGCAGGATCATAATCAAGCCAGCAACCAAAACCCATCGTATCGAGGAATAATTCAGCACCAATGCCAAAATTAATACAGTGCTTACCAGCCTTAACATCTAGTTCAAGAACCAGGTTGTCTTCCGATGAACCAGGCAAAAGGGTGCGGCCAGGCACAGTGGGATCAAATTGATTATCAGCATGAACGGTGCCTAGAAGCTGAATGGAAGAGCGAAAATTCAAATACTCCGGATCAGCCACAACAACGCCTGTAACCTCGATATGGGGAGATTCAGGGCTAGAATCAAGCAGAAAACGATAGAGACCATCCTCCTTCACCTTAATTGTACAACCGGAGTGCATAGAGGAGCCATGGCTACTACAAAAGCCAGTACCCCGAACCAAGCGGCCGCTGCCATCATTCAATGCCGAGAAACCATAATCCTCCTCACCATCGGCAGATATCAAAAACTGATAAACACCATCAGCGCGAAAATCGATGCCGCCGTTAGCCTTGAGGGGCACATCCAACGACCATTTTCCAGGTGATATGCTAACGAAAGAACGTCCAGGCCGCCGACATAAAAACTTATCAAACATGGACAAGTCATCCCATATGAACCCATTCAACTCATAACCGCTAAAATTGACCAGCGGTTGAACAATCGCTCCAGGGTCAGACACAATACCCATGGGAGTAATCTGAAGCTGCATTGTATTGCTATCGAAACGGAATAGCAGTTCCGAATCCATTTTCAAATGAAAATTGATATTCGCATGATTAACGCCGTTATGATCTTCAGCGAGCGACCAAGTCAGGGTATCAATATCTACAACCTTGGCTTTCAAGTGGCGGTGGGAATTATGATTAATGACCAGACGACAAGAAAAATTACCTGTATGCTCAGTACCCTTGGGGCCCTCCAGAAAAACTCGTCTTTCCCAGGTAGACTCTCCCACTAATTTAAAGTCTTGGTCAGTGATAAAGGGGTTCCAACGCCAGCGACGCGCCGTTAGATTACCGATCATTGAGATCGATTCGATAACACTAGAGCCAACATGGATGCTGGCGTGCAGAGGAAGAGCCTGAGCCATAGTTTCAAAAACTGATCGAAATATGTTTAGCGCCTAAAGGGCACTTGCGCCGACAAAGGTCAAGCAAGTGTAGCAAACAACACATATCGAGAAAAAAGGGGCTCATTTGTGTTGAAAAACACACAATAAAATCAGAAGGCCTTGCCCCAAAGCCAACGAATAGAAGACAATTAAAAAGAACTGAAGACGTGAAAACCCTCCAAAAACAGGGGGCCGAACGAAAATGTTGCGGTTTCGCTGAAACTGGCTTACGATTGCAAAGGATCACTTTTAAAAGTTTGAACCCATGGCTGCGAGCATGTAATGAAAGCTTAAGACTTGGTAAACAAATATTAAAAACAATCGTTTTCAAACAAATCAAAATGACCTCAACAATCAGCAGTTTTGTGAACTCGTCAAAAGGGCGTCCAATCTCTCCAGAAGGGGGGGAAACCAGACTCTTTACGGGTTCACCCCATCCATTTGGTGCAACTGTTGATGACGAAGGGGTTAATTTTGCAGTATACAGTGCAAACGCAACAGCTATACAACTGCTTCTATTCGACAACCCAAGCGATCTAGAACCCTCTCAAGTAATCGACCTAAGCGCTATTACGAACAAAAGTTTTTATATTTGGCATGTTTATGTTCAAGGTTTAAAACCAGGCTGCGGTTATGCCTACAGAGTTGATGGACCAAATGAACCTTGGAACGGCCACCGTTTCAACCCAGCAAAAGTTCTTGTAGACCCCTATTCCAAGGGTAACTCACTGTCTCTTTGGGAAAGGGGCGCGGCCTGTGGAAGTGAAGATAATCTCCACAAGAGCATGCGTAGTGTTGTCATAGACACAAGGGGCTATGACTGGGAAGGAGACATGCCATTGAGGCGGCCTATGGCAGAAACAATCATCTATGAAATGCATGTCGCTGGCTTTACAAAAAGCCCCACTAGTGGGGTGCAGCATCCTGGAACATTCAAAGGTCTCATTGAAAAAATTCCATATTTGCAGGAGATCGGAGTAACGGCTGTAGAGCTATTGCCTGTATTTAGTTTTGACCATACAGACGTACTTCGCGTCCACGAAGGAAATCCTTTGGTAAACTACTGGGGCTATAGCACGATGGGCTATTTTGCCCCTCACCAAGGCTATTGCACGGATCCAGAGTCTGGGCTTCACGTTGAAGAATTCCGTGACATGGTCAAAGCCCTGCACAAAGCCGGGATTGAAGTGATTCTAGATGTCGTGTTTAACCACACGGACGAAGGCAACCATCAGGGCCCGATGTTCTCCTTCAAAGGATTTGATAACAGCACATATTACTATTTAACAGGTGAAAATGGCTCTAAAGAATTTTACTATGATTATACAGGATGCGGCAATACTTTCAACTGCAACCACCCCATTGGCGAAAAACTAATCCTCGACTGCCTACGGTTCTGGGTCGAAGAAATGCACGTTGATGGATTCCGCTTTGATGAAGGATCCGTCTTGACCCGTGGAGAAGACGGAACGCCACTCGAGCATCCTCCAGTGATTTGGTCGATTGAACTAGATGATGTTTTAGGATCCAGTAAAGTAATAGCAGAAGCATGGGATGCGGCTGGACTTTACCAAATTGGCTATTTCCCAGGAGCACGTTGGGCAGAATGGAATGGTAAATACCGAGATTCAATCCGCCAGTTTGTAAAAGGGGAACCTGGTGTGATTGGTGAGGTAGCAGCGAGACTAACTGGCAGTGCCGACCTCTATCAGTGGCGCCACCATGAACCCGTCAATAGCGTTAACTTCATTACGGCACATGATGGTTTTACACTCTACGATCTTTGCTCCTATAACGAGAAACACAACTGGGCAAATGGAGAAGGCAACAATGATGGAGTGAACGACAACGACAGTTGGAACTGCGGCGCAGAAGGCGATACACAAGACAACTACATTAACGACCTAAGGAAAAGGCAAGTGAAGAACTTTGGCGTGCTTCTAATGTGTTCTCTTGGGGTTCCGATGATTGTAGGCGGGGACGAACATGTACGCAGCCAAAAAGGCAACAATAATACCTACTGCCAGGACAACGCGCTTAACTGGTACAACTGGGATGCGATTGAATCAAGTGAATCTCAGGAGATGATCCGCTTTTGGTCGTTGCTCAACAGGAAACGGAGCAACTTTATCAACCATTTTAAGGGCAAATACTTTAGTGGCAAGATAAGCAAATTTGGGGTGCCCGAAATTTCTTGGCATGGCACACAACTCAACCAGCCAAACTGGGATGATGCAGGTGCCCGTTGTCTCGCAATGACCTTCGGCGATACGGCAGAGGATACGGATGGATTGGATAATATTCATATCATGATGAACATGTATTGGGAGCCTCTCAAATTCGAAATACCCAAGTATGAAGGATTAACCTGGCATCGCACCGTCGATACATCTCTGCCATCTCCCAAAGATATTTCAAAACTGGAAGATTCTCCTATTATTACGGACTCAGGCTACATTGTTAATGACCGGAGCATCGTCGTATTGACGACTAGGGCTGACGGAGGTTCGGTATGAAGCAATGAAATGACTTAAAACTAAGAGTTGCTCCAGGAAGAGCCAGAACAAGCCTACAAACAATTCATCAAATCAACAACGCAATGACTGGCAAACTTGATTTCACCTTTTCCGACTTAATCGCAGGCTATATTCGGAAAGTTGAATTTCCGGATGTATTTGACTCACAAGGATTTATTGACCTCGAAACGTCAGACGGACGGATCTTTACTGTTAAAGTAACGTACGCCTGCTACGCAGAATTAGTCAGGAACCTGGGCGAAGGCTTCCAAGTTGCTCCTGGCTTGAAGGAAACTCTGACGGTTGGAAGGTTTATCCACGCCTACGGCGTCTTCTACCCCGAAGCAAGCGGCCTAAAATTCGAGGCCAAGCACATCTTACTGTTTGGTCGAGACGGTTCAAAACTGCGCTTTGAAGAACAGGATTGGTGGGTTCGCCAAATCCAACAGCTTCTCAACTTCTACCTGGAGAAGCAGTTTAAGGTCGAAGAAGGAGAAACCATTGATTTCCGCAATTTCAGAACAGATCTGAGCTCGGAAGGTGATAAGCAAAGTGGCGTGCAAAACCTCGATACAGTTTCGAGGCTGATCTACGGTTTCGCAACCGCCTACATGATGACAGGCGACGAGCGGGCCCTAGAGGCTGCGACAAAAGGTACCGAGTACATGCAAAGGCATTTCCGGCACCGTGATAGTACTGAAGGCATTACCTACTGGTACAGCCAGCTAGACATCCAAGCCGATGGTAGCGTTCGTAAGTACATGGGTTCTACCGCTGGAGGGGATGAAGGCGGTAACGCAATTCCTTGCTACGAGCAGATTTATGCCCTGGCAGGCCCAACCCAAACCTACCGTCTAACAGGTACTAAAGATATCCTGGTGGATATCCAGGATACCATTTCGTTCCTTAACCGCTATTACAAGGACCATGGTCCCTATGGCGGCTATTATTCACACATTGATCCAGTTACCTTCGATCCCAAGGCAGAATCCCTCGGAGTCAACAAAGCCAAGAAAAACTGGAACTCGGTTGGTGATCACGCACCTGCCTATCTAATCAACCTTTATCTTGCAACCGAGAAGCAGGAATACTCCGACTTCCTAGAGTACACCTTCGATACGATTTGCGAATATTTCCCTGATTATGGCTACAGCCCGTTCATGAACGAAAAGTTCTACGACGACTGGACCCATGACCTGAGCTGGGGTATCCACCAAGCGCGCTGCGTGGTTGGTCACAACCTGAAGGTTGCTTGGAACCTCACCCGCATGCAGAGCCTCAAGCCGAAGGAAAGCTACAAAACGTTTGCCCATCAAATTGCCGATGCCATCCCCGCCGCCGGTTGCGATAACCAGCGCGGTGGTTGGTACGACATGATGGAGCGCACTCGCAAGGAAGGCGAAGAGTTCAATCGCCTTGTGTGGCATGACCGCAAAGCATGGTGGCAGCAAGAACAAGGGATTCTGGCCTACTACATCATGGCCGGTGTCTATGATGATAATGAAGATTATCTGCGCTTTGCTCGCGAAGGGTCAGGTTTCTATAACGGTTGGTTCCTGGATTATGAGCAAGGCGGCATCTACTTCAACGTGCTCGCCAACGGTCAACCCTATGCACTCGGTAGTGAGCGCGGTAAGGGTAGCCACTCGATGGCTGGTTACCATTCCTTCGAACTCTGCTTCCTGGCTGCGGTATACACCAACCTGCTGGTGAACCGCCATCCCATGGACTTCTTCTTCAGCCCAGAACCTGGTGCCTGGGAAGATAACATTCTCCGCGTTTCCCCAGATCTACTTCCTGCTGGCAGTGTCGAATTGTCAGAGGTTTGGATCAACGGTCAAAACTACGAAAACTTCAATCGTGAGAAGCTCTATGTCACCCTTCCCGATTCGGACAAGGCCCTTAAGGTTCGCGTTCGGATCACGCCAGCTGGCTTAGGTTTCGACGCTGATCTTCTGTCCTTTGAAGGTGGAATTGCCAAATTTGCCCTAGCTGGTGAACTAATCACTTCGAGGCTCCGCTATCTGCAAGAAGATGTCGAAAAGCTTCCCAACCTTAAGGGACTTGAATTTGATCTCACAAATCTTAAGGGTATGGGCAACACGGGTTGGAACTACCTGCTCTTCACGAAGCAACGGGCTGGTGCTAGCTTTACAGTGAAGCTGACAAATATGTCAGAAGATGTTAAGAAGTCATTGGTCGATGCGGAACTTGATGAGGAGTTCACACTGGGCTAAGAAGCCATCAAACAAGCTATGATGGCATGACTACGCCATCAATGCGTTGACTGCATCTTCATTCATTCAAAAAGGAATCGATGCAGCATCAAAAGCCAGCCTGACGGAAGCAGAGCAATGCTTTCGTCAGGCTTTTTCCTTGTCTCAAAAAGGATCACCAGAAGAACGCAACTCCCTTGCAAATCTCATCAAAGCATTAGCAGAGCAGGGCAAGGGAAGCGAGCTGATCGATCTTTTTGAAGAATCCGCCGATGATTTGATCTTCAAACTTCCACCCATGCCATTACTGGTGGGAGCCGAAGCAGCATCTAGGTATCAACAAATTGACCTAAGTCTTAAGCTTTATAACCTACTTAATTCTCAGTATCCTTACCAAAAAGAGGTCATTCTTGGAATGAGCTCAACCATGACAAGGGCAGGACAGCTCAAAGAAGCAGAAGCTTTATTAATACGCTATCAACAACAAGTAGGACTTAGTGCTGAAGTGGCGACCAACCTTGCCATCCTCGCACTGGAACAAGGCAAGCTCGCTCAAGCAGAAGGTGGCTATCGGCAAGCCCTAGAGCTCGAGAACAATAGGTTTGTTACTAACTATAATTTGGCAAAATTCTTGCAGACACACAAAGACCTAGAGGAAGCCCTGAAATACTACAATCAATGCTTATTGATTGTGCCAACGGCCTTTGAGGCCCTAATTGAAAAAGCAGATGTTCTCCATAAGTTAAACAAAAACTCCGAAGCAGCCGCAATATACCAGTCTTTAATCCACAGCAACAAACTCAAGACCAGCCAAAAGTATTATGCCACAAGGCAATACCTCTATACACTGTTGGAAGCAGAATCACATAGCCCCGCGAACGAAGAAATCAGTGACTTACTGGCCGGGCTCGTCCTTGACAATGAAACCCTCAGCCTAATCTATGATCTTCCGGAGACGCACCAAAGAACCCATGGCGGCAGGAGCCTCTATCAGCCAGGCACGCTAATCCAAGAAATTCAATACCTTTCTACCAACGATACCATTTTAGATAACATCGCCAAGGAGATCACAGAAAATGCCAGTCTGATACATGATCGAGCCAACAAGCCAACAAGGGGCGGGCAACAGACCCATGAATTGCTCCTAGATCCCAGTCGGACAATTGGCCAAGTGTATGAAAAAATCAAAGCAATTCTGATTGACTATGGCACACAACTACCAACTGCCATTCGGATTGACCCTAATAAAAAGTATGGGTTAAGTGGCTGGGCCGTTTCCCTGCAGAGCGGTGGTTACCAGCTTAGGCACACCCATCCAGAAGCCGTTGTCAGCGCAGTCCTGTATATTACAATACCAGAAGAGATCGAGCAGGCTAGTGACGAAAGTGGCTGCCTTTATTTTTCAAAAAGACGAGCTGATCAACAGAATGATGCCATCAAAATAAAGCCTTCCCCTGGCAAACTAGTGATGTTCCCTTCCTTCTTGCCACATGAAACCACACCCTTTGAAGCCATGTCAGAAAGAATCTGCATTGCTTGTAATTTAATCAGATTGGACTAAAGATACCCTTGGCTAAGTGTGCTGGACCGGGAAGATCACAAGAGGTCGATTTAAAGGTTCTGAATAGGCACTCAACCAGTAACTCCATTGACGGTAACAAGTACGAGGTGAGGCTCGCGCAGCGGATCCCCCGGCCAATAGTGAGTTCACCTGACACCTATCCCCCCCGTTCAAGCCAATCACCGTCGAGATCGACCCGGTGAAACCAGAAATAACAGGGGTGCCCCATGGGGATACGAAGCAATGATGGCCATAGGCCTGGCTAACCGTTTGTAGGGGCTACTGGGCAAAGCGATCCAGATGCCTAGCGCTGCGGTAGCCGTTCAGGATCCCCTGGATCGCCATCAGCATCAGCCAGAGCCCACTCGGGACTGACAAAGCCAGCTGCAAGCTGTTCGGGACCGCAAGCGATCGGATCAGATCAGACGCCGTCGTGGTGGTCACCATGCCATGGAACGGACATACTCCTGCATGGGCCGGCATCCTTAGGGCACCCGAACAGCCCTTGGGCCTGGCTTGTGTCAGTCGCTTCTTGCCGTGGGCTGGCTCACGGGCGCAATGAGGCAGGTTTTTAGCAGGCTTGGCTTTTGTGCGCGATTTGCCAAATCGGCGGCCTTTCTGGCACAGCCAATACGTATTTGGCTCAAATCTCATGCAAAATCTTGCAAGGCATTAATCGCCTTCCTCTTTTTTGGTGTGAGGACCCTAATGAAACTATTCCACAAACTCCTGCTAGCGCCGGCAGCCCTGGGCCTGATGGCTCCTGTGGCCGCCTCCGCTGCAGACATGAACCTCGCCGGCGTCAAGCAGTACGCCTCTGCTAGCGAGCAAGTCACCAGCATCTCCCAGTTCTCCGACGTTCAGCCCACAGACTGGGCCTACCAGGCCCTCTCCAACCTGGTGGAGCGCTACGGCTGCGTGGCTGGCTACCCCAACGGCACCTTCGCTGGCAAGAAGGCGATGACCCGCTTTGAAGCGGCCGCCCTGCTGAATGCCTGCCTCGACCGTGTCACCGAAGTGACCGATCAGCTCAAGAAGCTGATGAAGGAATTTGAGAAGGAACTGGCGATCCTTAAGGGTCGGGTTGATGGCATCGAAGCCCGCGTTGGCACCCTCGAAGCCAACCAGTTCTCCACCACCACCAAGCTGAGGGGCAGCACCCACTGGGTGTTCGGCGCTAACAGCTTTAGCGGTACAGCTCCCCAATACTCAGCTGGTACAGCCTATGAAGGTGGTACGACCATCAACTATGACCTACGCCTCAACCTCGACACGAGTTTTACTGGTAAAGACCTTCTTCGCACCCGCCTTCGTGCTGGCAATTACGGCTCCTCCGGTGGCCCCAGCAGTGGTTTCTTTTGGACTGGGGTAGGACTTAATAACTTAGGTGATCAGGCTTACCAGTCGTCCGCTGGACCCAATATTGTTGAGATTGATCGTCTCTCCTACCAATTCCCCCTCGGTAACGGCTTCACCTTCATCGGTGGCCCCCGTGTCCGTCAGGACGACACTTTGGCGATGTGGCCGAGTAACTATCCCGCTGACACCGTTCTTGGCTTCTTCACTTACGCCGGTTCCCCTGGTGTCTTTAACCTAGCCCTAGGGGGTGGTGCCGGCCTCATTTGGCAGCGTAACGGCTTCAATGCAAGCGCCAGCTATGTTTCTCTCAACCCTAATTATGGTCAGCCTGGCTATACCGGCGTGGCTTCCAACACCAATACAAATGGTGGCGGCGGCATCCTGACCCAAGGCGCAGCTTCCAGCACTACCGTTCAGCTCGGCTATACCGGTAATAACTGGGGTGCTGCATTTACCTACTCCTATGGCCAAAATGGTGTTGGCATTAACCTCGGCAATGCAACTCCCTTGGCAGCAAATAGCCTAAACCTCGGGACTGGAACCAGCAATAATTACGGATTGGGCGCCTATTGGACACCCAAGACCCCTGGCGGCTACATTCCCTTGGTCAGCGTAGGCTGGGGCTATGTGGCGTATGACACCACCAACACTAATGTTAGCACCAATGTTAGTGCTGCCCAGGAATGGTATCTTGGCCTGCAATGGACAGATGCCTTCATCAAGGGCAACACCTTTGGCATGGCCGTGGGTCAACCCACGTTCGTAACAGCACTCACTAACGGTACACCTAATGATGCTGGTTATGCATGGGAGTGGTGGTACAAGTATGAGGTAAGCGACCATATCACTGTCATGCCAGCAATCTTTTACCTTTCAAACCCCTTGGGTCAAAATGGCCACCTGGCGGCTGGCGGCAATGGCAACAATGTAATCAATAACCTTGGCGCCCTAATCAAGACCACATTCAAGTTCTAAACGGTTAATTAGCAAATTTCTCCTAGCCTACCAAAGGCAAGTCATTTGCAATGACCAAGCCACTCAGGCTTGGTCATTAATACCTCGGGTGTAGAGAAGTCACCCACAGAGAGCATCGTCTTTACCAGACGATGCTCTTTTTTCATTTCTAGGCTGAGGGCAGTTCAAAATTTTCCATCAATCGCCGCATCACTCAGGCCTAGGCCGCAGCAGCACCCATGCCTTGGCCGATAAAAATCGTATTTGTCGCTAGCCTATTCTTGCATTGACACGGCTGAACGTGCTTATCATGCCATGAAACTGGATCCCACTTCAGTGAGTTGATTACCCATACAGACCCAGAGTTGATTTAAGCTTGGGTCAAAGCATGGCTATCCCCCCTAGGAGATAACCTGCAGACAATTGAGCTCTCCAGCAGATGCAAGGGACGGAAGTAAATTCTGGCAAAACAGGACCTAATCCTACCGACTAAATTCAATGCTCACAGCAACGCCACATGTGACTGCCCCCTTGGCACGAATCCACAGCCAAAAATCATGCCATTCACGGCCAAAATATCCAAGCCAACGCTACTGCTGATTCGGCCACAGGTTGATAATTCAAGAAAACAGCAAACTAAGCCAAATACATGACATTGATTCTCGCAACAATTTTCTCTTCACTAGGGCCTGGCGGTTCCCCACTGTGAAGAACAGACGCTGGGCCCAGTCCGTGGCGAAAGAACAAGGCGGAGCCTTTCTTAGGTGAAACTTCTACCACATTTGAATCTCCATAGAGACGGGTCACACCTTGAGAAGCCTCACCCTGATTATCAGTAAGATAAAGCAGCATAGATATCATCGAGAACATATTATCCCACGTTTTCATTTGCCCCGTGGCATCATCATAATAATAACCAGGCCAGTCGCCATCAATGTGCGGTGTAAATTTCTGATTATCGCCGAAGTAACGATAAAAATTAATTCGATGGCTCAAACATCCTGCAAAAGTGCGCCCATCAAGGACAGGCGGAATAAACGGCATAATATTGGAACAGATAGCATTCATCATGCTATCTGTTGCCAACCAGTGAACCGTTGTATTCATGCGCATGCCAGGCGGAGTTTGTATATCTGGCGCCTCTTCCCTGAAGCCCAATAATTTACTAAATTCAGCCAGCGAATCAGCCTCTTCTCTCGTAATTATATTATCGACCACAAAGGCTAGCTTGCCACCAATGTCAATCGTGGCAAAATTATCAGGAGGGATTGGACGACTATTCAAAGTCAAAAGATTGCTATCACGCAACAATGCATACACAGGTATATTATCAAACTGACTACCAATGGGCGACGAGCCTTTGGTTAAGGATGCAACTTTATAAGGTATCTCAGCGAAAGTGGCATCTTTCATTTACCAAGTACCCACATTGGCCATTGAGCGCCAGGGCTCTTGAGGAGGTAGCGAAGGTCCATTTTGTAATAATTCAAAACTGATCCCATCGGGTGACTTGATA
>Ga0164294_10002245_pt1 | contig 17548 bp, 13 predicted proteins | sample GEODES005metaG_FD_111479 | JGI IMG/M metagenome (GOLD analysis project Ga0164294, IMG submission 111479) | Oligotrophic lake water microbial communities from Sparkling Lake, Wisconsin, USA - GEODES005 metaG | ecosystem: Environmental > Aquatic > Freshwater > Lake | place: USA: Sparkling Lake...
ACACCTGGGCTCTTCCTTCGGTAACTCCTGTCAATTCGATATTTGGAATTAGTAATGAAGTACAAGGAAAAGATTCAGTGAAGCAGGTATTGACCAACTTAACCTTATCAAATGGGGTGGCGGTTTATAAAGTAACTGCTAATAATTCTGGTTGTATAAGCAATCAGTTTAACGCTACGGTTACTGTGTTGCCTTTGCCAAGAATGACCATTACTGGCAACAGCAATGTTTGTAAATATCCTGCAGATACGCTTACCATCAACTTTAGCGGTCAGTCTCCATGGAACTTCACTTATAGAGAAGATAGCAAAGCACCTGTAACAATTAGCGGTATTACTCAGACACCGTATTTATTGCGACTACCAGAAGCAGTTGCCAACAGCATGCGTAGATTTAGTTTTACCAATATTTCAAATGCCGGTTGTGTAAATAAATCAGACACTAGCTATTTCACACAAATAATTAAACCTTCGCCTACAGGAATAATTTATTCCAACTATGGCAATTATTTATGTAATAATGTGATTGATACCATGCGAATTGTTTCTCCTGATTCACCTTCATTTAAGTGGATGCTGAATGGAGTATTAATTCCTGGTGCAACAAAAGACAGTTTATTTACTGGCTTGCCTGGTCGATACAATGCAATACTAACCAATAGTGTAGGTTGTTCAGATACATTGTCATCAACCTATGTGTTGTATAAAATTGTGAAGCCAATATTAAAACTTTCGTACAGTTCCTATTGTGTAAATACTCCGATGTCTTTTACCAATCTTACTGATACTAGTTCTATAGGAATAACCAATTGGTTGTGGGATTTTGGAGATGGAAATATTCAATCTAGTTTCAACAGTGTAAATACTTTTGCCACTGGAGGCAAATACCACATTACACTAAAAGCAACGCAGTTAAATTGTTCAGCTTCTTCTGTGATGCTAGATACTACAGTAGATATTCAAGTTCCTATTGCAGGTGTTACGACCCCTTCTGTTAGTGCTTATAAATCAGTCATTACACCTATTAGTGTTAGAACGCTACCTAATTATAAATATCGTTGGACACCCTCTTGGGGGATTAGTAATAGAGATAGTGCCAAGGTAAACTTTAGTTTTGCATCTACACAGCAATATGTAGTAAACCTCATTTCACCAGCAGGATGTGTGACAAAAGATTCGTTATTAGTAAGGGTATTTGACGATAAGTTAGTCGATGTATTGGTTCCGAAATCCTTTACACCGAATAGTGATGGAGTGAATGATGTATTGTTTCCTTACCTAACTGGAATTAAAGAGTTCCGATATTTCAAAGTATACAATCGTCAGAATCAGTTAATGTTTGAAACTAAGAATTATGATGCAGGCTGGAATGGAAACTTGAATGGATCGCCGATGCCGATGGGAATTTATATTTGGGTGGCAACCGGTGTGGGTACTGATGGAACTGTTGTTGAGAAAAAAGGCCAAACCTTATTATTGAGATGATCTAAATAACTATATGCTAAAACCGTTAAAATATTATTGTATTGCAATGATGGTTTGCTGTGCATTTTCAATTCAGGCATTTGCACAAGCGCCCTTTTTATCGCAGTACTTTGCTTCACCTTTGAGTATCAATCCTGCACTAGCAGGAAATGGGTATTCGAGTTGGCGTATAATGGCGGTTAGGCGAAACCAATGGGTAAGCAGTGGTGTAGACCCATTGAATACCACCACCGCTTCATTGGATGGAAAATTGCTCAGACAGAAAGGAAATGAAAATAATTATTTAGGAGCGGGTGTTATGTTAGTTCAAGACCAGGGATTGGGCGGAGCCTATAAAAACAACTCATTTAATTTAGCATTTAGTTCTCATATTAGTCTTGACCCCGAAGATGCACATTCATTAGCAGCAGGGTTGGGTGGATCTTTTAACAACACTGTTATCGACTACTCGCAACTTACTTTTTCTCAGCAAATTTCTTCTTCAGGTTTTAATCGAGCCTTACCTACTTTTGAAACTAATTTATCAAATGTTAAACCTTACAGTTCTGTTTTTGGAGGGCTTACCTATTCATATAAAACGGAAGTCGCTAATCTTGAAATGGGATTGGCTTGTTATCAGTTTCTAAGTTCTGTAAGAACCTCTTTACAGGATCCTACACAACTGGATCCAGCTAGGTTTAATTTTCATACCGACTTTCAATCCTACTTGGGTGAAAGAACTACCTTCAATGCAAACGCCTTGTTTTCATTTCAAAAGTATTTTAGCACTTATTCATTAGGATTTAACATCGGCAATATGGTAGGCAATACGGTGGAAGATGAAGAGCCTACAATGATTAATACCGGTATATGGTATCGACACAATCAAGCTATTTCGCCTTACATCGGAATAGGTTATGGAGTGATGCAAGCAGGTATTAGTTATGACATCAATATTTCTACTTCCAAAACAAGTCTGGGCCCGCTACAAACCTTTGAGTTTTCCCTAGTCTTCCGCTCTCCTGTAAGAGTTAAGAGTCCCGTTCCTTGTCCTTGGAGATAAGCAAGTTTATTTTATTTCATTTCCAAAAAAAATTGATCTCTTTATTGCGAATATCTAGTTGACCCTCCCTCAGCAACGCCCTCGAATAAATAAAAATTGATCAAGAACTACCAGATAATATGTCTAATGATTAATAACCTTACAATTCTTATTGTTTTTAGTAAAACTATATATACTTTGAATTCCATTTGGAACAGATTGATTTTACTTTTTTTTCTTGATAAAATAAAGTAACAAAAAAAATCAAGCCTGCGAATAAAAAGGCTGAAATATAAAATGTCAGCCTAAAATCAAGGAACTCGCCGGCAGAGTAAGTTAAATTAGAGAGTATGCCGGCTCAAACAGCCTTGATTTTTTAACGTCTGACATTTTATATTTCTAGCACTTTTTATTCGAGGGCCTCAATGAATGAGCATTTACTACTTTTTTAGAATCAACTTTACTAAGGCTAAATTAAAAAGAAGCATTGCTTGAAAGTACATGCTTTTGCCGCGGCGGATAGATTTTTTTTGTTACTTTTTTTTATCAAGAAAAAAAAGTAAAAGCACTCTATTCCAAAGGAATTTGAAGAATTAAATATCAAATTTTTATTTAACAAAAAAGCAAAAACAAATTATTTAATCATTTGATTGATTATGGTTTCAATTTGATTAAAACCATTACCAAATAGGCGCTTACAACTTTTAGGATCACCTACTTAATCTTGCTAAGGAATTTCCGTTGTACGGTATATTCGAAGAATCTTTTATCAAATTGTGTACGGCGCTTAACTAACAACTCATCTTGAGTACCACTGTAAACCATAAATTTTTTGTTGATCATCAACACCATCGCTGCCCGCAAATTATTTTGAATTTTTATAGGCCTCTTCTCTATTTCCATTACTTGGTTCATCTGATTAACGGATGTCATCATCTCCTCCAAACTATTTTTAATTATTAGTGCTAGTAAGTTATTTTCAGCTTCAGTTAAGTTGGCTTTGAATGATTGTTGGTTTTGAATTAAATTTTTCGAATCTTTATTGGTTTCTAATTTGAGCGATAGCATTTTTATTTTTTCGCCCATCCTTTTAAATTGAAAAATAAAAAATCCACACAACAGTAAAAAGAAAGCGAATGCTATGGTAGCTAATAATTGTTGTGATCTATTTGCTGGATTTTCTTTTTTAGGAAGAGGTAAATAAATCGGAATATTGGGGTCTAAAATGTCTGCATCACCAAATGCTATGCTATCGGTTTCGCCATTTTCGCTATTTAAAATATGTATCGAACTGTCTTTATTAAAGTAAAGTTTGTCAAAGGGCTTATAGGTTAAATTAAATAGATAGACATTTTTTTCTTGTGAAATATTTTTGAACTTATTATTCTTGAAATCAAAAAGCTTAAATTCTCCTTCTAAATCTAGTAAAAGTCCTTGTTGGGTATTAAATGCTGCCCGATTAAACTCTTCAAATTTTTCTAATTTGTCCACTAGAGCTTTGTTAAAAAGCATTGGATCATTCCACCAGGTTTTGGTTACAAGATCAAGGCACTGTACATAAAAGTTAAGATCGTCTTGCTCAGACTTATTACCAGCTATTATGTAAGGATTTTGGTAAATTAAATAAATCTTCTTGTTAGCGACATCATGGTAAAATTTTACAGAATTGGTATTAAAGGGTACTGGTTTTTTTGTATTAATAATATACCAAACACCATTTTTTTCATCATAACTTCTCAAAAGACCATTGTCTATCCAAAATCCATATCCTCCCAAACTTAGTAAAGTATCTTGGTATACGAAATTGAAAGCTTTAAAATTGTATCCTTCATAACATGTTTTATCTAATCTTATTGGATTTTTGCCCGGATTGATTTCATAAAGTTTTCCTGAACCGTCAATTTGAATGACTAGTTTATTTTTAAACCATAGATAGTGGTGAGCATTGTTTTTATTACAGTTCTCTTTATCCAGCAGGGAAAGAATTTTGAGTTCGAATTTAGTAGGGTTTATAATTACTCCTTTAGATTGACTATTCTGTAGGTTTTTAATTAGACTGTCGATAGCTTTTTGAGACAGAGCTAGCTTAGGAAAAATGGAAACAAATAATACTGCAAATCCAAAAAATAAGAATTTAGGATACATAGGTATAGAGGGTGAAGATTAATGTCAAATTTATGATATATAATTTAATATTCATTTCATTTTATGAAAAATTTTAATTGTGAAATTGCCATTCTTGCGGTAGATTAATTTCTATAAATAGTAGTTCCAATTTAAATAGTGTATAGAAGGGGTGGGGCATAATAATTTATTTAAACATGAAAATATATAACACATATATGTACTATATAAAATAATGTTTTACAATTAATTATACGATAAATTAAAAATCATAGCCAAAGTGTTAATTAAATAACATTGTGCTATTTCAGTTTTGAAAAACTACAATAAATTTAATTTTTAAAAAATGTGACTAGTTTGACGCAGGTAGTAAAAATGAACTGAATTAGTGAGTAGTAAATGCTGACGATTGGTTTTAGGTATTCATTGTAAAACCATCTGCTTTAATTACAATTTGAGTGCATTTTAAATAATTTATAGGTCTATAAAAATCCAATATTGTGCTTGATGATTTAGAGTTATATCTGGCAGCGTCCTCCTTAAAAAGAAAAAAGTATTCTGCTGCAAGGGAGCTTTACTTGAAGGTGAATGCAAGAAATGAATCTGCAGAGGCTTGGCTTGGCATGAGCTTTTGTAAATTATACCAGTTGGCAGAGGGTTTAAAAATTGATGGGGTAATCGAATGTTTTAAAAAAGCAAAATTGATTAATCCAACTCTTCAAACTACCATTGAGGATGCATTTATTAAAAGATGCCAAATTGTTAAAATTGCTTATGTGAATTTTTACAACGAAGCACTTAAGCAACAAATTAAAGAGAATAAAAAAGTAACTGCAACCTTGCTGCTTACGGGTGGTCAACTGCAGGAGGAACCAAGCGATAACAAAGAATTTAGATCATTTGTAGAGTTAGGTAACAAAGGAGATGGCGTTGCTAATTTTGATTTGACGGCTGGAATGGATAGGTTTTTGGAAGAAATTTTATTCAAATTTAATGAAATTGACAATGCTGTAAGGATGAATGTAGATAAGGCTAGTAAAGCCTTTAAAGCATATTTTCAAATGGAAATAACAGTAATAAAAATTGGATAAAAAAGGAATTGAAGAAAAGAATCAGTAGTTGTAAAAAAAGATAGATAGATCAAAATTTGACTTTATAATTAACTTAAAGTTCATTTAAACTAATACCAATATCAATTTGACTAGTCGATTTAGAACTAATATATTTGTCTTAATTATTAAAAATTATCTGCGTATTTCTTTATGTTGATTTCAAAAGTAGGAATAATAGGAGCGGGTCCGGCAGGTGCAGCAGCTGCACTGCAATTGAACCAGTTGGGTATCGATTGTGTAGTAGTAGACAAGGCGGTATTTCCAAGAGATAAAATATGCGGTGATGGGCTTAGTGGAAAGGTAATTACCTGCCTTAATCGTATTGATCCTGAAATTGCTCTTCGCTTACAACAGGCATCCTTCAAATTAAATAGTTGGGGGGTAACTTTTGTTTCTCCCAACAGACAGGAATTAGAAATTGGCTTCCGTCCCGACTACGATGCAAAGGATTCTTCTCATAAAAAATCTCCGATTGGTTATGTGTGTAAACGCCTAGATTTTGATAATTTTCTAGTAGAAGAAATGAAGCGTTGTGCCCATATAAAGTTATTGGAAGGGGTTTCTGTTGAAAAATATACCTTAGAATCAGATGGCTATTTGGTTAGCGGAAGTGACGGGTTTCAACTAAAGTGTGATTTGTTGATTGTTGCTAATGGAGCACATTCTAGTTTTACTAGGGAGATTGCTAAAATTCGAATGGAGCCTAAATATTATGCAGCGGGGTTAAGGGCTTACTATAAAAATGTAACGGGTAACAATGCAGACAATTTTATAGAGTTACATTTTATTAAAAAAATGTTGCCAGGCTATTTTTGGATTTTTCCTCTTCCCAATGGGGAGGCCAATGTAGGAGTAGGTCTGCTGAGTGATACGGTTCGCCGAAAAAAAGTAAACTTAAAAAATGAGTTGCAAGACATCATTGAAAATGATCCTATAATTAAAGAGCGGTTTAAAAATGCTACTCTTATTGGTTCGGTGGAGGGATATGGGTTACCACTAGGAGGCAAGCAACGCGTGATATCTGGAGAGCGCTATATACTTACTGGTGATGCGGCTTTTTTGATTGATCCATTTACAGGAGAGGGAATTGGAAATGCTTTGTATACTGGACGTATCGCCGCCAACCATGTAGCTAAAGCATTAGAACAAAATGATTTTTCCGCAGCTGCACTCGCAGCCTATGATACAGAGGTTTATAGGGTGATGGGCCCAGAACTTAGCATTAGCCATCGACTACAAAAATTAGTGAAATATTCTTGGCTTTTTAATTTATTGGTGAAAATTAGTATTCGCAATAAACAAGTAAAGGAGCTTCTTTCCTGCATGTTTTACGAAGTAGATCTTCGAAAAAAATTAGCCAAACCTTCCTTTTATATCAAGTTGCTTTTGAATCGGTAATTTTGTGGTTAAATAACAATCTCAAAATTTTAGAATAAATTACAACTCAAAAAAATGGCTGCAATAAAAAATATCATTTTTGATTTGGGTGGTGTATTGTTGGATATCGACTACCACAAAACTGCAAAAGCTTTTACAGATTTAGGTGTACAGCAATTTGATGGCTTGTATTCTCAGGCCAATGCAAATGATTTGTTTGAAGCATTGGAAACAGGAACTATTTCCGAAGATGATTTTTACAAATCCTTACAGAATTATTGCCACCCAGCAACTACTCGTCATCAGATGCAGACTGCCTGGAATGCCATTTTGTTAAATTTTAGAGTAGAGAGTTTATCAGTTTTGGAGGAACTAAAGAAAAATTATAATATATATCTTTTAAGCAATACCAATAGTATTCATCTATCTGCATTCAATCAAATTTTATTAGGGCAAACTGGCAAACCCTCTTTAGACGGGTATTTTATTAAAAGCTACTACTCTCATTTGATTAATAAACGCAAGCCTTATGTAGCCACCTACGAGTGGGTGCTACAAGATGCCAATATTTTAGCGGCGGAAACGCTTTTTATTGACGATTCTATCAATAATATAATTGGAGCTACTGAGGCAGGTTTACAGACGCATTGTTTACTTCCACAAGAAACGATACAGCAGTTGAGTCTGTAAATTTTCTAGAGTTTTATTTTACTTCTTCGTAGTCTATATAGTCATCCTGTTTGCTAGAAGAAGGAGGTGTTTTTGGGGTTGCTTTAAATTGGGTAGACTGTTGTCTTTGCTGCCTCAACTTTTCCTCCATTTGGGCATTCATGTCCACAAACTGCTTTTTTACCTTTTTGGTAGTGGTTGCAATAGGGATAATGAAGTCAAAAATTAATTTATAGAGCAGGTAAAGCATGAAGAGCTCAAAGGCAAGTCTGAAAATGTTCATTCTGCAAAGGTATAAAACCCTTAAAAATAAATCATCAAAAGTTGGCAGATAAATGTTAATTTTTTAACTATTAATTTATGCTCATTTTTTGGAGGTTAAGTTAAATTTGCTATATTTGCGTCGGAAAAAGAATCAAAAGAAGGGAACGGTAGACGTTCCCTTCTCTTTTTATTATGAGTCAAGATATAACTTCCATACAGGCAATAGAAACCTTATTAGGACAAATACTGTCAGAAATGGAGGATGTTTTTCTGGTGTCGGTTAGAATTAAGCCTACCAATAATATAAAGGTTTTTTTAGATGCCGATGAAGGATTGAGTATTGACAAATGTGTAAAAATTAATAGAAAGATGTACCGCACTATTGAAGAGAATGCATGGTATCCGGAGGGTAATTTTTCTTTGGAAGTGTCTAGTGCGGGAGTAGATGAGCCATTGCTTTTGCTTCGTCAATACAAAAAAAATATTGGTAGAAATGTTGAGGTGATATTGAATGATGATGGTATATTGGAAGGAAAGCTGATAGAAGCAAATGAAAATATTATTCAACTAGAATATAAAGAAGGTAAAAATAAAAAAGCAATAACGGTAACAAAGGATGTCCCTTTTGATCAAATTAAGCAAACAACCGTTCAGATTGCATTTTAATTAACAAAATAAACTCCTCTGCCGGCGGGGAAACAAAAGGGTTGCTGGTTAGGTCTATGGCACGTATTAATTTGATTGATTCCTTTCAGGAATTTAAAGAAGCAGAAAATATTGATCGTCCAACGCTGATGAAAGTAATGGAGGATGTGTTTAAAACATTGATTCGTAAAAAATACGGCAGTGATGATCAATTTGATGTAATTGTAAACGATCAAAAGGGTGACTTGGAGATTTTTAGGCGTCGGATGATCGTTGATGACGGAGATATTTACAATACCTTAATTGAGATTGAATATAGTGATGCGATTAAGATTGAGCCTGATTATGCAGTGGGAGAAGAATTGTATGAAGAGGTAGATATCCAAAAAGAGTTTGGCCGCAGGGCAATCCTAGCGGGTAAGCAAACTTTGGCAAGCAGGATCAACGACCTAAAGAAAAATCTATTAATCAAAAAGTACGAAGATCGTGTAGGCGATATCGTTAGTGGTGAAGTATACCAAGTTTGGAAAAAGGAAGTGCTATTGCTAGACGAGGAGGGCAACGAAATGATTTTGCCTAAATCTGAGCAAATACCATCGGACTATTTCAAAAAAGGGGAAACCGTAAGAGGCGTAGTAAAAAAAGTGGAATTAAAAAATAGCCAGGCGGTTATCATCGTTTCAAGAACAAGTCCTAGCTTCCTTGAAAAATTATTGGAGATAGAAGTACCTGAAATATTTGATGGATTAATTGTTGTTAAAAAAATAGTAAGAGACCCGGGCGAAAGAGCAAAAATTGCGGTAGAGAGTTTTGATGACCGTATTGATCCAGTGGGTGCATGTGTAGGTATGAAAGGAAGTCGCATCCACGGGATTGTAAGGGAGTTAAAAAATGAAAATATTGACGTCATCAACTGGACCAACAATACCCAGTTATTGATACAGCGTTCTCTAACTCCAGCGAAAATTACTAGCATTGATTTGGATGAGGAAAAGAAACATGCAACGGTATACTTGAAGCCAGACCAGGTTTCGCTTGCCATTGGAAGAAGAGGAGTGAATATTAAATTAGCATGTGAATTAACGGGCTATGAAATAGATGTATTTAGAGATAGCGAAGGTGAAGTGGATGAATTTGATATTGATCTAGTAGAATTTAGCGATGAAATAGAAGAGTGGGTAATTGAGGCGCTGAAAAAAGTAGGCTGTGATACGGCTCGTTCTGTACTAGCTTTAACAGCGGAGGAATTGGAGCGTAGAACAGATCTTGAGAAAGAAACTATTGCGGATGTATTGAGGATTTTAAATGAAGAATTTGAAAAAGAATAGATCATGTTTACAATGTGATCAAAACCAACTGCAGAAAAAAAGCAGTTAATAAATACGGAATAAAAAACAAGGATGCCAGAAAAAGAAAACATAATATTACCTAGGGCAATGAAGGCCGCCATTGAATTCAATGTGAGTAAAGACACGCTAGTTGAGTTTTTGGGAAGCAAAGGTTTTAGTGATGACGATATGCAGCGAGATTTCAAACTCACTGAACCAATGTATCGGGTCCTTCAAGCTGAGTTTCAGCTCGACAAAGCTGCTAAGCAAAAGGCGGAACAGATTGATTTACCAAAGGGTGCAGGCTCAGGTGAATCAAAGAGAAAGCGGGATGAGGAAGATCTTTCTTTTAAGAAAAAGGAATCTTCTCCAGTTGCGGAGCCTATCAAATCTGTTGACGAAAACCTAGCATCTACTCAAGAAAAAGAAGCAACCACAGCTCAAGAATCTGTCGAAAATGTAAGGTCATCGAAAAATGAGAAAGCTTCTGATACCAATTCTTCTGAAGCAGTATCAGATAATAAAATTACAGAAAATGAACCTGCTGAAATCTCAAAAATAGCAGCACCTGAGTTAGAATCGCCAAAAGTAATTTCTAAAATAGACTTGTCTTCGATTGATTCTTCTACGAGGCCCAAAAAATCTGCTGTAAAAAAGGAAGTAAAAACGGAGGAAACAGAAGCAACTGATATTGTTGAAAAACCGAAAGTAACACCTGAACAAAAACCTGCCGATCAAATTATTCCTGTCGAGGGAGAAGTTAGTGGCGGGGATGCAACCATAGAAAATATTAAAGCTGACCGTTTGGAAGGACCTAAAATTTTAGGAAAGATTCAATTACCAGTGGATAGTGACACTAGGCCTAAACGCGAAAGTGAGGACAAGAGAAAACGCAAGCGCATTGTCATTGAAAAGAAAGGGGGGGCTCAAACACAGCAGGGTCAAGGACAAGGCCAAGCAGTAAGAGGACCGCAGGGACCTGGTTATCAAGGAGGAGGATCACAAAGACCTGTAGGTGGAAGCGACATGAACAGAAATCGTCCAGGTGGATCTGGTGCACCAGGTGGTGGTGCTCGACCAGCAGCTGGACCAGCAGGTAATCGTTTCAATTCCAACAGAACATCTCCAGCACCTGCTCGTAGAGAAGACCGTGAGATTGATGCCAAAGAAATTCAAGATAAGATAAAGGAAACACAGGCCAAATTATCAGGCGGTGGTGGAGGAAAAACAAAAGGAACCAAGGCCAAATACCGCAAAGCTAAACGCGAGGAAATGGCTGAGCAAAGGGGTGCGGAAGGTGAAGAAACAAATAAATTACAGGTAACAGAATTTATTTCGGTGAGTGAATTGGCTGGTTTAATGGATGTAAGTTTTGCCGATGTAATCAGTAAGTGTATGAACTTGGGAATCATGGTTTCCATCAACCAAAGATTAGAGGCCGATGTAATTGAATTGGTAGCGAGTGAATTTAACTATGAGGTAGAATTTATTGGAGTAGAAGATGTTGCGGAACTAGAAGAGAATGTACAAGAGGATGATATAGAAGATCAAAAAGCAAGAGCCCCCATTGTAACCATCATGGGTCACGTTGACCATGGTAAAACATCTTTGTTGGATCATATCCGCGACACCAATGTAATTGCAGGTGAGGCGGGTGGTATTACTCAACATATTGGCGCGTATGAGGTTACTTTAAAAGATGGCAGAGCGATTACCTTCTTAGATACACCCGGTCACGAAGCCTTTACAGCAATGAGAGCCCGTGGTGCAAAGGTTACAGATATTGCAGTAATTGTAATTGCGGCAGATGATGCAGTAATGCCTCAAACCAAAGAAGCTATTTCGCATGCACAAGCTGCTAATGTACCCATGATATTCGCTATCAACAAAATTGATCGCGATGGCTCTAATCCAGAAAAAATAAAGGAGCAACTTGCTTCCATGAATATCTTGGTTGAAAGTTGGGGGGGGAAATACCAGAGTCAGGAAATCAGTGCCAAGCAAGGATTGAATATTGATTTGTTGATGGAAAAGATTTTATTAGAAGCTGATATTCTTGAGTTGAAAGCTAACCCAGATAGAGTGGCTAATGGAACGGTGATTGAAGCTACCCTCGATAAAGGGCGCGGATATGTAGCTACTATTTTGGTTCAAAATGGAACTTTGAAAATAGGAGACATGATTGTTTCCGGACAAAATTTTGGAAAGGTAAAAGCAATGTACAATGAGCGCAATCAGCGCAGTGATATTGCTCCTCCATCAACGCCGGTATTAATACTTGGATTAAATGGAGCTCCTCAGGCTGGCGAAACTTTCAAAGTATATGCTGATGAAAGTGAAGCCAGGGAAAAGGCTTATCAACGTGGACAGATTTTGCGTGAGCAAGGTATGCGCGCTAAGAAACATATTACTTTGGATGAAATTGGCCGTAGGTTGGCATTGGGCAACTTTAAGGAATTGAATGTAATCATTAAAGGAGATGTGGATGGATCGGTAGAGGCTTTAAGTGATTCATTGCAAAAGTTGAGTACAGAAGAAATTGTAGTGAAAGTAATTCACAAAGCAGTTGGAGCTATTACAGAAAGTGATGTTACGCTTGCCAATGCATCGGATGCCATTATCATTGGATTTAATGTTCGTCCTTCTATACAAGCGGCTCGTTTGGCAGAAGCAGAATCGATACAGATTAAATTGTATTCTATTATTTACAATGCCATCGAGGAAATTAGAAGTGCAATGGAAGGTATGCTTGAACCAGGGGTGGAAGAAAAAATACTTGCCAATGTGGAGATCAAAGAAATGTACAAATTTGACAAGGCAACGGTGGCAGGTTGTATTGTATTGGATGGTAAAATTGCCAGAAATAACAGGATACGCTTGGTAAGAGATGGTATCGTAATCTTTACTGGAGAGTTGGGTAGTTTGAAACGATATAAGGATGATGTAAAAGAAGTCAACAACAATATGGAATGCGGTTTAACCATTAAGAATTATGCAAACATTCAGGTGGGAGATATTGTGGAAGCCTTCGAAGAATTAGAAGTGAAGAGAACCTTATAAATTTGATTTTATAAAAAGTCAAATTGCAAATGAATACAAAGATTTGTTAAACATACTTAACCAAAGGGCTATTGATTAAATAGCTCTTTATTTTTGATCAAGGGTAGAATAAATTTTTTTACCGAATCGAATTTTGAGGCCTTTTCGTAACCACAAAATTTTAGGTACTTAATAATCATTATGAATACAAAAAGATTTTTTTTATTATTAGTAGTCAATGTACTGATCTGTATGACTGCTTTTTCTCAAGCCAAAAAATTGGTAGCAGATAAAATCATTGCGGTGGTGGGTGATAAAATTATTTTAAAAAGTGATATTGACAACAGCATCCAGGATATGGAGCGACAAGGAATGGAAGTACCTTCAAACGCTCGTTGTTTAACACTTGAGCAGGCAATGGGAATTAAAGCATTGGTATTGCAGGCCGAAAAAGATTCCTTGCCTGTTACAGAGGAAGATGTTGCTGCAGATATTGATAATCAAATACGATATTTTATTGGTGCTTATGGAAGCAAAGAAAAGTTGGAAGAAATTTCTGGCAAAACAGTGTATCAATTAAAGGAAGATTTTAAAGAAGGTTTTAGAGACAGAAAACTTGCAGCTGCCATGCGTAATAAAATTGTTGAAGGCATTCGCATTACTCCTAAAGAAGTAAATATTTTCTTCGACAAGTTGAATAAAGACAGCTTGATGTTTTACGAAAGTGAGTTAGAGATTGGTCAAATTGTTCGCTTTCCAAAAGCTAGCCGGGATGCAGAAGAATATTGTGTGGACCAACTAAAAGAATTTAAGATTCAGTTAGAGAGTGGTAAAAAAGAAATGAAAACATTGGCTGCTTTATATTCAGATGATCCAGGAAGCAAAGATAAATCTGGTCAATACGATCTCAATAGAAATGAAAAGCAGTGGGATCCGGTATTTATGTCCAAGGCTTTTTCATTAAAGGAAGGACAAATTTCTGCTCCATTCAAATCAAAATTTGGCTATCATATTATTCAAATGGTTAGTCGCGCGGGGGATGATGCTACTGTTCGGCATATTTTAAAAATCCCTCAGGTTACTAAAACAGAATTGGATGAAGCCAATTTAAAATTAGATACTGTTCGTTCCAAGTTGATAGCCGGTACGCTTCAATTTGGTGAAGCAGTGAATAAGTTTAGTGATGACGAGAGCAGTAAATTTACTGGAGGTAGAAAACAGAATGCAGAGGGCGGAGCCTCCATAACAATTGATCAGCTAGATAAGGACTTGGTGTTGATGATGAAAAATTTGCAGATAGGTCAATATTCTCAGCCGGTTGAGTTTGTAGATGAGAAAGGAAAAAAAGGGGTTAGAATAGTTTACTTGATGAGTAGAACGGAGCCTCACCGCGAAAATATTCGCGATGATTATAATAAAATAGCTCAAAGGGCTTTGGAAGAAAAGAAGAGTGAGGCATTAGACAAATGGTTTAACGAAAAAATTTCTGGAAATTATATTAAGATTGATAAGGAGTATGGAGATTGTGATGAAATGAAAAAGTGGACGACCTCTGCTAATGCTACAGCAGCTATCAAGTAGATGGCAAGTGAAAAATTATTTAAGAGCGTTTCGATAACAATCGGAGCGCTTTATTTTTGCAAGGTATTTAAAGTGAAAGGTTAATATTGTATCTTAGAACCAATCATTGTTTAATTAACAAAGGGGCGTTTAAATAAAATATTTTGATAGATAAAAAACAACTGAAGCAGGAACAAAAAACGGTATTAGTAGGAGTAGTTACTTCCGACCAGTCGGAACAGCAGCTTAGCGAGTACTTGGATGAGCTTGCATTTTTATCAGAGACTGCGGGTGTTATTGCAGTAAAAAGATTTACACAAAAGTTAGCGCATCCTGATCCTCGATCATTTGTAGGAAAAGGAAAGCTGGAAGAAATAAAAAAATATGTAAGCTTGAATCGGGAGGTGGAGTTAGTAATTTTTGATGATGAATTAACCGGATCACAGATTCAAAATATTGAGAAAGAGTTGGGAGTGAAGACGATTGATCGAAGCGATTTGATATTAGACATTTTTGCTAGTAGGGCTAAGACTGCCCAAGCGAAAACTCAGGTAGAGTTGGCACAGTATCAATATATTTTACCAAGGCTCAAGGGTATGTGGAAGCATTTGGAAAGGCAGGGAGGTGGAGTAGGTACGAGGGGGCCGGGTGAGACAGAAATTGAAACCGATCGTCGTATCGTAAAGGACAAGATTAGTTTATTACGCAAACGGCTAACCGAAATTGATAGACAGGCTTCCACTCAGCGTCAGGAGCGGGGAGAGTTTATAAGGGTATCGTTGGTAGGCTATACCAATGTGGGTAAATCTACGCTGATGAATTTGTTGAGCAAGAGTGAAGTATTTGCAGAAAATAAATTATTTGCTACGTTAGATACGACTACCAGAAAAGTAGTTTTTGAGCAGACACCATTTTTGTTAAGTGACACGGTAGGGTTTATAAGAAAGTTACCGCATCATTTGGTAGAAAGTTTTAAGAGTACTTTGGATGAGGTAAGGGAGGCAGATATTTTATTGCATGTAGTTGATATGTCGCATTTACAATATGAGGAGCAATTGAAGGTAGTGAACAAAACTTTGGCAGAGTTGGGTGCATCGGAGAAGCCGACGGTAACTATTTTTAATAAAATGGATCGGTATGAGGAGCAGGCTTTTGATGAGTGGTTGGAGCCGGAGGTGAAGGCACAGTTATTGGTTGATTTAAGGGAGAGGTGGCAAAATGAAACAAATGGAAATTGTGTGTTTGTATCGGCCACAGAAAAATTAAATATTGACGGTTTGCGTCAAACGATATTAAATAAGGTGCGAGAGATGTACCAGATAAGGTATCCATACCGCGCGGAATATTTTTATTAGTCTTGGCTTAGTTGGTTGACTCAGTTGGTATGAAACAAAAAAAAATTAATTGGCATAAGTTGGCTGATTCGGTGGCGGAGATTCCATTTTCTTCCAATTCGATGGCATCGGTGTCGGTGGCGGGAAAGACCATTTGTGTTGCCTTGCACAAGGATCAGTTGATGGCATGTGCTCAAAAATGTCCGCATGCAGGAGGGATGATGGCGGAGGGGTATTTGGATGCGTTAGGTAATATTGTTTGTCCGCTACATCGGTATAAGTTCAATTTACAAAATGGAAGGAATGTGAGTGGGGAGGGTTATTTTCTAAAAACTTTTCAGGTAGAAATTAGAAAAGAGGGAGTATTTGTAGGATTCGAAGAAAATAAATTATTTAATTGGTAGAAATTGGCATTTAATTTTTGTTAAAAACTAAAATGCCTTATTTTTGCTCTCCAATAAAAAAGCAACACTCCTCCTTAGCTCAGTTGGTTAGAGCATCTGACTGTTAATCAGAGGGTCTCCCGTTCAAGTCGGGAAGGGGGAGCTTGATAATCAACCACTTACACAAAAATGTAGGTGGTTTTTTTATGTCCCGGCCAGGTTTGTGCCAGGTTTTGATTTTTTAGAGGGAAAACAGGGGTGAATGGAGGTGAAGGGATGGAATTGGAGGGAACTGATTGTCAACCCATTTTTTATAACTTTTAACAAGATAAAAAGGTCGGCATTTACTTAACAGAATTGAATGTTCAATTTGAAGCCTCAATCATTTATAATATAGTCGGTTTACCTATTTTAATTTTTGAATTTAATCTAACATTCGGAAAATTAATTTAAGAAAATAAATTTTACTTATGGATCGAAGTAAATATTTTATTCATATTTTATTTTAGTTATTTCTCCCATTTTATTTTTTTTTTTAAATTAATTATTATTAAGTTTATTTTTTTTAAATAAAATGAATCCATTGTCTAACTTTCTATGTTTTTTTTACAAAAAACAATTAACAATTCTTATTATTTTTCTACTGATAGGGATGATTTCTTTTTCCCAAATTGCAGCGCCTTATGCAATTAACATTGCAGGTAACCAGGTTACTAGGGGCAGTTATGCTATTGAGTGGAGTGTTGGTGAATCAGCTGCTATAAACATCATGGATAACAGTGATCGATTTGTGTTTACCAATGGATTATTACAATACAATGTAGAAAATCAGACGGAAACTAATTTGGTTGCTTCTTTTTTAACCAATGAAATAAGAATGTATCCCAATCCAATAAAAAATGAATTGTATATCAATATTCTTCATGCCAGTAAGGGCAATGACTTAATAGAGTTATTGGATGAAAAGGGTACTAAATTAAAAGAGAAGATGGTTGTATACAATGGCATGGGCGCATTAGAAATATGGAACCTAGCGGGGCTTAAAGCAGGTCAGTATTTTGTAAATATTCGCCACACACATCCAGTAACAGGAAGACTAATTAAAAAGGGCGCTTATAAAATTTTAAAAACCAATTAAAAGAAAAAATAAAAAGTTGATCCTGTTTAGCCTAAACCCCTAAACTCGAATAAAAAAGAAGTAATAATTA
>Ga0164294_10002247_pt1 | contig 17538 bp, 13 predicted proteins | sample GEODES005metaG_FD_111479 | JGI IMG/M metagenome (GOLD analysis project Ga0164294, IMG submission 111479) | Oligotrophic lake water microbial communities from Sparkling Lake, Wisconsin, USA - GEODES005 metaG | ecosystem: Environmental > Aquatic > Freshwater > Lake | place: USA: Sparkling Lake...
ACCTATCTGAGCCTCGCCGGCCGCTATTGCGTGCTGATGCCCAACACCAGCCACGGTGGCGGCATTTCGCGCAAGATCTCGAACGCGGGCGATCGCAAGCGCCTGAAGTCGATCATGGCCGAGCTGAACCTGCCGCGCACGATGGGCTGCATCGTCCGCACCGCGGGCCTCCAGCGCACCCGCCAGGAAATCCGCCGCGATTTCGATTATCTCGCCCGCCTCTGGGATGAGATCCGCGAAAAAACCCTCCATTCGGAGGCGCCCGCCGAAATCTACCGCGACAGCGACCTGCTGAAGCGGGCGATCCGCGATATCTACAACAAGGATATCGACGAGGTGATCGTCGAGGGCGAGGACGGCTACCGTGCCGCGCGCAACTTCATGAAGTTGCTGATGCCGAGCCACGCCAAGAAGATCGCGCCCTATTCGGACGCGGTGCCGCTGTTCCAGCGCTACGGCGTCGAGGATCAGCTTGCGGCGATGTACCAGCCGGTCGTCCAGCTGAAGTCGGGCGGCTATCTGGTCATCAACCCGACCGAAGCGCTCGTCTCGATCGACATCAACTCGGGCCGTTCGACGCGCGAGCACAATATCGAGCAGACCGCCGTTTCGACGAACCTCGAAGCGGCCGCCGAGATCGCCCGCCAGCTGCGCCTGCGCGACATGGCCGGCCTGGTCGTGATCGACTTCATCGACATGGAGAATAACGGCAACAACCGGAAGGTTGAGCGCGCCATGAAGGAGGCGCTGAAGAACGATCGCGCCCGCATTCAGGTCGGCCGCATCTCCAGCTTCGGCCTGTTCGAGATGAGCCGCCAGCGCCTGCGCACCGGCGTGCTCGAAGCCTCGACGCGCGTCTGCCCGCATTGCGAAGGGTCGGGCTTCGTCCGCACCGCATCGTCGTCGGGCCTGCATGCGCTCCGCCTGATCGAGGAGGAGGCTGCGCGCGGCCGCGGCTCGCAGATCCGTCTGCGTGCCAGCCAGGAAGCGGCACTCTACGTGCTCAACCGCAAGCGCGCCGAACTGTTCGACATCGAGGATCGCTACGGCGTCCAGGTCGAGATCGTCAGCGACGGCACGCCCGAGGGCGCGCGGATGACGGTCGAGTCGGGCGGTCCGCCGCCGAGCCACGCGCCGCGCCTCCCGCAGCCGATCGAACGCGAGCCCGACGAGGATATCGTCGACGAGGTCGAGGACGAGATCGAGGACAGCGCCGAGGAAGGCTTCGGCGAGGAAGGCGATCGCGAGGGTGGCCGTGGCGGCCGTCGTCGTCGCCGCCGTCGGCGTCGTGGCGGTCGTCGTGAAGATGGCGAGCAGGGTTCGTCCGAGGACGGTGGCGAAGAAGGCGCCGACCCGGTCGAGGGCGAAGCGCCCGAAGCCGAGGCCGGTGAAGGCGAGGGTGGCGAAGAGCGCCGTCGTCGCGGTCGGCGGGGCCGTCGTGGCGGTCGCCGTGAGGAGACCGAGACGGTCGTATCCGAGGATGGTGCCGAAGAAGCTTCCGAGCCGGTCGAAGGCGAAGCCCCCGAAGCCGAGGCAGGCGAAGGCGAGGGCGGTGAGGAGCGTCGCCGTCGTGGCCGTCGCGGTCGCCGGGGCGGTCGCCGCAGGGAGCGTGGCGATCAGGAGAGCACGGACGCAGAGGTTGTGGCCGAGGCCGAGCCCGAAGCGGTCGAGGCCGTCGAGGTCGTCGCCGAAGCTCCTGCCGAGGAGGAAGCGCCCAAGCCCCGTCGTCGTCCGCGCAGCCGCAAGGCCGATGTCGTCGAAGTCGCGGTGACCGAAGCGTCGCCGAGCAACATCGAGGATGAGCCGGTCGTCGCAGCCGAGGTCGAGGCACCCGTGCCCGCACCGAAGCGTCGTGGTCGCAAGGCTGCAGCTCCGGTCGAGGCCGAGCCGGTCGCCGAGGTCGCGGAAGCGGCACCCGTCGCCGAGGCCGAAGCCGAGCCTGCACCCGCGCCGAAGCGTCGTTCGCGCAAGTCCGCGGCATCGATCGAGGCCGAGCCGGCCGCTGAACTCGTCGCACCGGAGGCCGAATCGGCTGAGCCGGAAACCGAGGAAGACGGTGGCCCGCCGCGTCGCGGCTGGTGGCAGCGGACCTTCGGCAATTAAGGAAGCAGGGCTGCGCCGTGCACGATCGAGGCGATCGTCGCGCGTGCGCAGCCCGCTTCACTTGCGGTTCAGAGCGCGTGGGTGATCGAACGCCATGACTCCACGGTTCTCCCGTTTCCTGGCCTTCGCTTTCGCGGCCTTCGTCGCGATGGTCGGCGCGCAATCCGCATCCGCGCAGGCGGTGCTGCGCGATGCCGAGACCGAGAAATTCTTGGCAGACATTTCCGCCGGCGTCGCCAAATCGGCGGGGCTGCAGCCGGGGGCGCTCAAGCTCTATCTGGTCGGTGACAACAGCATCAACGCCTTCGTCGCCGAAGGGCAGATCATCTATCTGAACTCGGGCACGATTGAGCAGGCCGACAATTACAACGAACTCCAGGGCGTGATCGCGCACGAACTCGGCCACATCGAGGGCGGTGACGCGGTGCGGACCGAGCTCGGCGCCGCCAGCGCGATGCGGATCAGCCTTTTGTCGCTGCTCGCCGGCCTCGCCGCGGTCGCGGCGGGCGCTCCCGAAGCGGGCATGGCCGCGCTGATGGCGGGCCAGCAGGCGGCCGAGGGCAAGTTCCTCGCCTACAGTCGCCAGCAGGAGGGCAGCGCCGACGCCTCGGCCGTCCGCCACCTCAACGAGGCGCATCTGTCGGGCAAGGGCATGGTGAGCTTCTTCACCAAGCTGAAGCGCGAGGAATATCGGCTCACCCCCAGCTACACGAAGATCGACACCTATGAAGTCGATCACCCGATGAGCGAGGATCGCGAGCAGGTGCTGCGCGATAGCTTCAGCAAGTCGCCCTATTGGAACCAGCCGCTGGATGCGGAGACGCAGGCGCGCTTCCTGCGGATCAAAGGCAAGCTGATCGGCTACATGGACGATCCGGCGATCACGCTGAACAAATATCCCCAGAGCGACCAGAGCCCGGCGGCGCTCTATGCGCGCGCTTATGCCTATCATCGCGGCGGCTATCCGGCGCAGGCGACGATCGAAGTCGACAAGCTCGTCGCGACCAGCCCGCACGATCCCTATCTGCTGGAGATCAAGGGCCAGATCCTGCTGGAATCGGGCAAGCCCAAGGAGGCGCTCGTGCCCCTGCGCGAAGCGGTCACCAATTCGGGCAATACGCCGCTGATCGGCTCGCTGCTCGGGCACGCGCTCGTCGCCACCGACGATTCGACGCATCTCCAGGAAGCATCGCGCGTGCTGAAGGTCGCGGTGCAGCGCGATTATGAGAATCCGGACGCCTGGTACAATCTCGGCGTCGTCTACACGCGCCTGGGCGACGAGCCGCGCGCGAGCCTGGCGACGGCGGAGCGCTTCGCCCTCGAAGGCAAATCGCGCCTCGCCCTCGCGAGTGCCGAGGCGGCGATGCACGGCATTCCTGCCGGCACGCCCGATTATCTGCGTGCGCAGGATATCGCTCTGACCGCGCGTGATGCCGCAGAGCGCGAGAGGAAGCGGCGGTAACGATGCGGACACTTTGGATCGGCGGGCTGGCCGCAGTCGCGGGTGCGGCTGCAGGCGTGGTCGGAAGCGCCGCCGCGAGCGAAGTGACCGACAAGGCGACGATCGAGAAGGTCGTCCACGATTACCTCCTCGCGCATCCCGAAATCCTCACCGAAGCGATGGGCAAGTTGCAGGAGCGGCAGGCCGCGGCCTCGATCCAGGCCGAGCGGGCCGCGATCGAGACGCCGTTCGCGGGCGCCTGGGCGGGGTCGGCCAAGCCGCGCGTCACGCTGGTGATGTTCAGCGACTATAGCTGCATCTACTGCCACAAGAGTGCGCCCGATATCGAGCGGCTGCTGGCCGAGACGCCCGACCTGAAGGTCGTGTGGCGCGAGATTCCGGTGCTGGGCCCGCAGAGTGTCGTCGCCGCGCGCGCCGCGCTCGAGGCTGCCAGGGAGGGCAAATATCTCGCCTTCCACCGCGCGCTCTTCGCCTCGGCCCGGCCCGACGACGCGACCATCGCCGCCGCGGCCACGAAGGTCGGCCTCGATCCCGCAAAGCTCAGCGCGCGCGGGAAGGGCGACGACGTCACCAAGGAGATCGGCGACAATCTCCACCTTGCCGCCAAGATCGGCGTGGACGGTACACCGGCTTTCGTGATCGGCGATCAGATGCTCAGCGGCGCGGTCGGCTACGATGCGCTGCGCAAGGCGATCGACAAGGCACGCGCCGCCGGCTGATCGGGTGGCGGATTAAGGCGTTACGTATTTTTCCGGAGTCGAGCGCTGCGGCCCATTCGATACTTTGGGGAACGGATGCCGGGGGGCGTTCGTGAAATCGGTGCTTCCATGCTTCGGCATGATGGTCACCGTTTCGGATACCGGGCCGGTCAGGTACGCCTGCCGCCCGGTATTTTTTTGTTTTCAGCAGCTTGGGAATGCCTGCGTCGCGACGATCTCGCCGACGATCAATAAGCGTTCTTGTGGATGATCACCTTGATCGTCGAGAACAGGATGGTGATGTCGCGCCACAGCGTCCACCCGGCCAGATATTCAAGATCGGCGGTCAGGCGGTTGGAGAGATCCTCGGGCTGCGCGGTCTCGCCACGATAGCCGCGAACCTGGGCGAGGCCGGTGAGGCCGGGCTTCAGCGCGTGCCGCAGCCAGTAACGCTCGTCGACTTCCCAGAACAATTCCTTGCCCGCGGTGCTGCCCAGCGCGTGCGGGCGCGGGCCGACCAGGCTCATGTCGCCGCGCAGCACGTTGAACAGCTGCGGCAGCTCGTCGATGCTCGTCGCGCGGATGAAGCGGCCGACGTGGGTGACGCGATTGTCGCCCTTGGTGACGGACTTGGACCCGTCCTTGTCGGTCAGGTCGGTCTTCATGCTGCGGAATTTGTAGACCAGGAACAGCCGGTTGCCGCGCCCGACGCGCGGCTGGAGGAAGAAGACCGGACCGCGGCTATCGAGCTTGATCGCGATCGCGACCAGCAACAGCAGCGGCGACAGGAAGACGACGGCGGGCAGCGTGACGGCGAGATCGAAGGTCCGCTTGGCGGCGCGCTTGCCGAGGTCGAGCGGCGCGCAGGCGACGGCCAGCGTGTTGCGATCGCCCATCGCGCCGATGCCGATGGGGCCCAGTCGATCGAGTTCCTCAGTCAGGATATAGCCGTTGACGCTCGATCCCTTGAGCAGGATCGACCAGATGTAGCGACGCTCGGGCGGGCAGGCGATGACGACGCGGTCGACGCCGCGCAGCGCCTTGGCGAGCCGGTTGAGCATCCGCGGATCGGAGGTGTCGGGGCGCAGATTGTCGCGCTCGGTATCCAGCACGTGCATGTTCGGCGGGGCGGGGACCTCGACGCCATCGAGGATCAGCAGATCGTAGACCAGGTCCATGCCGGTCCGCGCCTTGACGTAGAAATAGCCGGCGTAGCGCCCCATCACTAGCGTCACGAAGGTCGCGCCGATCGCCACGCTGGACGTCATCCGCGACATGTCCGCGTTCACCTTCATGTAGAAGGCGAGGAAGAAGACCGCGAAGGTGGCGAAGAGGAAGCCGAGCAGCGCCCTGGAGATGCCGGTCTGCACGTCCGACAGCACGTCCGTGCCATAGGCGTCGCTGTTGATCGCGATGCCGACATAGAGCGGCAACACGGCGGCGCAAAGATTGAGGCCCGCAGAAGCAAAGGGCTCGTGGAAACGGATGACGTTGCCGAGGATGCAGCCGACCAGAATAGCCAGGCAATCGATCACAAGGATCGTGACGCAGAGCTGGATGCGCAGCGATTGCAGCTGGGCGCGATTCACCCCCCGCTGACCGCGGAGCTCCTTGGCCGCACTGTTCACGACCTCAACGTTCACTTTCCCACCCGCTCCAGCATTGGCAACGGTTTCCCCCTTGTTGGGACAACACCCTCTCATACCACGTGTCAACTAAGAAGGTCACCGGTCAGAGTGTAAAACAGTGCAGCCGCGGAAGAAAGGTGCAAATCGGTGCCGTAAGGACACGGAAATGGCTGTTTCAGGCCAAGAATGACGGGGCGCTTGCCGTGCCCGCCGCTTGTGGATAAGCCCCTGCGAGCCAGAGGGCCGGGCGGCCGCCGCCCGATCGCGAGATCGGGGGGAGGAAAGTCCGGGCTCCGCAGAGTAACGGTGCCGGCTAACTGCCGGCGGGGCTCGGGGGAACCTGGGCTTTAGGGACAGTGCAACAGAAAGCAGACCGCGCGGGCTTCGGCCTCGTAAGGGAGAAAGGGTGCGGTAAGAGCGCACCGCGTTTCCGGTAACGGCGACGGCACGGCAAACCCCACCGGGAGCAAGACCGAATAGGAGCGGCGCATGGGGTGACTCGCCTCTGTCGCTCGGGTTGGTTGCTTGAGGCGGCGCGCAAGCGTCGTCCTAGAGGAATGGTCGCCTATCCCCGCAAGGGGTGGACAGAACCCGGCTTACAGGCCCTCTGGCGTTTTTGTTTGAGAGCGGCGCGCGCATCCGCGCGCTTGCTTTCCTCCCGGCTACGCCGGTCCGGGCGGCCGTTTGGCCTTGCGGGCCTGCGGCCCGTTGTCTGCTCGTCCTGAGCTTGTCGAAGGACTGCCCTTCTTTTCCACAGAAGAGTGAACGGCGGGGCTTCGACAAGCTCAGCCTGAGCGGATAGACGATCCGGCGTGAAGCAATATCTCGCCCTCATGCACCGCATCCTCGACGAAGGCGCGCGCCAGCACGATCGCACCGGGGTCGGCACGCTATCGGTGTTCGGCGCCCAGATGCGCTTCGATCTGTCGGCGGGCTTCCCGCTGCTGACGACCAAGAAGCTGCACCTGCGCTCGATCATCTTCGAATTGCTGTGGTTCCTGCGCGGCGACACCAACGTCCAGTGGCTGCACGATCGCAAGGTGTCGATCTGGGACGAATGGGCCGACGCGAACGGCGATCTCGGCCCAGTGTACGGCAAGCAGTGGCGCGACTGGGAGGGGCCGGGCGGCGTCCATATCGATCAGGTCAAGGATCTCGTCGCGCTGATCAACCGCGATCCCGGCTCGCGCCGCCAGATCGTCACGGCCTGGAACCCGGCCGACAATCCGAAGATGGCGCTGACGCCCTGCCATTGCCTCTTCCAGACCCATGTCGCGAACGGCAAGCTCAGCCTCCAGCTCTACCAGCGCTCGGCCGACGTGTTCCTGGGCGTGCCATTCAACATCGCGAGCTATGCCCTGCTCACCCACATGCTCGCCCAGCAGTGCGGGCTGGACGTGGGCGAGTTCATCTGGACGGGCGGCGATTGCCACCTCTACCTCAACCATCTCGATCAGGCGCACGAGCAGCTTTCACGCACGCCAGGGCCACTGCCGACACTTGAGATGCTGCGTAAGCCATCGTCGATAGACGCTTATGACTATGGGGATTTCGCGATCCACGACTATGTCGCAGCGCCGACGATCAAGGCCCCGATCGCGGTATGAGCAGACCGACCGTGGTGCTCTACGTCGCCCGTTCCGACAACGGCGTCATCGGTCGTGACGGCGGCCTGCCGTGGCACCTCCCCGAGGACCTGAAGCACTTCAAGAAGCTCACCATGGGCAAGCCGATGGTGATGGGCCGCAAGACGTTCGAGAGCCTGCCCGGCCTGCTCCCCGGCCGCCGCCACATCGTGCTGACCCGCGATGCCAGCTGGTCCGCCAAGGGCGCGGAGGTCGTCTCGACGGTCGATGCGGCGCTGGCATCGGCCGCCGATGCCGAGGAGATCGCGGTGATCGGCGGCGCGGAAATCTTCGCGCTGTTCCTTCCGATCGCCGACCGCGTCGAACTCACCGAGGTTCACCGCACCGTCGATGGCGACGTGACGATGCCGCCGCTCGGCCCCGGCTGGCGCGTCGCCAACCGCGAGATGGGCGGCCCCGACTTCGATTTCGTGACGATCGAGCGGTCGAATGAAGCGCGCGCCTGATTGGCAGCGGGGGCAGGCGCCCCTATAGGCGCCCCCATGAAGCGGTTGAGCGGGGTCGAGCCTCTGCCGGCGGAGTTCCGCGGCGGGGTGATGGCCCTCGGCAATTTCGATGGATTTCATCGCGGCCACCAGGCGGTGGTCGGGCGGGCGGTGGCGCGCGCCCGTGCCGAAGGGCGGCCCGCGATCGTCGCGACCTTCGATCCGCACCCGCGTCGCTTCTTCCGCCCCGATGCGCCGCCGTTCCTGCTGACGACGCTCGATCAACGCGCCGCGCTGTTCGCCGAAGCGGGCGCCGACGCGATGCTGGTGATGGATTTCAATGCGGCGCTGGCCGGGCTCACACCGGAAGAGTTCGTCGATCGTCTGACCAAGCTCTACGGCGTCGCGGCCGTCGTCACCGGCGCCGATTTCACCTTCGGGCGGAGCAAGGGTGGCAGTTCGGTGGTGCTCGCCGATCTCGGCGCCATCGCGGGCTTCTCGACCGAGCGGGTCGATCCGATCGACGACGACCAAGGGTCGATCTCCTCCACCCGCATCCGTGCGCTTCTGGCGGAAGGCGATTGCGCCGGGGCCGAGCGGCTGCTTACCCGGCCGTTCGCGATCGAGGGGCAGGTCATCCACGGCGACAAGCTCGGCCGCACGATCGGTTTCCCGACCGCGAACCTCGATCTCGGTGACTATCAGCGGCCGCGCTACGGCATCTATGCGGTGCGCGGGCGGCTGGCCGACGGGCGTGTGGTCAAGGGTGCCGCCAACCTCGGCGTCCGCCCGACCTTCGATCCGCCGAAGGAATTGCTCGAGCCCTATTTCTTCGATTTCGCCGAAAACCTTTACGGCCAGACGATCGAGGTGGAACTCGTCCGCTTCCTCCGCCCCGAGGCGAAGTTCGACAGCCTGGAGGCGCTGACCACGCAGATGGATCGGGATTGCGAGCAGGCGCGAATTATCTTGGGCTGAGCGCGGTTCAACCGGCTCAGCCCCGCACGCCTCCGTTTGTTTCCCCGATCACATCCCGCTAAGGCCCGCGCCGACCATGACCGACGACACCAAACCCGACTACCGCAGCACCGTCTTCCTGCCGAAGACCGACTTTCCGATGAAGGCCGGTCTTGCGCAGAAGGAGCCCGCGATCCTCGCGAAGTGGGAGGCGGATGACCTCTACGGCCAGCTCCGCGCCAACCGCGCCGGGCGCGAGCGCTTCATCCTTCACGATGGCCCGCCCTACGCCAATGGCGACATCCACATGGGCCATGCAATGAACAAGGTGCTGAAGGACATCGTCGTCCGCACCCAGTCGCTGCTCGGCAAGGACGCGCCCTACATCCCCGGCTGGGACTGCCACGGCCTGCCGATCGAGTGGAAGGTCGAGGAAGCCTACCGCGCGAAGAAGCAGAACAAGGACGAGGTGCCGGTCGCGCAGTTCCGCGCCGAATGCCGCGCCTATGCCGCCAAATGGGTCGATGTGCAGCGCGAGCAGTTCAAGCGCCTCGGCGTGATGGGCGAGTGGGCCGATCCCTATCTGACGATGAACTACGCCAGCGAGGCGATCATCGCGGGCGAGCTGCTGAAGTTCGCCGAAAGCGGCCAGCTCTATCGCGGCGCCAAGCCGGTGATGTGGTCCCCGGTCGAGAAGACCGCGCTGGCCGAGGCCGAAGTCGAATATGAGGACATCACGTCCACGCAGATCGATGTGGCGTTCGAGATCGTCGAGAGCCCGATCCCTGAGCTGGTTGGCGCTCATGCGGTGATCTGGACGACGACCCCGTGGACGATCCCGGTCAACCAGGCTTTGGCTTACGGGCCGGAGGTTGAGTATGTCGTAGTCACAATTCGCTTCGAGAGCGGGCATTCTGCAAACTATCTTTTAAGCCCTGACCTCTGGCGTTCGTTTGTCGGTAGGCTGCGTGGTGGGCCGCTTGGTCTTCCGACTTTCGGCGACGAAGAGTTCCACTCGATCGAGGGAGTTGTCTGGCAGGGCAAAGGCTCCGACCTCGCCGGCACCGTCGCCCGCCACCCGATGCACAAGCTCGGCGGCTTCTTCGCCAAGCCGCGGCCGATGCTCGCGGGCGATTTCGTCACTACCGACGCCGGTACCGGCCTTGTCCACATGGCGCCCGATCACGGCGAGGACGATTTCGAGCTGTGCAAGGCAAACGGCATCGATCCGGTGTTCGCGGTCGAGGGCGACGGCAAGTATCGCGCCGACTGGCCGTGGCTGGGCGGGCTGGGGAGCGTCATCAATCCCAAGTTCAACGCTCCCGACGGGCCGATCTGCACCGATCTGCGTGAAACCGGCGCGCTGCTCGCGGCAAGCGCCGATTACAAGCACAGCTATCCGCACTCGTGGCGCTCCAAGGCGAAGGTCATCTTCCGCGCCACCCCGCAGTGGTTCATCGGGATGGACAAGCCGATCGCCGCCGACGTCGCTGCGGTCGGCGGTGGCGCGGGCGGAAACGGCCCCACGCTTCGCGAGATCGCGCTCGATGCGATCTCCAATACCCGCTTCGTGCCGGAGAAGGGCCGCAACCGCATCGGATCGATGGTCGAAGGGCGCCCGGATTGGGTAATCTCGCGCCAGCGCGCTTGGGGCGTGCCGATCGCGCTCTACGTAAACAAGGCGACGGGCGATTATCTGCGCGACCCGGCGGTCAACGCCCGCATCCTCGCCTCGTTCGAGGAAGGCGGCGCCGATGCCTGGTTCGCCGCCGATCATCAGGCTTTGCTCGGCGCCGATTACGATCTCGCCGATTATGAGCCGCAGAAGGACATTCTCGACGTCTGGTTCGACAGCGGCTCGACCCACGCCTTCACGATCGAGGCGCGCTACGGCAAGGACGTCCGCGCCAATCTCTATCTCGAAGGATCGGACCAGCATCGCGGCTGGTTCCAGTCCTCGCTGCTCGAAAGCTGCGGCACCCGCGGTCGCGCACCTTATGACGCGGTCCTGACCCACGGCTTCGCGCTCGACGGGCAGGGGCGCAAGATGTCCAAGTCGATCGGCAATGTCGTCGATCCGCTGAAGATCATCGGCGAGAGCGGCGCGGACATCCTCCGCCTCTGGGTCGCCTCGACCGATTATTTCGAGGACGTCCGCATCGGCAAGGAAGTGCTCGCCACGACGAGCGACGCCTATCGGAAATTGCGTAATACTTTCCGGTATCTGCTGGGTGCTCTTGAGGGTTATTCGGAAGCCGAGACGGTCGTGCCCGCCACGATGCCGGAGCTGGAGCGTTACATGCTCGATCAGCTGGCGCGGCTCGATGCCGAGCTTAAGTCGGCCGTCGATGCGTTCGAGTTCAACCGCTACGCCCGCGCGCTCGGCGATTTCTGCAACAACGATCTGTCGGCCTTCTTCTTCGATATCCGCAAGGATTCGCTCTACTGCGATGCAGCCACTGACCCGACGCGGCGCGCCTATCGCACCACGCTCGATATCCTGTTCCACGCGCTCGTCCGCTACGCCGCGCCGATCCTCTGCTTCACCGCCGAGGAGGTGTGGGGCACGCGCTATCCGGAGGCCGGATCGGTGCATCTGCTCGATTGGCCCGAGGTCGACGCGGGCTGGCGCGATGATGGGCTCAGCGCGAAGTGGGCGCGTCTACGCGAAATTCGCTCAGCGACTACGAGCGCGATCGAACCTTATCGCCGTGATAAGAGCATCGGATCGAGCCTTGAAGCTTCGGTTGAGTTTTGGACTCCCAGTGTTGACGACTTGAACGACCTCTCGTCGGTCGATTTCTCTGAGCTTTGTATCGTTTCGGATTTCTCGCTTTCGCGAGAAGAAGAGATGCGAATCCACGTGTCGGTAACCGAAAAAGAGAAATGCGGCCGCTGCTGGCGCCACCTTCCCGAGGTCAAGGAAGAGGGCGACCTCTGCAATCGCTGCGATACGGTGGTGAATGGCTAGAAGCTGGGGTGCCGCGCTGGCGGCGATCGTCCTGATCGTCGATCAGCTTTCGAAATGGTGGATCACCGGCCCGATGAACCTCCCGAACCGGGACGAGATCGTGCTGCTGCCGATCTTCCGCTTCGTCTGGACGCGGAATTACGGCGTATCGGGCGGCTTCCTCGTCGCCGGGAGCGAGGCACAGCGCTGGTTGCTGATCGCCGGCACCGCCGCCATCGCCATCGTCGTCGCTGTCTGGCTGGCGCGCGAGAAGGCGCTGGTCGAGGCGCTGGCGCTGGGTGCGATCCTGGGCGGAGCGGCCGGAAATATCGCCGATCGGGCGCGGCTCGGCTATGTCGCCGACTTCCTCAACCTTCATTTCGGCGCATGGTCACCCTTTTTGGTCTTTAATGTCGCCGACGCAGGGATTAGCGTCGGCGTCGTGATCCTGATCCTGCGCGCATTGTTCGGCTCGCGCGCCCGTTCCCTTGCGGAGAAGTAGAATGGTTAAGCGTTTCCTCGTCGCAGCCCCGCTGATGCTGGCGCTCGCCGCATGCGGTGGCCCCAAGGGCGGCGTGTTCGCGCAGCGCAAGGGCGGCCCCAACGAATTCGTCGTCGGCCGTGCAGCACCGCTGACCGTGCCGCCGGATTATGCCCTCGTGCCGCCGCGTCCGGGTGCGCCGCGCCCGCAGGAGGCCGACAGCTCGACCCAGGCGCTGAGCGCCATGTTCGCCGGCCAGAGCCAGGCGAGCCCCGCCGAGACCGGGCTTGTCGCCCAGGCCGGCGCCAGTACCCCCGGCATCCGTGCCGAGGCCGGTTCGCCCGATACGCAGGTGGTCAACAAGGGCGCGCAGACCCGCGACGTCCTGAAGGCGCCGGCATCGAGCAACCCGCAGGCCAACGCCGGGACGACCCCGCCGAAGCAGTAAGGCGCATGCTCCGTCAGGCGAGCCGCACGCTGTCGGTTTCGACCGGCGGCGCCGGCCTCGTCGAGATCACGGACGAGGTCCGCGGCTGGGCGGACGGGCAGGGGATGACGACCGGCCTTCTCACGCTCTTCTGCCGCCACACCTCAGCCTCTCTGCTGATCCAGGAGAATGCGGCGCCGGAGGTGCGTGGCGATATCGAGCGCTTCTTCGCCCGCATCGCGCCCGAGGACCCGTCAGCCTATGCGCATGACGACGTGGGGCCGGACGACATGCCCGCGCATCTGCGCACGGCGCTGACCCAGGTGCAGCTTTCGATCCCGCTGGTGGGCGGGCGGTTGGCGCTAGGGACGTGGCAGGGGATCTACCTGTTCGAACATCGGCGGCGGCCACATCGGCGCGACGTGGTGATGCATCTGCTGGGGGAGTGAATCCTCACCCACACCCGCTCATCCTGAGTAGCCATTGAGTTTATCGAAATGGCGTATCGAAGGACACGCCCGGGCATGTCCTTCGATACGGGCCTTCGACAGGCTCAATGGCTACTCAGGATGAGCGGGTGTGGGTGATTTGAGGTTCAATGCCCCGGCATCGGCTTGGCCGCCTTCGGCCCCGCACCATTGCGCACTGCCGTAAACGTCGCCGCCGGGATCGCCGGCGCCTTGTTGCCCCAGCTCGATCGCACGAAGGTCAGGATCGCGGCAAGCTGGTCGTCCTTGAGCGTGTCTTTCCACGGCGGCATGCCGCCGCGTCCGTTGAGCACCGTCGCCGCGACCGCCTTGGGATCGCCGACCACGAACTTGTCGCCGGACAGGGCCGGGAAGGCGCCGGGGATGCCCTTGCCGTTCGGCTGGTGACAGGCCGAGCAATTCTGCTGGTACAAAGCGCTGCCGTCCGCGGCGAGCGCCGGGGTCGCGACGGTGAGAAGGGCGGTGGCGATCAAGAGGCTACGCATTGTGTCTCCCTGGAAAATCCGGCCTGAATATCAGCTTGCCGAGGCGTGCTTGTGAAGTTCGGCGATCTGCATCCACGCGCTTTCGATGCCGCCCGCCTGCCAGCCGCCGATGTGGCTGAGATGCTCGCCCGCGAGATAGATGCGGCCCTCGGGCTGGAGCAGGATCGGATAGTCGCGCGCGCGCGCCTCGTCTGACCACATCGCCCAGCCGCCGAGATTGTACTTCACCCGGTGCCACGCGACGGAGAAGCTGCTCTCGAAGCTGTCGCGATAGGCGGGGAACACCTTCTGCCCGAAATCGAGCGCGAAGTTGGTGCGCTCGACATGCGTCATCGCGCTGACCTTCGCGGCATTGGCGAAGAATTGATAATAGCCGAGGAGCACGCCCTTCTGGCCGAGCCAGTTGGTCGACGGCAGCGAGATCGATCCGATGTCCATGTCGTCGGTGAAGACGTGGCCGCCGTAGATCCAGTGATCCTCTTCCCAGAAGCGGCGCTTCATCTGCAGCCCGATCTTGCCGACAGGGGCATAAGCCGCGCCGTCCATCGCCGCCTTCTTCGCGGGTGACAGGCCGTTGTCGATCGTCTTCAGCACCGAAAGCGGGATGGTGCAGATGCAATAGTCGGCTTTGACGACGCTCTTCTGGCCCTTGTCATCGACCACCGAGATTTCGACGCCCTTGGCGTTCTGGCGGATCTTCTCGACGACGGTGGAATAGCGGATCTTCTCGCCGACGCCGCCCTTCTCCACGAAGCCGCGCGGGATCATGTACATGCCGCCCTTGGGCTGGAACATGGTGCGCTGCTGATCCCAGTCCGACACCGACGACAGCACGCGCCAGCCGCCCGAATGGAGGACATCGGTGAAATCGTAGGGCTTGGACGGCGTGCCCGCGACGAGCCCCGCCCCCGGCTTGGTGATCCAGCCGCGGCCGTCGGTGCCGTGATATTTGTAGTCCTTGCCGTCGAGCCAGCCTTCGGACTTCAGATATTCGAGGAACAATTCCTTGTCCCCGGCGCCGAACTGCTGGTCGAGACTGCCGGATTGCACGACCTTGGCGAGAATCTCGGCCGCATTGCCGCGCATGTCCGCGGCGATCTCCATCTTGCGCACCGGCTTGTTGGCGAGCGGCCCCTTGCCCTGTGTGGCGAACATGTAGCCATTGTCGTTGTCGTTGTTGAACAGCTCGACCTCGACACCGAATTCCTTGACGTAGTGCAGCGTCGAGCGGTGGTGGAACGGGATCCGCCACGGGCCGTGGTTGATGTAATTGCCCTCGTCGAACGTGCAGGTCTGCGTCTCGCCGCCGAGTTCGGTCAGCTGGAAGCCCTTGCGCGCGGTCTGCGATCGCCCTCCGGCGAAGCTGCGCGCCTCGAGGATGGTGACGTCGTAGCCCGCCTTGCCGAGTTCGTAAGCCGAGGTCAGCCCCGCGACGCCGGCACCCAGGATCACGACCTTCTTGCCCTTGCCGCCACCCTGCAGCGGCGGAGGCGCGGTCTGGGCGGACGCGATGCCCATCCCGAAGGCTTCCATGCCGGCGAGAAGCAGTGAGGTGCCGCCGATCCGCCCGAGTCCTTCAAGGAAGGTGCGCCGCGTAAGCGTCATGATGTGACCCCTTGTGATTCCGCTTTGTGCGGTTGCAGCAATTGGGGGTCTTGAAGGGGGTAAAGTCAAGCGCCGGGAATCAGGCCAGCGCGGGCTTCTCGCTTCCGTAAACCAGCGGCACCCGCAGTTCGGCCGTGAAGCCTTCCGGCTGGCGGATCAGGCGGACTTCACCGCCATGGGCGCGGGCGATCGAGCGGCAGACGGCAAGGCCGAGGCCGCTGCCCGATTTGTCCGAGCTGCGCGCGGATTCGCTGCGGTAGAAGGGCTCGAAGACATGCTCCATCTCCTCCTCGGGCAAACCGGGGCCGTCGTCGATGATCTCGGCGACCGCCTCGTCCCCGTCGGTGCGCAGGCGGACGCGGGCGCGCGTGCCATATTTGACGGCGTTTTCGAGAAGGTTGTCGAACAGCCGCTTCATGCCGAGGACATCGACCTCGACCTGGGCATTCATCGCGGTCTCGACCGTGACGTCGCCGCCGACAAGGCGGGCATCCTCGACCACGTCCTCGACGATCGTGCGCAGCTGCAGCCGCTCGCGCGGCGCCGGGGCGGAGGCATCGCGGAGGAAGTCGATCACCTGCGCGATCATCGCCTCCATCTCGTCGACTTCCTCGAGCAGGCCGTCGCGGACCTCGCCGTCGTTCACGTCTTCGAGGCGGAAGCGCATGCGGGTGAGTGGTGTGCGCAGATCGTGGCTGATCGCGCCGACCATCGCCGTCCGATCATCGACGAAGGCGCGCAGGCGATTCTGCATCAGGTTGAAGGCATGGGCGGCGCGGCCGATCTCGGCAGGGCCGTCGAGCTTGCCGATCTCCGCGGCGGGATCGCGGCCGAGCTGCTCGGCGGCGCCGGCGAAGCGATCGATCGGCTTCACCAGCCGCCGCGCGAACAGCCAGCCGACCGGCGCGACCAGCGCGAGCGCGATGGCGAACCACAGCAGCACGCGGCGCTGCCAGGCGTTGGGGAAAGGCTCGGGCGCTGGCTGCACCACCGCCCAATGGCCGTCGCCCATCTTCAGCGCCGCGACGAAGTCACCCTCGACGAACGGCGCGGGTGCCATGCCGAAGAGTGCGCGACGCGTTGGCGTGATCGTGATCGCCGGGCCGGCGGGCCGCGCGTCGGGGGCGGGTTGCGGCGCGGCGGCAGTCTGGGGTGCCTCGACCGTCGGATGATCGGGCGTCAGCTGGATCGGCCCGGCGACCACCGGCGGCGGTACGACCAGCGGTGCGCGAGCCTGGGTATTCAATGGCGCGCTCTGCTGGACGAGCGGGGCGGGCGATGTGTCGATCTGCGGCATCGATCGCCGGACCAGCGGCGCCGTCGACTGGATCGGGGCGATCGGCACGCGATCGAAGGAGAGCGGACGCCCGGTGGTCGAGGGCAGCAGCGGCTGGCCCGGCCCGCCGGGTGCCAGCAGGACGGGCGGGATGGTGCCGCCGGTCGCGACCTGCTGGGTGCGCACCGCACCTGCGTCGCCGCGCGTACCTGCGCTGCCGACCAGCACGTCCTGCAGGCGGCTCTCGCGCAGTTCGCCGGTCCGCACCGCGCCGGCCGGCGCGGCATTGACGTAATCGGGGAGGCGCACCGCGGCCCCCCCTGCCGGGGTCTGTGCGCTCACCAGCGGACGAATACGATCGATCCGGCCCATGATGTGCGGGAAGGGCGCCTGCGGGCGCAGCCCTTCGCCTGGCCCGTGCTGGCGGAAAGGCATGCCGGGCGGCATCGCGCCGTTCGGGGCGGAGCCGGGCCCCATCGGCCCCTGCATCGGCAGCTGAGCGCCCATCGCCGGTTGCGGCATGACATATTGGATGTGGAGTGCCGTCGGTCGCTTGTCGCCGTCGCGGGCGAGCAGGGAGGGCGCGAAACCGTCGTTGGCCATCGCCAGCGTGCGCGGCGCAGTCGCCCCGGCGAAGGGCAGCGGCGTGTAGAAAGCGAGGCTGACGCGGTCCTCCTCGACCCCCATCAGATGCGCGAGTTCCTGCCGCGATCGTTCGGAGACGAGCCAGCCCGGCCCCTTCAGATCGGGCGGCCCGGCCTGCAGGATGCGCTGCAGGCCCTTCGCCTTGCCCTCGTCGACGGCACCGGCGAGCGCGGAGGCGATGTCATCCAGCTCATATTGCGATGGCGGGGCGGGCGGCAGCACGATCGTCAGGATCAGCGTCACCAACTGCGCGACGAGCAGC
>Ga0164294_10002248_pt1 | contig 17535 bp, 14 predicted proteins | sample GEODES005metaG_FD_111479 | JGI IMG/M metagenome (GOLD analysis project Ga0164294, IMG submission 111479) | Oligotrophic lake water microbial communities from Sparkling Lake, Wisconsin, USA - GEODES005 metaG | ecosystem: Environmental > Aquatic > Freshwater > Lake | place: USA: Sparkling Lake...
ACTGGGTACTATTCTGTGTTCTACGTCAGGGCGAACAGTACCTTTCAGAAAATTGAGGATCTGCGTGGCAAGTCGCTGGGTCTAGTGGATCCGAACTCGACCTCTGGCAACAATGTTCCCCGCCTCACGCTCGACAAGATGGGCATTCGACCTCAGGATTTTTTCTCCAATGTGATCTACACCGGTAGTCATGAGAATGCACTGCTGGCGCTCTCACATGGCACGGTCGATGTAGCGGCAACTTGGTTGAACTCGGATACGGATTCAAACCTAACCCGAATGGCCGCCAAGAAGATATTGAATGCATCGGATTTTCGTCCGATCTTTCGTTCAGATTTGATCATGGCGGGCCCGTACGCCTATCTGGCCACCTTGCCGCAGGATCTAAAAGATCGTATCCGCACTGCTTGGCTTTCGGCCAGTCTGAAGGATGAGCAAGCCGTTCGGCGCGTGTTCGATGGCAAGGCAGGCACCTTCACTCCGGTGGCGCATGATGCTTACCTGCCCATTTTGGAACTGAATCTGTTCGTCGATCGTCTACGGCGGCAGTGAGCGACGTCTGCACCCAAACAATAATGTGGCTCAAAAATTTCACGGTTGTTGGCCCCGAAAAGGTCATCGCAGGCGCATCCCTTCGGATCGAGGACGGAATCATCGCAGAAATCGTTCCACGTGTTGTCCCTAGCGGAGTCGATGGCACGGGACTGTTCCTTTGCCCAGGCTTCATCGACATGCACGGCGATATGATCGAGCTTGAAGTCGAACCTCGCGCAGGAGTTGACTTCCCCAAAAATCATGCCATAGCCCACCTCGATGCCCGCATGGCCGCTTGCGGCTTCACGACGGCTTATGCGGCCGTCAGTTTCTGCACCAATTCGTTTCGCGGCGAACGAAGGTCTCGCGAGCACAGCGAAGGCATCATCAAGGCCCTGCGCGAAGCAAGAGCCAACTGTGGAATAGATCACCGAATTCACGCTAGATTTGACATAGATTTCCCTGAAGCTGAGGACGTGCTTTCTGATCTCCTCGCTGCAGGCCTTGTTGATCTAGTCTCCTTGATGGACCATACACCAGGTCAAGGGCAATATCGTGATCTCGAACGCCACATCGCCAAGATTGCGCTGCGTGAGAACATTACGCATGAAGCTGCCGAGCGGCACGTCATGAACAAAGTAGAGCGTGCAGGACCCGAGGCAGATAGATGGAGCCGCCTTCAACAATTTGCTGAGATCAGCCGCAAGGCTGGAATCAAACTCGCAAGCCATGATGACGACACGGTTCGCAAGGTATTGATGATGATGACCTTTGGTTCAGTGATCAGTGAATTCCCAATCACGATCGAAGTGGCTCGCGCAGCGACCGAACATGGAATGTTTGTAGCAATGGGTGCACCGAATGCCATGCGAGGGCAGTCTTATTCAGGCAACCTCTCTGCGCGCGAGGCACACTCGGCGGGTTTTCTTCACATTCTGGCTGCTGACTATCACCCCGCTAGCATGTTGCCCGCAATCATCGCTCTGGCCGAGAACGATGCAGATGGCTTGTGTGGTGCCGTCCGACTTGCCTCAACGAATCCAGCTAAGGCTTTGGGTCTGAATGATCGCGGGTCTTTATTACCTGGGAATCAGGCAGACATCGCCATACTTGACTTGCGATCTAATCCGCGAGTGGTCGCGACGCTGGTAAGAGGTCGGTGTGTCTATTCAAGCGGTTTTTTGCAGTTGTGAATATGACAGCCTTTAGCCGCTACGCGGTCTACTACGCTCCTCGTCCTGGTGCTTTTGCCGAGGCAGGTGCTGTTTGGCTTGGTCGCAATTGCCAAACCGGGTTTTCCTTGGCTCAGCCAAAACTGCAAGGCTCCTTAGCAGATTTGGCCCCTTTGACAACGAAACCGCGCAAGTACGGCTTCCATGGGACGCTCCGCGCACCCTTTCGACCTGCAAAAGGTAAGGATGAGGCCAGCGTCGCTGCCTGCCTGGCAGACCTAGCCAAGCGCCTTGAGCCCGCACGCTGTGATGGATTGGAGGTTGGTAACCCATACGGATTTGGTCTTGCGCTCAAGCCAGTGGGCGAAGAATCTGAGATCCTAAAACTAGCCGCTGCCGTCGTTGAGCATACTGATTGCTTAAGAGCGCCGTTGAGGCCTGATGAGATCGCACAACGCGAACTGTCAGAGAATCTGAATCCCAGGCAGCGGTTATACCTCCATCGCTGGGGCTACCCAATGGTGATGGAGGAACTGTGTTTTCAGCTGACACTGAGCAACCGCATTGCCCCCAATGTTCAACTGGAGCTTGGAACTAGAGCATCACTTCATTTCGACAAGGTTCTCCCGGTACCTTTCGTGATTGAAGATTTGTGCCTTTTCGGCGAAGAGGCTGACACAGGGATGTTTCGCCTTCTGCATCGCTATCCGCTTACGGGGTAGAAGCAGGTTCATGGGCTCTGCCAATTCAGGGCCGGTTTTTCATTTCCCGCGCCACGGCCTGACCCAGTTCAATCACCGCCATGGCGTAGTAGCTGCTCCAGTTGTAGCGGGTGATGACATAAAAGTTATCGGTCCCGGCGACAAAGCTGGGCGCATTGGGGCCGTTGAGCAACTCGATCAGGGCCAGCGGTCCTTTGTGCTCCAGGGCTGCGCCTTCAAGCACTGCGCCCTTGGCTGTGAAGCTGGCCACGCTGAAGGTCGGCAGGATGTCCGGCGCCATCAGCGTGTCCATGTCCAGGCGTTCTTTGTCAAAGCTCACCGGAAAGTGCGTGGGCATGCCGGTTTGCCAGTTGAAGGCCTTGAAGTAGCTGGCCACCGAGCCGATGGCGTCGGCCGGGCTGTTCCACAGGTCGATCTTGTCGTCACCGTCAAAGTCCACAGCAAAGCGCACCCAGCTGGAAGGCATGAATTGCGGCAAGCCCATGGCGCCGGCGTAACTGCCCAGCGCCAGCATCGGGTCAGCGCCCAGGCGGTTTTGATGGCTCAAAAACTGTTCGAGCTCGCGTTTGAAAAATTCACTGCGCTCGACAGCGCGCGGGTGGCTGGCCGGAAAGTCAAAGGCCAGTGTGGTCAGCGCGTCCATCACGCGAAAGCTGCCGGTGTTTTGGCCGTAGATGGTTTCCACGCCGATGATGCCGACGATGATCTCCTGCGGCACGCCGTATTCTTTTTCGGCCCGTGCCAGCGTGGCGGCATGGCTTTGCCAGAACTTGAGGCCGGCGGCAATGCGAGCGTCGTCAATGAAGCGGCTGCGGTAGACCGCCCAGTTTTTGACAAAAGGCTGCGTGGGCGGCTGCATCAGTTTGACCACGGCCGGGCTGAAGCGGGCTTGTCCGATGGCGCGCCGCACCCAAGCTGGGGATAGATTGCGCTGCGCTGCCGTGTTGTCGGCAAACAGCATGGCTTCAGGTCGGCTGGCGTAGGCCGGTCCACTGGCTTGCGAGATGCGAGTCGCTTTGCGTGCAGGTTTCTGCCCTTGGGCGTTCTGGACGTTATGGGCCTTGCGGGCCTTGTGAGCAGACTTTTTGGCAGGTTTGTTGGCGCTTGGGGCTGGTTTGGTGACCACGGCAGGTGCCGGGCTCAGTGCGGGTGCCGTAGCAGTTTCTGCCGCGCCAAGGGGACTGGCCATTGCCATCAAAAACATGCCGGTCAAAGCACCGGCTCGCAGAGGCCGGCCAAGCGCTGGAGCAGGGGGAGTCGAAAAAGAGAAAGGCAGTTTGGTCAAAAATATCCCCGGAAATGGTCGCTTTGTGAGCCCGGGCAAACCAGGCAAACAAGGGCTGCAGTAGTTTGCTCGCAAGCCGATTTTAGGTCGCAGGCGCTACGCCACTCAAAGTGCGGCGTGGTAAGCTGAATTGCCAAGCGCCTGTGCCCCGTACAGATGGGGATTGCCGCTTTTTTTGCATGAACCCTGGGGTCTGATTTTTATGTCTGTGACTGGTTATTTCACCCATGCCGACTGCCGTAAACACGAGATGGGCCCCGGCCATCCTGAATGCCCGGAGCGGCTCGATGCAATTGAAGACCGGCTGCTGATCACGGGCGTGTCGGATGCCCTGGACCGGCGCGAAGCACCCGAGGCGCCGCTGGCTGACATTGAGCTGGCGCATGGCCGCATGATGGTGGCGGCAATGCGCGGGCTGTCTGAGCAGTTGGCCGAAGAGATCAATGCCGGCGGTCCCCGCTACGCGCAGCTGGACCCGGACACCGCGCTCAATGTGCACAGCTGGAGCGCCGTGTTGCGCGCTGCCGGCGCTGTGTTGGCCGCCACCGACGCGGTGATCGCCGGCGAAATGGAAAACGCATTTTGTGCGGTGCGCCCGCCCGGTCACCATGCCTGCCGCGACAAGGCCATGGGCTTTTGTTTTGTCAACAGCGTGGCAGTGGCCGCCAAGTACGCGTTGGAGCGCCACGGCCTGGAGCGCGTGGCGATTGTGGACTTTGATGTGCACCACGGCAACGGCACCGAAGACATCATCCGCGGCGACGACCGTATTTTGATGGTGAGCTTTTTCCAGCACCCTTTTTACCCGCACAGCGGCTTTGACAGCCCCGACGACAACATGGTCAACCTGCCCATGCCGGCTTACACCAAAGGCCCTGCCGTGCGCGAGAGAATTGAACAGTCCTGGATCCCCCGCCTGGAGGAGTTCAAACCACAGATGATTTTCATCAGCGCCGGTTTTGACGCGCACCGCGAAGACGACCTCGGCCAAATGGGGCTGGTGGAGCAGGACTATGCCTGGATCACGCAGCGCATCAAAGACGTGGCCAAGCGTCACGCCAAGGGCCGCATTGTGTCTTCGCTCGAAGGCGGCTACAACCTCAGCGCACTCGGGCGCAGCGTGGAGTCGCACATACGGGTGCTGGCCGACCTTTGAATTTCACCCGTGTTTTTTAAATATTTTTGAGGATTAAGGGATGGCCAATATCGGCAGTCTGGATGCCTGGTTCCTGGCCTTGGTACAGCCGCCGGCTTTGGTTGAATTAGCGGCTTTGGCCGCTTGCATCGGTTTGGCTTGGCTGTTGGCCGCTCTGGCCCGTCAGACCGCAGGCGCACATGACACGCGATCAATCTGGTTTGGCCACAAAGTTTTAGACGGTGTGATGTTTCCCCTGTTGCTGCTGAGCCTGGCCTATGCGGCTCGCGCCATCTTGCTGCCCTATGGGCCCATCACAATTTTCAGGGTGGCTATTCCTGTGTTGGTGGCGCTGGCCGTGATCAGGCTTGGGGTCAAAGTCTTGCAAGTAGCCTTCAGCAATGCACCTGTGGTGCGTGCGCTCGAGCGCACCATCTCCTGGCTGGTCTGGCTGGCGGTGGTGTTGTGGGTCAGTGGCTTGCTGCCGCTGATTTTGGAAGAGCTGGACACCATCACCTGGCATGTCGGTGGGTCTAAGCTGTCTGTGCGCACGCTGATAGAGGGCGTTCTGACAACTGGCCTGGTGTTGATTGTGGCTTTGTGGGTCTCTTCAGCGATTGAAGCGCGGCTGCTGCGCTCGGCCACCGGCAGCGACTTGTCATTGCGCAAAGCTTTCAGCAATGCCACCCGGGCCCTGCTGGTGTTTGTCGGCTTGCTGGTAGCGCTGTCAGTTGTCGGCATTGATCTGACGGCCTTGTCGGTCTTGGGTGGCGCGGTGGGCGTGGGCATTGGCTTTGGTTTGCAAAAACTGGCTGCCAGCTATGTCAGCGGCCTTGTCATGCTGACCGAGCGCAGCGTGCGCATTGGCGACAGTGTGCGGGTGGACGGTTTCGAGGGGCGTATTTCCGACATCAGAGCGCGTTACACCGTGATCCGCGCGCTGAACGGGCGCGAGTCCATCGTGCCCAACGAGATGTTCATCAGCAACCGTATTGAAAACCTGTCACTGGCCGACAGCCATGTGTCCTTGTCGACGGTGGTGTCTGTGGCCTATGACAGCGACCTTGACCAGGTGCTGCAACTGCTGACACAGGCCGCAGCGGGCCAGCAGCGCGTGCTCAGCGAGCCCGCACCCTCGGCCAGCCTCAGTAACTTCGGGCCGGACGGTCTGGAGTTGACCCTGAACTTCTGGATTGCCGACCCGGAAAACGGACAGATCAATGTGCGCTCACAGGTCAACCTTGCCATTTTGAAAGCGCTGCGTGCGCATGGTGTAGAAATTCCTGTGACCTCGCGCCCGGCGCAGCCGCATAGAATGTAAGGTTGACGTTCCCGTCAACCCCGATCAATCATTTTTGGAGACCTCAGATGAAGGTTTTGGTACCCGTCAAACGCGTGGTGGACTACAACGTCAAGGTGCGCGTCAAAGCTGACGGTAGCGGTGTGGACATCGCCAACGTCAAGATGAGCATGAACCCGTTCGACGAAATCGCCGTTGAAGAAGCCACCCGGCTCAAAGAAAAAGGCGCTGCCACCGAAGTCATTGCTGTGAGCTGCGGCGTGACGCAATGCCAGGAAACCCTGCGCACCGCCATGGCCATAGGCGCAGACCGCGCCATTTTGGTGGACACCGCTGAAGAACTCCAGCCGCTGGCCGTTGCCAAGCTGCTCAAAGCGCTTGTCGATAAAGAGCAACCGCAACTGGTGATCCTCGGCAAGCAAGCCATTGACGATGACTGCAACCAGACCGGCCAGATGCTCGCCGCCTTGCTCGGCTGGCCGCAAGCCACTTTTGCTTCCAAGCTCGAGATCGTCGATGGCAAGGCCGTCGTCAGCCGCGAAGTCGATGGCGGCTCTGAAACCCTCTCCCTCACACTGCCGGCCATCATCACCACCGATTTGCGCCTGAACGAGCCGCGTTATGTGACGCTACCCAACATCATGAAGGCCAAGAAAAAGCAGATGGACACCTTCAAGCCGGAAGACCTGGGTGTGAATGTGCAGCCGCGCATCAAGACGCTCAAGGTCAGCGAACCGCCCAAACGCAGCGCCGGTGTGAAGGTGGCCGATGTGGCTGCGCTGGTTGATAAATTGAAAAACGAAGCGAAGGTAATCTGACCATGACCGCTCTTGTCATTGCTGAACACGACAACGCCAGCATCAAGCCGGCAACCCTCAACACCGTGACCGCGGCGGCCCAGTGCGGCGGCGAAGTTCATGTGCTGGTGGCCGGCTTGAACGCTGGCGCTGCTGCCCAGGCAGCCAGCCAGATGGCCGGTGTGAGCCGAGTGATTCACGTCGAAGGCGCGCACTTTGAGCACGGCCTGGCCGAAAACATGGCCACCCAAGTGCTGGCTTTGGCGCCCGCTTACTCGCACATTCTGTTTCCGGCCACGGCCTCGGGCAAGAACATCGCGCCGCGCGTGGCCGCCACACTGGACGTTGGACAAATTTCTGACATCACCAAGGTGGAAAGCCCAGACACTTTCGAGCGCCCCATTTATGCCGGTAACGCAATTGCCACAGTGCAGAGCCTGGATGCGGTGAAAGTCATCACCGTGCGCACTACCGGCTTTGATGCCGCAGCGGCTGCTGGTGGCTCGGCCGCCATTGATGTGCTCAGCGGTGTGGCCGACAGCGGCAAGTCAACTTTCATGGGCAGTGAAATTGCCAAGAGCGACCGCCCCGAGCTGACCGCCGCCAAGATCATCGTCAGCGGTGGCAGGGCTCTGGGCAGCGCCGAAAAGTTTGATGAAGTGATGACGCCACTGGCCGATAAGCTGGGTGCTGCACTGGGCGCCTCACGCGCTGCTGTGGACGCCGGTTACGCGCCGAACGACTGGCAAGTGGGCCAGACCGGCAAGATTGTGGCGCCGCAGCTTTACATCGCCGCCGGTATTTCTGGCGCCATCCAGCACCTGGCCGGCATGAAGGACAGCAAGGTCATCGTCGCCATCAACAAGGACGCCGAAGCCCCGATCTTCAGCGTGGCCGACTACGGCCTCGAGGCTGATCTCTTTGTCGCCGTGCCTGAACTGACAGCTGCTCTGTAAAACTTGGAGAGCCGCCATGAGCTACAAAGCCCCTCTCAAAGACATGCTGTTCGATATCCGGCACTTGGCAGCGATTGACGAGCTGGCCACGATTCCGGCTTTTGCAGATGCCGGTTTTGAGACGGCGCAAGCGGTGCTCGAAGAGTGCGCCAAGTTCAACGAGGGCGTGCTCTCGCCGCTCAATTGGGCGGGCGACCAGAACCCTTCGAGCTGGAAGCAGGGCGTGGTCACCACCACGCCGGGTTTCAAAGAAGCGTTCAAGCAGTATGTCGATGGCGGTTGGCAAGGTTTGCAGCATCCGCTTGATTTTGGTGGCCAAGGCCTGCCCAAGACGATTGGCGCCGCCTGCGGTGAGATGCTCAATTCGGCCAACATGAGTTTTGCACTGTGCCCTTTGCTGACCGACGGCGCTATCGAGGCGCTGCTGACGGCCGGCTCGGACGAACTCAAAGCCACCTACCTTGAGAAACTGGTGAGCGGCCAGTGGACCGGCACCATGAACCTGACTGAGCCGCAAGCCGGCTCGGACCTGGCCGCCGTGCGCAGCCGCGCCGAGCCGCAGCCTGACGGCACCTACAAGGTGTTCGGCACCAAGATCTACATCACCTACGGTGAGCACGACATGGCCGAGAACATCGTGCATCTGGTGCTGGCCCGGGTCACCGGCGCGCCTGAGGGCGTCAAGGGCATCAGTTTGTTTGTGGTGCCCAAGTTCATGGTGCAGGCCGACGGCTCGCCGGGCGCGCGCAACGATGTGCATTGCGTGAGCATCGAGCACAAGCTGGGCATCAAGGCCAGCCCGACCGCTGTGCTGCAGTATGGCGACCACGGGGGTGCGGTGGGTTATCTGGTGGGCCAGGAAAATCGCGGCCTTGAGTACATGTTCATCATGATGAATTCGGCGCGTTACGCCGTCGGCATGCAGGGCATTGCGATTGCCGAGCGGGCTTATCAAAAGGCCGTGCAGTTTGCCAAGGACCGCGTGCAAAGCCGCCCGGTGGACGGCTCGCTGCCCGGCAGCGGCCCGATCATTCATCACCCCGACGTTAAGCGCATGCTCATGACCATGCGCGCCTACACCGAAGGTTGCCGTGCCATGGCGGCTGTGGCGGCCGCGGCGTATGACGCTGCACACCATCACCCCGACGCCGATACGCGCAAGCAAAACCAGAGTTTTTATGAGTTCATGGTGCCGTTGGTCAAAGGCTACAGCACCGAGATGAGCTTGGAAGTGACCTCACTGGGTGTGCAGGTGCACGGCGGCATGGGCTTCATTGAAGAAACCGGCGCGGCGCAGTACTACCGCGACGCCAAGATTCTGACCATCTACGAAGGCACCACGGCGATTCAGGCCAATGACCTGGTGGGCCGCAAGACCTCGCGAGACGGCGGCCAGACCGCCTGCGCCATCGCCGGGCAGATCGAAGCCACTGAGGCCGAGCTTTTCGCGCTAGGCAGCCCTGCCGCGCTGGCCGTGGCCAAACGCTTGCAAGCGGCGCGGCTGGCTTTGCTCGACGTGATTGATTTTGTGGCCGGCAACACCAAGGCTTCGCCCAATGCGGTGTTTGCCGGCAGCGTGCCTTACCTGATGCTGGCCGGTAATGTGGTTGCAGGCTGGCAAATGGCGCGCGCCTTGCTGGTGGCTGAGAAGGCGCTGGCCAGCGCTGACTCCGGTGACTTTGGCGCAGACTTCATGCGCGCCAAGATCACCACCGCCCGCTTTTATGCCGACCACCTGCTGACCAAAGCCCCGGGTATACGCGACAGCATTGTCGAAGGTGCCGAGAGCGTGACTGCGCTGGCAGTCGACGCTTTCTGAGGCCGCCCTGATCAGGCGCTGAAGAAATTCTTCAGCTTGTCGGTCCAGCCTTCTTCGGTCGGCGAATGTCTGGCGCCGCCTTTTCTCAAAGACTCCTCAAACTCTTTGAGTAGCTTGCGTTGGGCCTCGGTCAGTTTGACAGGTGTCTCTATGGCAATGTGGCAATACAGATCGCCCGGGTAGCTTGATCGCACACCTTTGATGCCTTTGCCGCGCAGGCGGAACTGTTTGCCCGCTTGCGTGCCTTCGGGAATGTCAATGGCCGCTTTGCCTGACAAGGTGGGCACTTCAATTTCACCGCCCAACGATGCGCGCGGAAAGCTGACGGGCACCACGCAATGCAGGTCGTCGCCTTCGCGCTCAAAAATCTCGTGCTTCTTGATGCGGATTTCGATGTAGAGGTCACCCGGCGGGCCACCGTTGCTGCCCGGCTCGCCGTTGGCGGTGGAGCGGATGCGCATGCCGTCGTCGATGCCGCCCGGGATTTTGACTTCCAGGGTTTTGTTGGTTTTGGTCTTGCCCACGCCGTGGCAGGCCACGCAAGGTTCGGCGATCAGTTTGCCAGTGCCTTTGCACTGCGGGCAGTTTTGCTGCACGCTGAAAAAGCCCTGGCGCATTTGCACCACGCCGTGGCCATGGCAGGTGGTGCAGGTCGCCACCTTGGTGCCGGGCTTGGCGCCGTTGCCGCGGCAGATGCCGCAGTCGTCCCAGCTGGGAATGCGTATCTGCGCGTCTTTGCCGGCGGCTGCTTCTTCAAGCGTGATTTCCATGGCGTAGCTGAGGTCTCCGCCGCGAAACACCTGACGGCCGCCACGTTGCTGGCCGCGGTTAGCGTTGTTGAAGACGTCGCCAAAAATATCGCCAAAGGCTTCTGCAAAACCGCCAAAACCTTCAGCCCCGCCAGCACCAGCGCCACCGCCGCGCATATTGGGGTCTACACCGGCGTGACCATACTGGTCATAGGCTGCGCGCTTGTTGGCGTCGGAAAGCATTTCATAGGCTTCCTTGGCTTCTTTGAATTTTTCTTCAGAAGCCTTGGAGCCGTCACCCTGGTTGCGGTCAGGGTGGTGCTTCATCGCGAGTTTGCGATACGCTTTTTTGATGTCCTCTTCGCTGGCGTTTTTGGGTACACCCAGCGTGTCGTAATAATCTTTTTTGGCCATGAAACTGCGTCGTCAGTGAAAGTTAAAGAGCGTGTGCCGGATGCAGGAAAGCGGAATCAAGGCTGGGCCCTGATTCCGCTTTGAGGCATCGGGTTTTGGCCCGAAAAATAGCCTTAAGTCTTTTTGACTTCTTTGACTTCTGCGTCAACCACATTATCGTCGGCTGCTTTGGCGTTGGCATCGCTGCCCGCTGCACCGGCGGCGCCGCCGGGTCCGGCAGCCGCCGCTTGCTCAGCCTGGTTGGCTTGCATGTCAGCGTACATTTTTTCGCCCAGCTTCTGGCTGGCTTCCATCAGGGCGGTGTTCTTGGCTTCGATGGCCGCCTTGTCTTCACCCTTCAGAGCTTCTTCCATGTCGGCAATGGCTTTTTCGATTTTTTCTTTTTCGCCGGCGTCCAGCTTGTCACCGTACTCGCCCAGCGATTTACGAACGCTGTGTACCATGGCCTCGGCGTTGTTTTTGGCCTGGACGAACTCGACTTTTTCCTTGTCGGCCACGGCATTGAGCTCGGCGTCCTTGACCATCTGCTGAATCTCGGCTTCGCTCAGACCGGAGTTGGCCTTGATGGTGATCTTGTTTTCCTTGCCGGTGCCTTTGTCTTTGGCGCCCACGTGCAGGATGCCGTTGGCGTCAATGTCAAAAGACACTTCGATTTGCGGCGTGCCGCGCGTCGCCGGTGGAATGCCTTCGAGGTTGAACTCGCCCAGGCCCTTGTTGCCGGCGGCAATCTCGCGCTCGCCCTGAAACACCTTGATCGTCACAGCCGGCTGGTTGTCTTCGGCGGTGGAGAAGGTTTGTGCAAACTTGGTCGGTATGGTCGTGTTCTTCTTGATCATCTTGGTCATCACGCCGCCCATGGTCTCGATGCCCAGCGACAGTGGCGTGACGTCGAGCAGCAGCACGTCGGTGCGGTCACCCGAGAGCACCTGGCCCTGAATGGCAGCGCCCACGGCAACGGCTTCGTCGGGGTTGACGTCTTTGCGCGGGTCACGGCCGAAGAATTCCTTGACCTTTTCCTGCACCTTGGGCATGCGGGTCATGCCGCCGACCAGAATCACGTCATGGATGGCGCTGACATCAATGCCGGCGTCTTTGACGGCCATGCGGCAAGGGGCGATGGTGCGCTCGATGAGTTCGTCCACCAGGCTTTCGAGCTTGGCGCGTGTCATCTTGATGTTCAGGTGTTTCGGGCCCGAAGCGTCAGCCGTGATGTAGGGCAGGTTGACATCGGTCTGCGCGCTGTTGGACAGCTCGATCTTGGCTTTTTCAGCGGCTTCTTTCAGGCGCTGCAGGGCCAGCACGTCTTTGCCCAGGTCCACGCCTTGTTCTTTCTTGAACTCGGCAATGATGAAGTCGATGATGCGCTGGTCAAAGTCTTCGCCGCCCAGGAAGGTGTCGCCGTTGGTGGACAGCACTTCAAACTGCTTTTCACCGTCCACATCGGCGATCTCGATGATGGAGATGTCAAACGTGCCGCCGCCCAGGTCATAGACCGCGATCTTGCGGTCGCCTTTTTCCTGCTTGTCCAGACCAAAGGCCAGGGCTGCAGCGGTGGGTTCGTTGATGATGCGTTTGACGTCCAGGCCTGCAATGCGGCCGGCGTCTTTGGTGGCCTGACGCTGCGCGTCATTGAAGTAAGCCGGCACCGTGATGACGGCTTCGGTGACGGCTTCGCCGAGGTAGTCTTCGGCGGTTTTTTTCATCTTGCGCAGAATGTCGGCGCTGACCTGCTGCGCCGACATCTTGGTGCCGCGCACTTCGACCCAGGCGTCGCCGTTGTCGGCGGCCACGATCTTGTAGGGCATGAGGTCTATGTCTTTTTGAACTTCTTTCTCAGCGAACTTGCGGCCGATCAGGCGCTTGACGGCGTACAGCGTGTTCTTGGGGTTGGTGACCGCCTGGCGCTTGGCCGATGCGCCGACCAGTACTTCGCCGCCGTCCTGGTAAGCGACGATGGATGGCGTGGTACGTGCGCCTTCAGAGTTTTCGATCACGCGGGGCGTGTTGCCCTCCATGATGGACACGCAGCTGTTGGTGGTGCCGAGGTCAATGCCGATGATTCTTCCCATGATGCTTTTCTCCTGATAGATGTTGATTTTTGAGCCTGAGCAAAGGCGCCAAGCGCCTGGCCATGAAGTTGTGGCCGCCTATGTCAATGACTTAGGGCTAAGTCGGCAAACTTCAAGACCGCCGGCGACTTATTTGCGCTCGTTTACAGGGGCGCTGCCACCGTCACTAGTGCAGGCCGGATCACGCGATCAGCGATGAGATAGCCTTTTTGCAGCACGCTGACCACGGTGTTGGCTTCCTGGGTGGAGCCGGCCGGCAGCGGCACCATGCTGATGGCCTGGTGCTGATGAGGATCGAACTTGGTACCCACAGCGGGGTCGATGGCCATCACGCGGTTGCGCTCGAGCGCGCTTTTAAGCTGCTTGAGGGTGGCTTCGGTGCCTTCGCGAATCTGTTGGGCGTTGGCGTCCTTGAGCAGCAGGCCGGCTTCCAGGCTGTCGGTCACGGGCAGCAGGCTTTCGGCAAAGCTTTCGACCGCGAATTTCCGGGCTTTGGAGATCTCATCATCGGCGCGGCGGCGTGCATTTTCGGCCTCGGCTTTGGCGCGGAGGTAGTTGTCAGCGAGTTCGACGTTTTTGACTTTGAGGGCATCCAACTCGGCTTGCAAGGCGCTTTGGGCATCGGCTTCGTTGGCGGCTTGGGCTGCTTCAAGCTCTTCAGGGCTGGCAGCGCCGGTCAGGCTGGATTTAGGGTCCGGGGGCGTGTTGGGGATCATGCTGAGAAATGGTAAAAAATAAAACTGCTCGTTATTTGGGGCTGCCAAAGCCCTTTTCAAGACATGGCCATCTGGGGCTGTGGATTTTTGGGCTGGTCCTGTAGTGCCATCTGGCTTCTTGAACCAGGCGCCGGGAAGCCGCTAATTTGATTTTTTGGCGCTTTGTGCAGGCTTGGCGCCGCTCGCTTTGGCCTGGCTGATGGTCCATTTGCTGGCAAAGGCTTGCAGATCATTGAGCCGGTTGAGCAAATCAGTGCCCAGGTAGGTCAGTACATAGCCCTCACCGCGGTGGTCCAGCAGGCCGGCCGCTCTGAGCTCTTTGATGCGGGTGTTCAGCGTGTTGGGTGTGATCAGCCCGATGCTGTCTTGCAGCAGGCGAAATGTTTGCGGATGGCCGTCTTTCAGAGCCCACAACACGCGCAGTGCGTAGCGGGCTTCGAGCAACTCGAGCAGTTGCCCTAAAGCGGCATTGTCTTTCGCACTCATGGCGGCGGTCTCCTGGAGGTCAATTTTTTCTTGCCAGAGGAGTCCGTTGCGGGCGCGCTGCTGTGCTAGAGACTCAACTATATATCAAGCGCGGCTTTGCTACGCATTTCGTAGCTGATCATTTTCACAGTCCGGTCCGTACCCGCTATCGCTACAGGGACACAGCCCTGCCGCTCTGCGCCGATTGGGTCAGGGCTGCAATCAATCGGTGCACCTGCAGGGCTGAGCGACCGCTCACTGCGGGCGTGTTGCCGGAGCGTATCGCTTGCAAAAAATCTGCAATCACCGCTTGGTGCGCGTGATGGTCAAACGCCATGACATTGGCACCCGTGCCGGTCGCCTGGTGCGTGCCCGCGCTCAGGCGGCGTCCATCCAGCAGTTCGACTTGCATCTGGCCGGCTTCCAGTGTGGCGCTGCCGCGTGTGAAGTTCAGCGCGATGCGCTCAGGAAATCCAGGGTAAGCGGCGGTGGTGGCGTCAATGCTGCCGATAGCACCCTTGGTAAAACTGAGGACCGCGGTCACGGTATCCTCGCACTCCATGCTGTGCACGGCGCTGGTGCGGGCCAGCGCCGTGACCTGCGCGGGCAGCCCTGTCAGGCTGAGCAGCAGGTCCAGGGTGTGGATGGCCTGAGTGATCAGCACGCCGCCACCGTCGCGCGCCAGCGTGCCCCGGCCCGGCTCGTCGTAATAACTTTGCGGGCGCCACCAGCGCATGCTGCAAGAGGCGCCGGTCAGCTCGCCCAGCTCACCGCCGGCGATCAGGGTTGCCAAGGCCTGAGACGATTCCCGCATGCGGTGTTGCAGCATCACGGCGAGCCGCACCTGGTGTTGCTCACAAACGGCCACCAATTCTTCGGCCCTGGTCAGCGACACTTCCAGTGGCTTTTCAAGCAGCACATGTTTGCCGGCACTGGCGGCGCGCTGCACCAGGTCCAGGTGGGTGTTGGGTGGCGTGAGAATCAGCAAGCCTTGCAGCAGGGGGTCTTCGAGCAGGTCTTCGTAGCGGCCGGTGACTTTGGCGCATAGCGGCAGCGCTGAAGGCGTCAGGCGCTCAGGTTGGCGCACATGCAGCCAGGCCACATCGACCTGATCGGCGAGCTCCAAAAGACTTTTGAAGTGCGGCGCAGCCCCCAGCCCGGCACCGACCACGCCGATGCGCAGGCGGGCGCTCAAGGGCGCACCATGCAGGGCAGCTTGCTGTTGAATGTCCAGTTGGGAATCAGGTATTGCATGGCGATGGCGTCGTCGCGTGCGCCCAGACCGTGCTGCAAATAAAGCTGGTGGGCTTTGTCGACTTCGACCATGTCCAGCTCAATGCCCAGGCCGGGTTTTTTCGGTACCTCGATGGCCCCGTTCTTAATTTGCAGCGGCTCCTTGGTCAGGCGCTGGCCGTCCTGCCAGATCCAGTGCGTGTCCATGGCGGTCACCTGCCCGGGCGCAGCAGCGCCCACGTGTGTGAACATGGCCAGCGACACGTCAAAGTGGTTGTTCGAATGCGAGCCCCAGGTCAGGCCCCAGGTCTGACACATCTGCGCCACCCGGACCGAGCCCTGCATGGTCCAAAAATGCGGGTCGGCCAGCGGAATGTCCACCGACTGCAAATGAATGGTGTGCGCCATCTCGCGCCAGTCGGTGGCGATCATGTTGGTGGCGGTGCGCAAGCCGGTGGCGCGGCGGAACTCGGCCATCACTTCGCGGCCGGAGAAGACGCCTTCAGCGCCGCAGGGGTCTTCGGCATAGGCGAGTTCTTTGTGGCGGTCGCGGCACAGGCGGATGGCGTCTTTGAGCAGCCAGCCGCCGTTCGGGTCCAGCGTGATGCCGGCGTCGGGAAAGCGCTCTGACAGCGCCACGATGGCTTCGATTTCTTCTTCGCCGCGCAGCACGCCGCCTTTGAGTTTGAAGTCCTTGAAGCCGTAACGTGCGTGTGCGGCTTCAGCCAGTCGCACGATGGCTTGCGGGTCCATCGCCACTTCATGGCGCAAGCGCTGCCAGTCGTCGCCGCCGGGCTCGCTGCGGTAGGGCAGGTCGGTCTTTTGGCGGTCGCCCACATAAAACAAATAGCCGAGCATGGCCACCGAGTCGCGTTGCTGGCCTTCGCCCAACAGTGCTGCCACCGGCACGCCCAGAAACTGGCCGAGCAAGTCCAGCAGGGCGCTTTCAACCGCCGTGACGGCATGGATGGCCACGCGCAGGTCAAAGGTCTGGTTGCCGCGACCGCCGCTGTCGCGTTCGGCAAAAGCCGTGCGCAGGCTGTTGAGGATGTGGTTCCAGTTGCCCAGGGACAGGCCTTCGATCAGGGGTCGGGCATCTTCCAGGGTGTTACGAATTTTTTCGCCACCCGGCACTTCACCGACGCCGGTGCGGCCCGAACTGTCTGTCAGGACAAGCAGGTTGCGCGTGAAAAAAGGGCCGTGCGCACCACTCAGGTTAAGCAGCATGCCGTCATGGCCGGCGACAGGGATGACTTGCACACGGGTGATGCAGGGCGTTGCGGCGGCGGGTTTGAGATCGGTCATGGCTGTGTTTGGGTGTCGGTTGTCTGATAACTTAAGTGGGATTTTGAGCTTGCCGCAGCCTTTCGCGGCTGTTCGACAAATGGGTTCGCATGGCGGCGCGGGCGGCTTCGGTGTCCTGTTGGCGGATGGCGTTGTAGATGCTTTCATGCTCGCCGTGCACGCGTTGCAGGTAGTTCAGCCGTCCCTCGGGCGCGCTTTGCGGTGTGTTGAGCCGGGTGCGCGGAATGATCATGGTGCCCAGGTAATCCATCAGGTCGGCAAAGTGCCGGTTACCGGTTGCGCGCGCCACTTCCATGTGGAACTGAAAGTCAGGCGGCACGCCGTCCGAGTCGGTGCCGATAGCGTCATGAAAGGCTTGCAGGGCGCGGGCCATGGCTTGCAGGTTGTCGTCGGTACGCCTTTGGGCGGCCAGGCCGGCGGCTTCTGTTTCCAGGCTGATGCGCAGCTCCAGCACCGAGATCACGTCGGCCAGGGTGGCCAAGTCGCCGGCAGCGATCTTGAAGTTGGTCTTGTCTGCCGGCGGCAGCACAAAGGTGCCGATGCCGTGCCGGGTCTCGACCAGACCGGAGGCCTGCAGCTTGGACAGCGCTTCGCGCACCACTGTGCGGCTGACATCAAAGCGGGCCATGATTTCGGCCTCTGTGGGCAGCTTTTCGCCGGGTTTTAATTGCCCGTCGTGCATGCTGTTGAGCAAGCCTTCAACAATCCCGTCGACCAGACCGCGGGCACGGCGCGGTCGCTCAGAAGCAGGGGTTTCCACCATGATCATGTCAAACGACGTTGACAGAGCCGTCCGCGAAAGTGAGAATCTAGAGTCATCAGACAACCTATAACTTGTTACGCTGCTCGACTCTAACAAACTTC
>Ga0164294_10002249_pt1 | contig 17535 bp, 19 predicted proteins | sample GEODES005metaG_FD_111479 | JGI IMG/M metagenome (GOLD analysis project Ga0164294, IMG submission 111479) | Oligotrophic lake water microbial communities from Sparkling Lake, Wisconsin, USA - GEODES005 metaG | ecosystem: Environmental > Aquatic > Freshwater > Lake | place: USA: Sparkling Lake...
GAACTCCCATTCTTCATTCAATGGTTAACCGCAGATCACCCATCACAAGATGGAAAGGCAGTTGCTGCAATTGAGAAGATTACGATTGCTGACACTGAGCAGTTATCAGACTCATGGTTTAAGACAGAAATTCTTGATGGTTTAAATGGGACTGATATTGAGTTTATTGACCCGTCAACAAATGAGGGTGAGTCGGGGATAGTTTCTGTGCATCTGATGACGCCGGGTGGCGTTGTTCGGTTGGACTAGTATGAGTTTTAAAAGTATGTTCTCAATTTTGAGGAACTATACTTTTCTCGACATTGCTCGATTGATTTTCCTTCACCCTATTTTGACCATACGAGGTTTACTCGGAGTGCCAATTTCTGAATTTCCGAAGAATGCCATCTACAAATATTTGCCGAAGAGTCCGCTGATCATTGAAGCTGGGTGCGCAAATGGAACCGACACCATTTTATTCGCTACTGATTTTCCAATGAGTAAGATAATTGCTTTAGAGCCGCTCCCAGAACTCTTCAAAATCGCGAGAACAGAATTCTCAGCTTTTTCCAATATCAGCCTCTATCAATTAGCGCTAAGTAGTGAGTCAGGAACTACGAAGACTTTGTACGCCGGCGCTGATGACAAGATTCATCAAAGTTCTAGTCTATTAAAGCCCTCAGACCACTCAAACTATTTTCCAGATATCGACTTTACTCGTGAGATTGAGGTCAAAACGATTAATCTTAGCGACTTGATAAAGCTGAGTGGTTTTGAATATGTCGATCTTCTTTGGTTAGATTTGCAAGGTCACGAATTAACAGTTTTAGAAAATGCTGGCCCAACAATTCTTAAGGCAATAAGATTGATACACATTGAGATCTCACGTAAACCTCTATACGAAGGGGCGCCAAGCTACAAAGAAGTCAGTAACTTCATGATTAGAAACGGATTTAAGTTAGTAAAAAAGAGAATGCCCCTTGCAACCGGGAATGCCATTTTTTTAAACGAAAAAGCGGGAAGCTTTCTTTAAGAATTTGATACTAAAGATAGATGTTGAAGGTCATGAGAGTTCGGTTTTACGTGGGGCTTTAGGTATTATTAGAGCAAATCGACCTATTATTTTTGTAGAAGTCTCTCCACATTCATCCAATTTAGAAATAGATCTAATGAACGAAATCCTTATTTTTTATAATCGCACCGAATTTGTCTATGGGAATAAAACTCAGTACTTTGAATTTCTCTCTTCAGATCAGTTACAAGAATTTAACGAATACGGTAACTTGATTCTGTACAATGAGTGAGTACCTCTAACTATTTTGGCAATTCAAAAATAAAAATGAAGTTCAGACAATTAGACAGAAGTCTTCATTTTATAAGTCTTTCTTCGACTTAGGAAATGTGTCCTTCATAGTTGAACGTAGAACGCAGTCTAAAGCAGATAAGTCGGAAAATAGGTGTTTTATCCCCTGGGTTATCGATGATCGCAAAGTTTGACCAAAAATGGCCTTGATGCGACCAGATTTAAGAGTCTTAACAGTATGCTCTTGGTGTGAAAATACTCGTAACTGGAGGAGCTGGGTTTCTCGGATCTCATCTATGCGACTCATTGTTGAATTTGGGTCATGAAGTAATTAGTGTCGATAATTACTACACGGGATCGAAAAAGAATATTGAACATCTTCGGGATAACCCTAGGTTTGAAGCAATTAGACATGACGTAACCATCCCGATTTATCTGGAAGTTGATGGAATTTTTAATTTAGCATGCCCAGCAAGTCCAATTCATTACCAAAATGACCCTGTACAGACGTTGAAAACAAGTGTGCATGGGGCAATAAATTTACTTGGTCTAGCAAAACGGACTAACTCTCGAATTTTACAAGCATCAACGTCCGAAGTTTATGGTGATCCTGAAATCCATCCTCAAGTTGAGAGTTATTGGGGCAGGGTGAACCCAATCGGAATTCGTGCATGTTACGACGAAGGAAAACGGGCAGCCGAAACATTATTTTTTGACTACCATAGGCAACACCAGGTAGATATTCGAGTGGCACGGATTTTTAACACATACGGTCCTCGAATGTCTCTTGATGATGGAAGGGTTGTAACTAATTTCATTGTGCAAGCACTTCGTAATGAACCCCTAACTGTTTATGGAGATGGTACACAAACTCGCAGCTTTTGTTTTGTCAGTGATCTCATTGATGGACTTGTATCTCTATTCTTTACGACGGATATATTTGAACCGATTAATTTAGGAAACTCAGTTCCAATAACAATGCTTGACTTGGCTGCTGAAATTATTGAGATAACTAATTCGTCAAGTGAAATAGTTTTCAAACCGCTTCCACAGGATGACCCTAAAGACCGTCAGCCAGATATATCAAAAGCAAAAGAAAAATTGAGATGGGAACCAATAATTGAGAGAAAAGAAGGCATTTCCACTACGGTTAAAGATGTTGCTCTACAAATGAGAAGATAGCATCAAATGAACCTTGAATCTTCAAATGCACAGAAGCTATCAGCAAACGCAACAATCTCAGAGAAAGCACTAATTTCAAGGGGAGTACAGATTTGGAATTATTCACAAGTGCGGGAAAACGCATTTATTGGTGAAAATACTGTGATCGGTAGCCATGTTTACATTGACGCGAATGTAAAAATTGGAAAGAACTGTAAAGTTCAATCGGGGGCACTCATATACGATGCCGCCGAAATTTTTGATTATGTCTTTATTGGTCCTGGAGTGATTTTAACCAACGACCGAAATCCTCGGGCGGTAAAAAATAACTATAAAATGAAAACATCGGAGGATTGGTTCAAAGTCGGCGTTAGAGTGCTTGAGGGCGCTTCCATAGGTGCTGCTTCGGTTTGCGTAGCTCCTTTGGTCATAGGTAAGTGGTCTTTGATTGGCGCGGGATCAGTCCTAATTAAAGATGTGCCTGACTTCGCATTAATTGTAGGAAATCCGGGAAGACAGATTGGCTGGGTAGGTCCAGGTGGCGTTAAATTGGAGAAAATGTCAGATTTTGTTTACCAGTGCCCTGAAACAAAAGTTAGATTCATATTGTCTGATGGTCGTTTGAGTGAAGAGAAGAAATAATGAAAAGTATTCCACTGGCACAACCACAGATTGCACGCGAGGAAATTAAAGCAGTAAAGCGCGTCTTAAAAAGTTTGAGTTTGGCTCAAGGCCCAGAAGTGCAAAAACTGGAAAGCGAATTTTCGAAATTTGTTGGTGATCGCGATTGTGTTGCTGTCAATTCGGGAACATCCGCATTACACCTATGCTTGATTTCTCTTGGTATTGGACCTAAGGATGAAGTAATTGTTCCATCATTTACTTTCGCTGCAACTGCCAATGTTGTCGCACTAGTGGGTGCGAAGCCTGTTTTTGTTGATATCAACTCTGATACTTTCTGCTTGGACCCAAGTTTGATCGAGAAAGCAATCACATCCAAAACTAAAGCAATCATTGTCGTTCATCTATATGGACTTCCTGCCGATATGAAGAATATTCGTCAAATTGCCGACAGGCATAAATTGCTTGTTATAGAAGATGCAGCCCAAGCCCATTTGGCAAGTATTCAAAACAAACCGGTCGGCACTTTCGGAGATGCAGCCGCTTTTTCATTTTACCCAACCAAGAATATGACTTCCGGTGAAGGCGGAATGGCAGTGCTTTCAAACCCCGATCAAACAAGGATGTGTCGGCTGCTCCGGAATCAGGGAATGGAAAAACGTTATCAAAACGAAATTCCAGGATACAACTTGAGGATGACTGATATTCACGCTGCAATTGGCAGAGAACAATTGAAAAAACTTCCTAGGTTTACCGAAAAGAGAATAATAAATGCAAATTTTCTAACGGAACATCTTCAGACGGCTTTTACTCCAAAAGTGCCAGAAGGATTTGTTCATGTATTCCATCAGTACACAGTAAGAATTGTTGGTTCTAGAGATTTAGTTTGTAGTCAGTTAGAAGTAGAGGGAATTGGAACAGGTATTTACTATCCAGTCGGTGTTCATAAACTCCCATCATATAAAGCAAAAAAAGTTCTACCAAAAACAGATGCAGCTGCGCAAGAGGTTTTATCCCTTCCTGTTCATCCTGGTCTCTCTTCTCGCCAATTGAAGAAAGTGGTTGAGGCATTTAACAAAATTCAGGATTCGGTTTCGGCGAATTGAGAACTCTGAGGGCAGGGCTGGTTGGCCTGGGGTCTATGGGAAAAAATCATGCCAGGATTCTTAGTGGTCTAACAGGTGTCGATTTTGTTGGCATAGTTGATCCGCTCGTGGACGAATTCATCGATCGAAAATATCATGACGTTTTGAAATTTAAAGTGGTTTCGGAGTTGCTCAAGCTCGATTTAGATTATTGTGTAATCTCAGTGCCAACAAACCTCCATGCAGAAGTAGCTCTAGAAGTTTTAAGTAAAAATGTGAATTGTCTTATCGAAAAGCCAGTCGCATTAGATGTTTTGCAGGCAAATAAAATAAGGGATATTGCCAATTCCAGTTCATTAATCGTTGGAATCGGACATGTAGAGCGATACAACTCGGCAATACAGGAGTTAAAAAGACGTTTAGAAGCACATGAATTGGGTGAAATCTTTCACATCTCGCTTCTCCGCCAAGGCCCCTACCCATCCAGAATTTCTGACGTTGGCGTCATTAAAGACTTGACCACTCATGATATTGATATCGTGAGTTGGATAACTGGATCAAAATTTCAAAAACTTTTTGCTCAATCGCATCACTCAGCAGGACGAGTGCACGAAGACCTAGTGAGCGTAAACGGAAGACTAAAGAATGGTATCTTATTCAATCTTGATACTAGTTGGGTTAGTCCACTGAAAAAGCGAATGATTCGAATTGTTGGAGCAAATGGAATGTTTGAAGTAGATATTCTAGAAAGCGAGTTGACTTTTTATGAAAATGGAATCCACAATGTCTCCCAGGATTCTTTACAACATCTCAAGGGGGAACGCGTTGGTACTGTACTGAAGTACGCATTCGAAAAGAGGGAGCCCTTGATAGTAGAGCATGAAAAATTTAGAGACAGAATTTTTGGTCTTAATTCGGAAATAGTAACCTTAGACGAAGGAATAGAAGTGTTGCGCATCGCGGAAGGAATTCTCAAGAGTTCTTCTCAAGACGAGGTTTTCGAATGTTGAGACTTTTCGTTAGAAGTGCTTTAATTGACAGAATAGGGCAAGCTGGCTTCGAGGGGAGAGGCCATCGCAGTTTGAAAGCGAATCTTCGATTACTGAATGACGGATATAACGTAGTTTCACCCGCTAACTGGTTCCTATGAGGGTACTAGTAACTGGAAGTTCGGGTTTGATCGGTAGTGAAGCCGTAGTTCACTATTGTAATTTAGGATACGATGTTTACGGAATAGACAATAACTCACGTGCCGAATTCTTTGGCGCACAAGGTGATACAAGCTGGAATACAAAAAGACTCATCGCCAAATTTGCTAATTTCAAACATTTCCCAGTTGACATTAAAAATTTACAAGAACTAAAGGGTGTGTTTGTTAGAAAATTTGATATCATTATCCACTGCGCAGCACAACCGAGCCATGATAAGGCAGCAGAATTTCCTTTGATTGATTTCTCGACAAATGCAACCGGAACATTGAATATGCTTGAATCAACACGCTTGTATTCTCCTGACTCTATTTTTATCTTCTTGAGCACAAACAAAGTTTATGGGGACGGTCCTAATTACTGTGACCTCGTTGAAACAGATTTGCGATACGACTTTTCGTCTGAGGATTACAAGAAGGGCATCTCGGAGAGCTTCAGCATTGATCAATCATTGCATTCTATTTTTGGTGCATCAAAAGTAGCAGCAGATGTAATGGTTCAAGAGTACGGTCGCTATTTTGGTTTGAAAACCGGTGTATTTCGAGGAGGCTGCCTAACGGGGCCTAGTCACTCCGGCGTAGAACTTCACGGCTTCTTGTCATATTTGATTAAGACAATTGTTGCCGGCAAGGAGTATAAAGTTTTTGGTTATAAAGGGAAGCAAGTGCGAGACCAAATTCATGCAAAAGACGTTATGCATGCTTTCGACCAGTTTATTGCTGACCCTCGCTCTGGAGAAGTTTACAATTTAGGTGGCGAATATCGGAATAGTGCCTCTGTCTTAGAGTCGATTTATATGATTGAAAAATTTAGCAAAATCCACGCGAATTTTTCGGTTGAAACAGAAAATCGAGTCGGCGACCATATCTGCTATTACTCGGACATGACCAAATTTAGAAGTCATTATCCAAACTATGCACCACAGTATACCTTAGAAGAAATTATTGAAGAAATGGTGTATTCAGAAAAAAAACGATATGAAGAATAGGGTTATATTGGTTTGGAATGGGTCTCAATACAATATCGCAGGTGCCGTGTCCGATTATGCAAGTCACCTTTATTCGGAAGTTGTTATGATTCAAAATCCCCTTTTAAGGGAATTCTCAAATATGCGCTCGACTGTCAAGCTAAAAAATGGAAGTCGGGTAAGAAAATCAAATCGCAAATCTATGCAGCCACCCCTTTCATATGTTTTTGATTTCTTCAATCCTAATTTTCTCAAATCCTCTGATGTAGTGATTTCATTCTCCTCACACTTAACGCCCTTTCTAATTATGTTGAAAAAAATGGGAAGATTTGGCTACGTAATTCACTGGAATATTGATTTTTCACCGGTGAGATTTGGAAATAGCGGAATTAACGGCATTTATAATTACCTCGATAAATTGTCCTACAAATACTCGGATATCCAGGTAGATTTGACCGAAAAAGCAGCTGAGGCTAGAAGCAATCGCCATGGTGAGACACGCAATAAACATATTGTTATTCCTGTTGGTATTTGGAAAAAAGACTTGACTACAACTCGGAGTGAGAATTTTCAACAACAAAACATCGTATTTCTTGGAAACTTAGCGCCTCGATTAGGGATCGAATTATTCTTAAAATCAATTTCGATTGTCCTAAAAAGTGAACCAAACGCCAAATTTCATGTAATCGGAAGCGGAGATTGCATGATCGAACTAAGGACACAATTTGAAAGTTTTGAAAGGGATGGCAGATTGATTTGGCACGGTAATAAAGATGAAAGTGGGATTAAGAGTGTACTTTCTAAGTCAATGTTGGCATTAGCACCGTACCTTAAAGATACGCAGTCTTTTTCAAATTACGCAGATCCTTCAAAAATTAAACACTATCTCCAGCACGGACTTCCAATTGTAATGACCAATGTGCCTCCCATTTCAAAAACACTATTTCAAAAACATATAGCTATCGAAGTAGATGATAATGAATTGAGTATTGCTAATGGCATAGTCAACATCCTCAAAAATCAACTAAAATGGACAGATATGGCCAAGAATTCTTCTGAACTAGCTAAAGAATTTACTTGGGAAAGGAATTTGTCTATGCTTTTTAGTAAAGTGCATTAGTTTATTTAGCTTTTAGTTTTTTTCTTATTTGGTAAAGATCTTTCAGGGAGCGAACACCATTGGCGTACCCAACCGAACTTGTGAATTTATAGTCCAAATTTATCGGAAACTCATCAATTTTAAAGCCCTTTAAGTGGGCTAATGATAAGAATTCGGCATCAAATGCAAACCCATTTAAAGTTGTAAGAGGGACCACCTCTCTGGCAGTTTTAGCCGAGAAGGCCTTTTGTCCGGTTTGAGTGTCTCTGATCCACACGCCTAATGCAAAACGCGTTAGCACAGAATAGATTTTACTAAGGAATCTTCTGGACCAGGGATACTGGACTACGCTTCGCGGATGAACTTTGCTCCCTATCGCGACATCTGTCACTCCGAAACATATCGCGTCGATCATTGCCAAAACGGGTTTGGGTTCGAGATCCAAATCAGCGTCCATATATGCGATCACATCGCAACTATTCATTAGAGACTGAATACCAATACGCAGCGCAGCCCCTTTGCCTGAATTTGAATCAAGATAAATTACCCCTACACCTAAGTCGCTCACCAAGGTTCTAATAACAGATGTACTCAAGTCAGTCGATCCATCATCGACGATTAAAATTTTGAATTCGAACGAAGCATTCTGTAGAGTTTCAAATATTGCTTCTGTGCACTCTCGTATCTGATGCCCCTTGTTAAAGTTAGGAATTACTATTCCAATTTTATGAGCCTTCATAAATTAAACCCCAATCCAAAAGTGCTTGATAAGCCAAATCACTCGCTCTCACATTAGAAGGTTGAGATATACAGTTGAATTGGGGAATCATGTCAACAAATTCAACAATCGAATTTGCACGATTTTTTGAAATGAATATGTTCTTTCCTATTCCCTCTTTACTTTCAGTAAAACCTCGGTGAATTAAGGTTGGCACACCAAGCACAGTACACTCTTGTTGTAATCCTCCGCTATCGGTAATTACCGCTCTGGAATTTACAAGGAGTTGAATAAAATCGAAGTACTTCAATTTGTCGTATAAAACTATTCTTGAATTCCCCGAAGTTAATAAGGCGGAGAATGCCTTTTTACTTCTCTCATCAGTGACAAATCTAACAATATAGGTCTTAGAAATGATCTGTAATTCGCTGATTACTTGCTTAATCCAAAGTGAGTTCCTGATATTTTCACTTCTATGAAGTGTCACCAATATTTGTTGCTCAGAGCTTTGATTGGGTTGAAGTTGACCATAATATTTCCACAAATTGTCAATTCCTGTATTCCTTAGAGTATTGACGATAGTAGTTTTGTCGAAACCTTCATTTAATAAGTTTTGATACTCCTCTTCGCCAGGAGCTAGGTGAAAATGAGCAAGTTTACTGACTAGTCGACGAACTAATTCTTCAGGTAGTGGAGAAAACCAAACATTAGTCCGATAGCCTGCTTCGATATGAACCAATTTTTTCCTCATGGAGCGTGCCGCAAGTCCGCCCACTAGTGTCGTTAAGGTGTCGCCATGTACATAAACCACCTTTGATTTCTCCTGGAACAATAGGCTGCAGACGCTTAGATAAGTTTTTATAATCCAAAATGGAGCTCGGGATACACTTTTTAAGCCTCTTGACTTTGAATTTACAGCCTTAAACTTTTCAGGATTGCATCCGAAATCCTTTAAAGATAACTTCACCATGTTGGGATGTTGCTCCGTACTAATAATTCTGTAGGGCTTATCAAATTTTTCAAAATTGCAAAGAACTGGAACGACCTTAATCGTTTCGGCTGTGGTTCCTAAAATAAATATTGTCATTTGATGACACTCCGCCTGGCTAGCGCTCTAAAAAACCCAAGTAAATAAACAAGAAAAAAAAGGAACCCAAATGATAGGAGCGAAGCTGTCTCTTTAAACGGCAATTTTCGATAACGAGAGATCAAACAAACTAACAAGTGTGCACCGGCAAGAGCGACTCCATAAATAAGGAGCGATTTCAAACCAAACGCTAGAATCAAGTATCCAAACACTAGTGAGAGAACTACCATGAAGGCAGCAATGAAAAACCGAAATTGAGGGAAACCGTCATAAAAAACTTGACCTCTGTGATAAGTGTGCCCGATAAAATCTTTGATTTTTTGCCGCGGATGGTATGTTGCAAAGAACTTCTTATCAACCCAAAAGTCAGAATCATTGACTATATTGCGAATGAGCGATGTGTCATCGTTTTTGAACTTTGAAATAAGTTTATCTGAATCGATTAGTTTGATTGTCTCTTCCAAGATCTTTTTTCGAGGACCAAACAAACAAGTGGTTCCTTTTGGTAGTTGATTAAACTCATGAGTCGCAAGGAGAAACGGACCATCTAATCGGTAAAATCGCCACCAGGCCAACCTTGAAATTGCGCTCCAGAAAACTCCAACCAAATTGACATCACGCGGAAATTCAGTAGGTCCTGAGACAAAAACTCCTGAATCGTACTTTTGTATTAAATAGTTGAGAGAAGAACTACCTAATGTGACGCGTGAGTCTATAAGTAGAACGTTGTCATACTTTGCTTCCTTTAGCCCTGCCAACCGCGCTTGTAATCGCCCAGAGTTGGGCTGTTGTAGATAAATTAAAAAGTCGGTTGCTTCAAACGTTTTTTGAGAAAGACCATCTGTAGAACCGTCATCTACTAGAATCACCTCGTATTTTGAGAGGCCTGATGCTTCTATAGATGCGTGCAAGGCTTCGAGGGTATTCGAGAGGTAACCCAAAGAATTAAAACAAGGAATAACCACAGACAATTCACATATTTTCATTTACAAACCTCTCCTGGCGAATCTTTTCACTAAATAGAATTACAAGCATGCTTATTCCAGTGATGAACACAATTAACAATAACTGCTCTCGAGTCTTAGCCAAAAAAATTGTTCCTGCTGCACTAAGTAGACTGATCAAGCTAATACAGATTGTAGTGAACAACCCGATACGTGAAGTTGTCAGATAATATAGTGGCAGTACAAAGATTAAGGGAAATAAAGTTAACTGGTATTCAAAAATATCCCACTTGTTTATCAAAGAAATGTCACCCAATACGAAATTCAAGATCCAATCACCAGCAGTGAAGAGCCCAAGTGAAAAAATTAAGAATAACATGAGAGAATTTCTAAATACTATTCTCAGCCTTAATTGACAAACTCGAAAATTGTGCGGCCAATTATTTGCGAAGAAATTGTATTCATGAAAGCTAAGGGTCATTATTGCAAGGACGCAAAGTCGCGCAATTGTCGCCTGAATGCTATATGTACCGGCTTCCTGGGAGTTAAGCGCTAGTCGTGAAAATAGAACATCCGACCCCAGTCCAAACCAGATTACGGAGCCCAGAACACCAATATTCCTAGCTTGTTTGAAGTTTAGGCGAATCTTTATTGGACCTATGTCTGACGTAATCCGTAACGCAATAACTGCTGAGACGAATGAGCTGAGAACCATCCCAAGCACCAAAACTCCAACATCTGAATCGATAAAAAAGAATGGAAGCAGGGCGGTGAATTTTAAAATACTTGCTATTAGCGATAAAGCATTTAGTCTCTGTATTCTATTTATTCCTTGCATTTTCCCAAACGCAAAAGCTAAAGTGAATGCAGCTGGGAAATAGAATGCAATTGGCAAGTATGCGCTAAATTTGCCGGTGACAAAAAAGCTTAAAACTCCAAGAACAAGAACACCCACCACCGTTGCAACAATTGAGACAGTAAGAATGGACCGATATCGCACGTCAGATAAAACATGAAAACGATCACCTTGTTTGACGTTAGCAGTTTCTAAAGCGACAACAGACTGAATAGATATCGAAATAAAACCGATCAAGACTAATAGGTAACTTGCGCTCGCAAACAAACCAAAATCATCGACAGTCAATATGCGCATAAGAATTAAATTAAAAGAGATATTGAAAATATTGCCAAGCAAAATAAGAATCAGTGATCCGCTAAGTGTAAATATGTAGCCCAAATTATTAGATTTAAAGTTCACAAAACTCCTTTTTACCTTTTAACGCAGCATACTGATCTAATCCTTCTTTAACTTGTGTTTCGTAATAATCTGGCCATGGACCAGCGATCCAATTATTGAGTGCTATACAGCGCTCCGAATTGGTTGAGTCTGGTAATGTTGCAAGATTGACAAGGCTAAGATTTGGCTGCAAGTTTTGATAAAGCCAGTTGTGTAAACCCAAGTTTAGGTAACCTTGAATGAATCCAAAAATGACTATAAAGTAGATCAGGAACACCTTTCTATTTTGGGAAAGTTTGAAAAATAACAAAGTCAAGAAAATTACCGAAACCATGTAAGCAACAGCGTAGCCTGTATATACATATCCTAATTTTGAGGTCTCCGATTGTATTTTTGGTGTTAGTGCTTGAATAAATAGTGCAAAAAAAGCTAACGAAGCTAACGCCACCACGGGGACTTTGAGTGAAGTCCGGACGATCTGTTCAGGCCCCTGTGCAATATAACGAAGTACCAAAAACGATACGCAAGCAACAAAGAAGATTAATGCTAGCTGCATTGAGCCTAGATGTGGAAAGCGAATTAGTCGGACTGATGCTGCCCAACCTAACCCTGGAAAGGATGACGCTAAATTCAGACCTAGGGTACCAACGACCTTTTCTCCGATTTCAACAGTCGTCCCTCCATAGCTTGATGCAGAGGTGGCAAAATTTAGTTTGAAGAATATGACTAAAAGACCAGTAAGTGTTATTGGAAATAAAAAAAAGCCGGAATTGGGAGTTTTCGATAGGACAAAAAGTAGAAAAACTACTTCAGCTGCGATAATTGCAACATTTAATTCGTAGACAAGAATTGCAAGAAAATTCAAACCAAAACAAAGCAATAAGTTCTTAATTGTAGGACTTTGATATTTCTGAATAACGCACAGTAATGCGATAAAAGCAAAGGGCGCTGAAAAAAAACCAGATAAAGTAAAATTAGTTACTGGGTCATTTGACCATGGTGTATGAATTTGTATAAATGAAACAAAAATTATTGCAACAACAATCCTAATCTTTAGAAAATCTACACGAATGAGCTCTTTCACAAATCGCGAACAAACCTCAGATGCAAAAATGAAGCATAAAAACTTAAGAGCCCAAAATATCCAGTGTAAATTCAAATTAAACTGACTTGAAAAACCAAGCCAAAATTTTACGTAAAAGTGTGAAATAAATGCTCCAATGAGATTGAAGTGGGTGCCTGACTTGAAATCCACAAATGACAAATGAATTTGATGCATCCAACTCTCGTTAACTTTATTCGCCTGACTTAAAGCAATACCAAAATCGTCAGCCACAAGCGGGGTATGAATGGCCGAATAAAGGCCACTGAGCAAAAGAACTCCAATAGTTATATAACCAGTCAAACTTTTCAGACGAGGCATTTTATTCCGTTCATCGAAGTACGGCAACAATCAAAATAGTTCGTTGATTAGAAAATTATAGTTTATAGTGGTGAAATGTTATGGACCTTTGCTCGGAGAAATACGACAATTGTTGCGATAGTACAGTCAGGTTTCTGGTTGAAGGACAGTTTGCTTCAAAAACCAAGATCGAGCCCAAATTGGTGGAAGAGAAGATTGTTATTGTCGCTAGCAAACAAGTTTCAAGTCGTAAATTTTATTGAAACCGGAACCTACATGGGGGATACAGCCCACCTAATGGCAAAATGCAATTTAAATGTTTTAACTATCGAAGTTGATCATGTCCTTGCGAAGGCTGCAGAAGATCGTTTTAGAAAATTTGAAAATGTGCAAGTATTCAAAGGTGATTCGTCCAACCTGTTGGACGGTATCACAAAAGAAATTAAAGGTTCAACACTTTTTTGGCTTGATGGACACTACTCGATGGGCGTGACTAGCAGAGGCCTGAATTCAAGCCCGCTTTCGAATGAGTTGCAAATTTTGAAACAAAATTTAGATTGGAACCTACCTCAAGTTGTTGCAATTGATGATATTCAATCGATTAATGGTAAAGATGGCTATCCACACTTTTCAGAAATACAAGAATGGGCGATTGCTCTTAAACTTACCGTTACAACAAGCGGCTCCGTTGTTATTTTGTCTCCAAATGGAAATTAACTCTTCAATAATTAACAAAGACTAATAATTTTGATCGTTTATTAAAACATTGAAAATTCTTCAAGATTCAAGTCTTTACTGCTTTTCGGATTCTAGCCGCAAGTCATTTTGGACCATCAATGCTACTAAATCCTTAAAATTCACCTTTGGCATCCAGCCCAAGTTGTTTTGAGCTTTGTGTGCATCTCCAACCAAGAGATCCACTTCGGATGGACGAATCATTTCTTTATCAAAATCGACATAATCCTCAATTTCCCCTACCAACCCCGCAGCCCTAAGGGATTCTTCGACGAAACTTCTTACAGTATGCGTTTCTCCGGTGGCGATTACGTAGTCATCGGGTGCCTCTTGTTGAAGCATTAACCACATAGCTTCAACATAATCCCCGGCATATCCCCAATCGCGGCGCGGAGATAAATCCCCTAATGAAAATCGTTTCTGTTTTCCTAGCTTGATTTTTGCAACATTAGATGTAATTTTCCTAGTTACAAATTCATGACCACGATATTCACCCTCGTGGTTGAACAGTATTCCGCAGGAAACATGCATGTCATATGCTTCTCGATAATTTACACATGTGTAGTGTGCGAAAGCTTTCGCAACACCATAAGGTGAACGCGGATGAAATGGCGTGAGTTCGGATTGGGGTGTCTCGCGAACCTTCCCAAACATTTCCGAGGAAGAAGCTTGATAAAACCTTGTCGTTTTTTCTGCGCCTATTTTTCTGAGCGCTTCAAGAAGTCTTAGAGTCCCAAGACCCGTCACGTTTGCCGTCAACTCTGGTTGCTTAAAACTCAATCCAACAAAAGTTAAGGCACCCAGATTATAAACTTCATCCGGCTGGACTCTATCGACTACCTGCAACAAGCTTGAAAAGTCTGTCAAGTCACCGTTCATTAACTTAGCTTCAGGAAATTCTTTGGAGAATTCTTCGAGGCGGGAGTTCCGCTGCCCATTGATTAGCCCATGAACTTCGTACCCTTTGGAAAGAAGTAATTTTGTGAGGTGATGACCGTCTTGGCCAGTAATCCCAGTTACAAGGGCAGTTTTCATATTATTGAACCTTTCAATCGACATTTATAATCTTACTAGAGAATTCATTCGAAGTTACGTAAGGCTTGATCATAAATATTTATTCTAGGTGTACCCTGAAGAACTATGAAAGACAAAGTCCCCCTAAAAGACAAAGTCCCCCTATCTGTTGTGTATTTAGGCAGAAGAGGTGGTGGAGCAAAAATAACGAAGATAATTTCGGAAGATTTGGAGACTTCCAATGTGTTTTCCTTAGAGGGGATTTGCTTACGAAAAGATAATGAACTAGGTAAGGAATATGACCAGTCCAAGGTAGTAAATCTATTCGATGGTCTTGTATCAATTGGAACATTGTTAAAAATAATTCAGTACGCATTAGTTCCAAAAAAACTTCTTTTAGATGTGCGCCTATCATCAAATGGCCTTTGCCTGGTTCCAATGATTAGCCCGTTAGGTCTAATCGTTGAGAGCTTATTAAAAGTTCAAGGAGTAACAGTTATTCGTCTTTTGCATGATTTTGAAAAGCACCCTGGGGACAAGTGGCCTCCCCGTTTCCTTATTCGGAATCTCATAAAAAGTAGTGACTTCTTGATTGCTTTGAGCAACGAGGTCGCACATAAAATTAAAAGTAAAAATCCAAAAATTGGGCTGTCTGTATATCCGCACCCGGTTTTCGATTTTCCGACTTCTGAAATTGAACGAGTTACTTCTAACAAGTACATACTCTATGTAGGGAGAATTCGAGAGTACAAAGGAGTCGAAAACCTAATTGCCGCCTTTGATAATCTAGAGGTGAATGGTCTCGAATTGGTGATTGCTGGCGAAGGTAAGTTAAAAGCCAAAACTAACTCAAGAATAAATGTGATTAATCGCTGGCTCCAAGAGAATGAAATCGCGTCACTAGTTAAAAATTCTGAAGCAGTTGTGTTTCCATATATAGAAGCATCCCAGTCAGGGTTCCTTCCTTATTGTGTGAGCGAGAACAAGAAAGTTGTAGTGACGCCATTGCTCGGACTTTTGGAACAAACGATAGGATACAAAAACACCTATGTCACCAAAAACTTCGGTATTGATAGCTTGACTCATGCGCTTCAAGCCGCTATAGATTCCAAAACATTTTTAGCGAAGACTGAAAGTCCAATAACAAAGAGCATTGAGTCATGTCTTCTAGAAAGTGGCTTCTTCTCCAAAGAGTAGATCTTGCCAATTCTTCCAAGTGACTTCTGATTTAGTATTAACACCAGTGGTTTGGGGATCTTCCAAAATTTTTGTAATCGCTTTACTCAACTCTAAGGCATTACCAATTTCAACTTTCTCAACGAATGGACTATTCCATTCGTTGAGAGGTCGAATGTTTGCCACCAATACTCTTGTACCTAGTGAAAGAGCTTCAGCAACCGGAAGTCCGAATCCTTCGGCCTCTGATATTTGCAACAGAACTTGTGCTTCTGCAATGTTGCGCCGCATTTCTATGTCATCAAGATTGCCTAATCTCTCTAAGTCAACTCCCATGGCTTGAAGCTCATGAATCCTTTGAAGAATTCTCTCATTTTCCCATCCTGCTGAACCCAAAATCCGAGCCTTAACACTTGTTCCAGACCTGGCAAGAATTTCAAGAGCATCTAGAAACTGCATATGATTTTTTCTTGGCTCAAGGGAGCCCGCCATCACCACAAGATTTTTTTGTTTGAAAAATTCGCCATCGCTGGCTTGTTCTAGACCGCTTGGCAGAGGGAGGTACGCGAAACTTCTTTGGCGGTCTCCCCATGACGATCTTTCAAGAGAAAAAGCTTTTATAATTAATTTCGCCTGTTCTTGAACCAATGAACTAATTGAAACTATTTTGTTAGCTAGAAAAACGATTCGCACATAACTATTCAAATGTCCTCGATTACCCGGATGTACAGTCCATGCATGGAAAAATGGAATGAAGTCGTAGAGAACTACTTGAAGGGGAACAATTGAGTTATCGAGAATAGCTTCGTAACAGGAGATATGTTCTAGTTTGCTTGGAATTTCTGGGAGAGTAATTGAACAGTCTTTGATCAGTAAATTGTCCCAAGTCTGACCTTTTGAATTTGTAAACTGAAGTTGAGCTTCACTCGAGATTAATGCTCTTTTGACTTTTCTTGCCGTAGGTAAGAGGAAAATTCGAAATTTTGTACCAAATTTAGAGCGATCTAATTTGGGGACTTGAGCATGCAGCCGGTGTACGAGCTGAATCCGCCAACTTTGTTCGATTTGTTTATAGCCCTTATACATAACCTGTGAGAGGCTTCGCGCTTGCAAAATTGCTGACTCCCCAACCCAAACGTATGTTGAAATATTCTGAACCCCATTAGTAATCCCAAAAACTACTCTTTGAATACCCGTTAAATAAGGTGCTGCGTAGGTGTGGGTTACATCCACTAGATTTGAGTGTTTAGGTTTTACCAACTTAACTCTCAAGAGGTTATTTGCATGTTCAAGATTGGATGAACGTTGTGCGAGTAAAGATCTGCAGGCATCAGGTAATCCGGATATCTCGATATTAGAGCGAAATTCAAGAAGCTGAAATTTGTTTGGATAGCAGCCAGTTAATGCAAGCCAGGCGTAAAAATCACCATTGTTTAATTCGTTAACTAATTGGATTTGTTCGAACCAGGTTTGCGTTAGATCTTCGTCGTTGTTTGAGCCTTCAAGAATGAATCTTGCGCGATTAACTACAGCTTGCTGCCAGCCATCTGGCATTCTTGATAAAGCCATTAGGGGTTTCTTTGCCTTTGCACCCATCGATTTTATTTCGCCCAAATGCGGATCATGTGTTTAAGTTTAGTCATTTGGGGTCACTAATTCATTAAAGAGCGTATTTCTGGTGGCTTGGGCCGGGATCGAACCGGCGACCTAACGATTTTCAGTCGTTCGCTCGTACCAACTGAGCTACCAAGCCAACAAAGATCTTGCTAGTAGTTGCCCACCAGTACGTATGGCACACA
>Ga0164294_10002251_pt1 | contig 17531 bp, 10 predicted proteins | sample GEODES005metaG_FD_111479 | JGI IMG/M metagenome (GOLD analysis project Ga0164294, IMG submission 111479) | Oligotrophic lake water microbial communities from Sparkling Lake, Wisconsin, USA - GEODES005 metaG | ecosystem: Environmental > Aquatic > Freshwater > Lake | place: USA: Sparkling Lake...
CAAGCTGAACTTTTGTTACTTGCATTTGCATTTTCATGCCATTTGAACGAACCATTTCGTATTCCATAGGGAATCCGTTGATTTTGTCTAGACCTTGCATTCCGCCTTGCATACTTCTCATTGGTCCACCGCCGCCTGCACTAGTGGCAAATCCGGGGCCCATTTTAAATTCTGGACAGTACCATACGGCACTTTCCGTTACTTCATTGTTGCGCCCTTTGGTTTTGATGATGGCTTTTTTACAAGCGAAACCTGCAATTTTTTTAGTTTCTTCTGTGTAAGTAATAACGGGTTCTGAAGAGGCAAAGGTTATGCCCATTTTTTGAAGTGAATCGCGGCGTAAGTTTCTGATAGAGTCAGCTTTGGCGTTATCTCCGTCAATGGTATAAAACCCTGTTTTTTTGCCCATCATTTCCATGAGGGTGGTACTTTTGTGCGCTTTGCGATCCATATACATCAAAGTAGTACCAAAATCAGTGGCACTTTCTACTTTAGTATTGTCTCCTTTAAAAAACACGGTTGCATTGATTTCCATGTCACGCATCCAAGATTGTCTTTCTTGACCATCACCAGCAGTTTGGTTGCTTTCTGGGAAAGTAATGTTGGTTTGAATCTTTACAATAGCCTTGTCGATTACTTTTTGAGCAGTGGCTGAAGCACTTACTATAATGAATAATGCGAATATTATTTTTTTCATAGAACAAATATAATTATTGTCATTATTTCCACGCAGCAATTTTGTATTTTTATTTACCAATTAACAATTTTATCTTAAAATTTAACAATAAATGAAGGTTACATCACTAACGATTGCGTTGCTAATTATTGCCCAACTTGGGTTTGCTCAATTTAGTATTATACCAGCTCCAGTAGAAATGAAGGCTGGTACAGGTAAGTTTACATTGAAATCTGGTGCTAGTGTTCAATACACCAAAGGAAACGAAGGATTGAAAAATGTTGCCGAAATGTTATCGGCTCAACTTAAAATTGCCACTGGATATACTATTCCGGTTGTTTCTTCTACTGCCAAGGCTGGTTTGGGTAATATTATCCTTTCCATTAATCAAAAGCCAGTTGCTGAGTTGGGTGCAGAGGGCTATCTATTGAATGTTACTGCATCACAAATTACCATCAGTGCCAATGCACCTGCAGGTATATTTTATGGTGTTCAAACAGTGATGCAGCTTTTCCCACCTGCTATTTCTGGCCGTTCTGTATCATTAACCACAAAAGAATGGAAGGTTCCGGCCGGTACTATCAAAGATTATCCTCGTTTTGGTTGGAGGGGTTTGATGTTTGATGTATCTAGGCATTTTTTCACTACTGCTGAAGTGAAGCGTTTTATTGACGACATGGTTAAATACAAATACAATTTGTTGCATTTGCATTTAACTGACGACCAAGGATGGCGGATAGAAATTAAATCTTTACCAAAGTTAACCGAAGTTGGTGCATGGAATGTGAAAAGATCTGGTTGGTTTGGCTCATTTGCACCCCCAGATTCTACTGAACCCCGCAATTTTGGTGGCTTTTTTACACATGAAGACATTAAGGACATTGTGCAGTATGCCAAGAATCGTTTTGTGAATGTGATGCCAGAAATAGATGTGCCAGGACATAGTTTGGCCGCCCTAGCGTCATACCCTAATCTTGCTAGTATTCCTGGAAATTTCAAAGTGAATTCAGGTGAAAAGTTAATGGAATGGCCTGCCAATGGTCACTTCTATGGTTTGATAGACAATTCTCTTTGTCCAGCAAATGAAGAAGTGTATGTTTTTTTAGATAAAGTATTTACAGAAGTAGCCCAATTGTTTCCGTTTGAATACATACACATGGGAGGTGATGAAACCGCTCGCAATTTTTGGGATAAAAGTGAGGCTATAAAGCAACTGATGGCTAGGGAAAATTTAAAAAATCTAGATGAAGTACAAAGTTATTTTGTAAAACGTGTTGCAGCAATTGTGCAATCGAAAGGAAAGAAGTTGATGGGATGGGATGAGATTTTAGAGGGTGGTTTAGCCCCTGGAGCAGCGGTGATGAGTTGGAGAGGCGCTAAAGGAGGCATTGAAGCTGCAAAAATGGGTCACGAAGTGGTGATGAGCCCCAATGATTTTGTTTATATTGATTTAATGCAGGGTGATGGATTGGTTGAACCCAAGGTATATAGTAGCATACGATTAAAAAAAACCTATTCATTTGAGCCGATTCCTGAAGGGGTTCCTGCAGCAATGGTTAAGGGAGGGCAAGCCAATTTATGGACAGAACAAATTTACAATATGCGTCAAGCTCAATATATGACTTGGCCTCGTGGGTTGGCAGTAGCAGAAGTGGTATGGTCTCCAAAAGCAAAGAACAATTGGAATGATTTTATTCAAAGGGTAGAAAATGAGTTTGTGCGTATGGATGCTGCAGAAATAAAATATGCACCAAGTATGTACGAGCCTGATTTTAAAGTGATAAAAGATGGTGCTGACGGGTTGAAAATAGCATTGGATACTGAAATTGAAGGAGTCTCCTTGCACTATAGTTTTGATAATTCATATCCAGACAATTTCTATCCCAAATACACCGATATTATTTCGGTACCTAGAGATGCCATTTTATTTAGGGTGATCAGTTACCGCAATGGAAAACAAGTTGGAAGAATCATTACTGTTCCGATAGCCGATTTAAGGAAAAAAGGGAAATAGTGGTTAGTGGTTAGTTGTTAGTTGTTAATGGTTAATGGTTAGTTGTTAGTGGTTAATGGTTAGTGGTTAGTTGTTAGTTGTTAATGGTTAGTGGTTAGTGGTTAATTATGAGGTTTGAGAATTAATTCTAAACAAAGTGATGAATTATAATTTTAACTTTAATTCGATTGTATAAATTTTTTACAACTAACAACTAACAACTAACAACTAACAACTAACCACTAACCACTAGTCCCATTCATACACAATTCCAGCCTTTGCTCTGATGGCATCAAGGGTTTCTATTAATAGTATACTGTCTGCATGCGACATTATGGGGCTTTCCCTTAATCCTTTGCGAATGCATTGGTTAACATGAATGATTTGCTCATGGTACCCCCACCCTTTGGGTTTTAAAAAAGGGATTATTCTCCCTTGAGAAAAGTTTTTGGAGTAATAAGTAATAGTGGTAGATGGTTCATAAAAACGTGTGTTTAGATATATTCTGCCTTCAGTACCGGAAATTTCACAACCTGTAGCCAGATTGGAGGCAAAAGATGAAAGCATTTGAGCCATCCCGCCATTATTATAGGAAAAGGTAACTGCACATTGTTCATCTACACCCGTTGTTGCAGGTGTCATGATGGCTTGGATATTATCTGGTTTGCCCATAAAACTTAGAACCATAAATACATTATAAATACCAATATCTAATAGACTACCTCCGCCTAATGCAGGGTTAAATAACCTATCTGGAGCCGGTGAATGTATCTTAAAACCAAAATTGACCTGCATCGATTTTAAATCACCCAATTGCCCTTCTTTTATCATTGTATCTACAATATTATAATGAGGCAAAAATTTAGTCCAAAGTCCCTCCATGAAGAATACTTTTTTGGTGCGAGCCATATCAACCATTTCTTTAACCTGACGAGCATTTATCGCCAATGGTTTTTCACACAATACTGCTTTCTCATGTTCTAAAAAAAGCAATGCATTTTGATGGTGAAAATTATGCGTAGTGGCAATATAAACCGCATCAACCTCAGGATTTGATGCCAATTCTTCATAATTACCATGTGCCATTAACACATTATACTTCTGTGCAAAGTTTTTTGCCTTCACTTTGTCTTTTGATGCTACTGCAACCAACTGGCTGCCTTTAGTCCATTGTAAATCGGATGCAAATTTATCTGCTATTTTTCCGCATCCTACAATGCCCCACCGTATTGTTTCCATATTGATGTTGTAGGTTTATTGAAAATATTAAAAAAACGTATATAATAAAAATGACCAAACAATGTATAAAGTGGTGTTTTTACTTTTTTTGTAGCAAACCCAGTTAAATAAATTTGTTTTGGTCTTTTAAAATGAATAAAATAGTAATTATAAATCAAATCTCATAATTGTAGCGTTTATAACTTTTTTGATGTATGAAGTTACATTTAAAAGTAATACTAATATTCTCTTTGCACTTAAATCTTATTCCATTTTATACAAATTGAAACAATATTCTAAAAACAGTACTATCAGTTCAATAGAAATATTGAAATTAAATTTTTTTTGCTTTTTTCAAAGTAAAAAGGGTTGATTTAAAAACAGATTTAAAATATTTTAAACCTTATACAACATTAAGTAATTATACTGCGTTATTATAAAAATCCTAATACACATGTACAACTATTCAGCTCAACTTAAAAATGAATTTAGCCCAGCAATGAAAAATTTACCTTCTTCTGATAAAAAGTCGGAAATTTTTTTAGCAACAAAAGTTGAAAATGACCATGCTAATAGTAAAAAAGAAAGAAGTCTTCAAGAAAAATCAAGCGGATATTCCTTCAAAAGAGATCCGAAAGTTTGGTATTAAGTTTTAAATGGTCATTCAATATAATTTAGGTAAAGCGTATAATAGATTAATCTATTATACGCTTTACCTTTTTGTTTGTACTGCTTGGATTACTTTTAGTCTATAACATATTTATTTTTGACTATTTTACCAGCACTTTGTAGATTATTTTTTGAAAAAATATGTCTCGCTTTTACGGCATCTTCATATTGAATAAGTGTTTTACCAGCATTCCCGCCAACTATTACATTATTCACTACCCAAGATTTTTGTGTTCCATATAAATACAACAACGCTGCATTATCTGAAGTTTGTACAGATTTTATAAAATTCTGTCTGAAATATAATAATGGACCCATAGTGCTTTCATCTTTTCCGCTTCTCAACATATTTAATATTTGTCCAGCCCCATTTTCAAAACGGTTGTGCTCCATAGTTAATTGCTCCACATTATAATAGCCCTTATTATCATCTTCATTTCCAAAATGAAACAACGACCCCTTGAAATGGGCAAATACATTATTTTTTACAATCATTGAATCCAAAACGCATGATTTTGGTGCATTGAAAAACGTTTGATTACCATTTTTAAAAATACAATTGCTGATGTTTAATTGACTATGTAGGGTGCTTCCTGAACTGTCTGCGGTTATAAATGCTTGATTGTGCAAATTCCCTAAATCAATTTGTAGATTTTTAAGGGTTAACGCATAACCGCCATGCAATTGAATACAATAACGAAGGTTTGCATCCGCCATATTAAACTGAATAATACCCTTAGTTGTAGATTGTATCACCACATTTTTGGTAATTTCCAGCGGCTCATCAAAACTATACGTATTGCCAGTAAGCACAATGGTTATATTTTTTGTTTGGGTATTTTTTAATGCCGCAACGATTTGACTTCCTGTGGCACATGGTAAAACAAGATTTTTTATAGCAAACTTTGCTGTTTTTTTGCTGAACCAATTCGCCCCTGTTGACGAATATGCATTGGCGGTAATGGTTTTGAAAGTTTTCATATCCGAAAATCCAGCAGTCTCAAAAAGATTATGGTGCAATCGCTCATTACTTGCCAACTGTAAAGAATCGGATAACTGGGTAAGATGAATTGCCGCAGATGGAAGGCCAATATTATCTAGTTTGCTAAAAGTAACATTGGTATTGAGGAATCCATTGGTGCGTTGTTGCTTCGCTGATGTTTGCACCGCATTGCCAGAAAAATGTATGCCGCTAATATCGTCGTTTTGAAAATATATAGCCGTGTCGAGGGTGTTGTAAATGAGATTATTGACAAACTGGGTATTTTTCGGTTGTACAGAACGCTCCGCATCACTACCCTCACAAAAACTCATCGGACTACAATCTACAAAACTATTGTTGGCAATTACCGCATCTGTAACTGGTACGTATCTGTAGGCTGGCGAATTGGGAACCCCATTCATAATAGAAAGCGGCGACCTAAAATCTACACCTCGGCATTGGTAAAAAAAATTATTCACCACCCATTGTCCTTTGTTGATTACGCGTACCCCGCCCGTTCCGGCCTTATTATTACCTAAAAAGATGTTGTTTTCTACGGTGTTGAAGTTTCCGTGACGTAAAACTACATTGCCCTGGCACTCTTTAAAAACGTTATTGGTGATGAGATTGCTTCCAGATTTGATGGAAATGACTTCTGCCTCGCCATCGCAATGTTCAAATAAGTTGTTGGTAATGAGGGTGTTGGAATTGAATTCGCAATGTTCAGAGACGCCAACACGAATAATTTCACCCGTATTTGATGCCAAAGGAAGCCTATAACCAAAGTAATTGTGGTCGATGGAATGGAAATTTTGACGGCTCCTGTCGTCGTCTAAAATGACAGCAAGGATCACCCCCATATTGAGCTTGTTTTGAATGGAGCAATGGTCGAGGCGATTGTGTTGACCATAAAAACTGATCCAATAATTTTGGTCTAAACGTTTGGCATTATTGAAACCATCAATAACGGTATTGGTAACCCTACAGTGGTTGGCAAGTTGTTTTTTATTGGTTTGAAAGGTGATAACGGCATCATCACCGGCATATCCATTGGTAAACAGTAGGCCATTAATTTCAAGGTATTCCCCTCCAATTTTTAGGGTAGAAAAGCCAGTTATGATTACTTTTCCATGCGTTTGGGCAATGAAAACGATGGGTTGGGTAGCCGTTCCTTTTGCGGTTAATGCAATAGATACATTATTCCATTCACCGTTTTGTAACACCACTGAATCGCCAGGTGCCGCTATGGCATTGGCTTTTTTTAGTTCGTCGTTATTTTTAACTACAATTGTTTTGGCGGAAACAGTACTCGATACAATGAGTAAAAGCAGCAGCAGCGTTGATTTTTGCATAATTAAAGCGTTAAGGCGTTTTTTGTTGAATTTCTTAGTGATGAGGCTCTTATAAACAGTTTGGGTTTGAGTATTTCCAGCACATTGTCCATTGATTCGCTGTTGTGCAATTTTTCAATAAATAGTTTTGCGGCGGCTTTTCCAATTTCAAAAGAGGGTTGTTCTACGCTGGAAATTTCTGGGGTTACTAGACTCAATGCGGGCTCATTATTGAATCCTACCAATCCAATGTCTTCAGGCATATTGAGTTTTTTCTTTTTGATGGCGAGCATCGCTCCAATAGCCATTCTGTCGCTGATGGTGAAAATAGCATCGGGTCTTTTTTTCATCGACAATAATTCTTGTGTGGCAAAATAGGCGTAATCTTGATTGAAATCGCAGTGCATAATCAAGTCTTCGTCTCTTTTGATTTTATGTTTCTTCAGGGCATTGAGGTAACCTTCTAATCTGCTGTTGCTAATGCCCAAATTTTTGGGACCAGCAAGTATGGCGATTCGTTTGTATCCTTGTTCGATAAGGTGTTCTGTGGCAATAAATCCGCCTTCTTCATTGTCTAATCTAACGCCCGGCACGTCGAAATTGGGTATTAATCTGTCAAATAGTACAATAGGAATTTTTCTATCGTGAATTTTGCGGATATGATCAAATGTTTTGGTTTCGCTGGATACGGAAATAATAAAGCCATCCACTAAGCTGTCTAACAATCGGCTGGTGTTCACTATTTCTCTGCCAAAAGATTCATTACTTTGGCAAACCATTACGGTATAACCCGCTTCTAGGGCAACTTCGTCGATGCCTTTTACCATCATTGATAGTACATAATCGAGGTTGGGCACAATTACGCCGATGGTATGTGTTTGTTTTTGGCGAAGGCTAAGCGCCAATCTATTCGGTTGGTAGCCCAATTCTATGGAAAGTGCCAATACGGCGGCCTTGGTATCTGGATTTACGTCTGCAGCATTGCGTAGTGCACGAGATACTGTAGATATAGACACCTTTAATTGTTGGGCAATATCTTTTATAGTGGCTGGTTTGTTGAACATGGCAAAATCGTTAGTTGGGTAAATCGATTACAATCAATGCTTTAGCGCTATACAAAAGCCTGTTTGGTCAATTTTTGATGATTAAATGTAAAAAACTTTCTGTTAAAGTGATTTATTTAGGGCAAGATAATGCAAATTGTTTTCGGTATTACCGGCAGCGTTACCGGTAACGCTGCCGATAGGTAATATTTGTAAGATGATGTTAAAAAATGATTAATTTTTAATTTATATATAATAAATAAGCTGAATAATTAGAAAATATATATCCGTCTATCGATCGACAATATTTTATTGTGTTATAATATTATGTTAAGAAAATTGCTTCCTATACAATTGGGTCAATATCATACATAGATATCGTACATCAATTATAGATGCATTTCTTTAGGTTTATTGATGTAAAGTTATAGATGCAACATGGTAGGTAAAGTAGCTCTAGTAAGTGGTAATTCTGGGGATATTGGGAGACAAGTTTCCCTACAATTGGCGGCGGCAGGCGCTAAAGTGTGTTTTACCTATTTTGGCAACAAGGCAACAGCAGATGAAACTTTGGCATTGATTAAAGTTTCAGGCGGAGAAGCAATCGCTGTACATGCTAATATGACAATGATTGTCGATATTAAAAAAGTGGTACAAAATTGTATCGATACTTTCGGAGATGATATTCATATTTTAGTTAATCTGCCTGAAGAACAAATTGCTGAAAAGGTATTGCCAAAGAAGGATAAACCATTTTATGATGAAATGTTAAACAGGTATTTAACTTCAATTTTTCTAACTACAAAAGCCGTATTGGTTTTTATGCCAAAAGGTTGCGCTGTTGTTCATCTTTCTTCAATGATAACCCCAAGCAGCGGATTTGTTAAATCGGCTGATGATGGTTCAAGTGAAGATGTATTAACATTAACCAAATCAATGGCTAAAGAACTTGCTCCCAAAGGTATTCGGGTAAATTGTATTTCTCCTACATTGATGCATACTGCTGCCAAAAAGAATGTTGCAAAAACTGAAATGAAAACACATGATGCTATGGATTCTGATTTTTTGCAAAATGAAGTTAAACCGGAAGGAATAGCCCAAATGGCAGTATTTCTTACCAGTGAAAAGGCCAAGGCTTTTACGGGTAGATGTGTTGACATTCACGAAGAATCGTATATTATTTAATGAATAGATGATATAATTATTTATGAGAAGTTTTGTTTGTTTGCTTTGTTTGTTGTTAATGGGATTGGTTTTGTTTGCACAACCACAACACCCACTCACTTTTTTGAAAAAAAATGAGGTAACACAGCTGCGTAAAAATATTGCGCTATATCCTCTATTGAATACTTCCTTTCAAGAGGTGAAAAATCAGGTAGACAAATACGTTGGAAAAGATGTTGACGTGCCTTTTCCAAAAGATGCGGCCGGGGGGTATACCCACGACAAACATAAATCGAATTATACTTTAATGTTTAATAGCGGATTGTTATACAACATTACCGGTGAGGCAAAATATGCCACATTGGTGAAAAACATGCTGTTCAAGTATGCCAAACTCAATCCCACATTAGGTAAACATCCACAAGCCACTAGTGCTACGCCCGGCCATTTGTTTTGGCAAGCTTTAAACGATGCCAATTGGATGGTTTATGCCGGCATGGCTTATGATTTGATTTACGAAGCTTGTTTACCCAAAGAGAAAAAAATCATTGAAGACGGTGCATTTAAGCCGGAAGTAGATTATTTTATTAAAGATATGCCTGTGTGGTTTGATTTATTACACAATCATGCCGTTTGGGCTTGTGCCGGCGTAGGCATGATTGGCATCGCTACAAACAACCAAGAGTACATCGATTTGGCTTTGTATGGCAGTAAAAAAGACAAAAAAAGCGGGTTTATAGCCCAAATGGATCATTTGTTTTCTGCTGATGGCTACTATACCGAGGGACCATATTATTTAAGGTATGCCATCTTGCCCTATATGCTTTTTGCAACGGCATTGCAACACAAAGATCCTACCCTTAATATTTTTGCGCATAGGGATTCCATATTACATAAGGCTTTAATCACCTGTTTACAACAAACCAATACCAATGGCGTATTTTTTCCAATAAACGATGCCATTAAAGATAAAGATTATACAACCAATGAGTTGGTAACGGCCATCAGTATTTCGAGTACCGAATACGGTATTGAAGATGGGTTATTGACCATTGCCAAAAAGCAAAATCGAGTGATGCTCAACAGTGGTGGTGCAGCTATTGCCAAAGAGATTGCCGCTCGCAATGATATATCTCCTTATTTTCCCTACAAAACAATAGAAAGTGTGGATGGGGATTCGGGAACAACCGCCGGAGTGAGTATTTTGAGGAACGGAAAGAATGAAAATCTTTCCAGCTTAATTTTTAAATATACAACTCATGGTATGTCGCACGGGCATTTTGATAAACTGAATATCAATTTGTTTGATGATGGCAATGAAATTTTAACTGATTACGGATCGGCTAGGTTTATAGGGATAGAACAAAAATGGGGCGGAAGATATCTCCCAGAAAATGTAGCGTATGCAGCACAAACCATTGCCCACAATACATTAGTTGCCGATGAAACTAGTCATTTTAAAGGCGATGGCGAAGTGGGCGAAAAATATCATTCCGAAAAACTGTTTTCGGATGTGTCAAACCCGGAAATTCAAGTAGTTGCCGCTAAAGAAGTCAATGCATACAAAGACATTCGGATGCAGCGGAATGAATATATGTTGGAATTGCCTTCTGGTAAGAAATTACTGATTGATGTATTTCATGCGTTTTCGGCAAATAAGCACCAATACGATTTACCATTTCAATTTAATGGTCAATTTATAAAGGCATCATTCCCTTATCAACCCAATACCCAAAATCTAGAAACACTGGGAAAGGCAAATGGATACCAGTTTTTATGGAAAGAAGCATCGGCAAAAGTAAAGGACACATTGGCACAGTTTACCTTCTTAAATGGTAAAAGCTATTACACGATATCCAGTTTGATACAAGATTCGGCGGCGATATATTTTACCCGTTCAGGAGCCAACGACCCCAATTTTAACTTGCGTCACGAGCCGGCATTGATCATCAGAAAAAATGGCAGCAATCAAACTTTTGTCAACGTAATTGAAATCCATGGCAAATACGATGCGGTAAATGAGTTTTCAACCGATGCTTATTCTTCGGTAAAAAAAATCAATATCATTAGAAACGACGATAAAATGACCATTGTAGAAGTGGTGATGGCAGCACAAAAAATTTGGATTGCACAAACCAATGAAGATTTTAATCCAGACAACCTTCATTATTTTTCCAATGACACCTTAAAATTTCAATGGAAAGGTCCTTACCAAGTTAATGTGCACAAAGAATAATGCTACTGATACCGATTAGAAAACCTTACAAAAAAACACCAAAACAAATTTAAAAAATATTACACAAGACAAATAGAAAGTATGAAAACGAACGAAATGGTGAATTCTTTTATTTATGACAGTGATTTTGAGTGGGAAATGGTGGATACTGGTGTACGCAGAAAAATTATGGCGTATGATGAACATGTGATGATGGTGAAAGTTGATTTTGAAACTGGTGCTATCGGGAAATTACATCACCATTACCATTCACAAGTATCGCATGTGCATAGTGGTTCTTTTGAAGTGGAAGTGGCAGGAGCAAAGAAAGTGTTGAATGCCGGTGATGTGTTTATCATTCCGACAAATGTTATCCACGGGGTGGTTTGTTTGGAAGCGGGGATGCTATTGGATGTTTTTAGCCCAATGCGTGAAGATTTTATCAAATAAATGTGGCAAACTACAAGTAAATGGCGGTTGATGTGGGTTATTTCACAACTATTTCCTAATTTTCAATAATGAGCAAGAAAAATATATTTTTACTTTTGGTGATGGTGCTGCCTTTTGTGGGTAAAGCACAATCAGATAGTGATACAGCCTACAAGGCTGTTGAATATCCTGCGGGTTTTATTGCGCGGCTGAATGTAATATATACCAAAGTGAACAATTGGGAAGGGAAGATGGATTTGTATTTGCCGCCAAATTTGGGCAAGCCAAATCCGATTATTATCAACATCCACGGTGGTGGATGGAATAAAGGCGTAAAAGCATCCCAAACAGGATTTAACTCGTTTTTTAAGTCGGGATTTGCCATTGCCAATATTGAATATCGATTAACGGGTCAGGCAACTGCTCCGGCAGCCATTGAAGATGTGCGATGTGCTTTAATGTATATCATCAAAAATGCAGAATCCTTAAATATTGATAAAAATAAAATTGTTATCCAAGGCAGCAGTTCTGGTGGGCATCTTGCCCTGATGGCTGGTTTGTTGGGCAACAACCACAAGTTTGATGTCAATTGTACAGGTGTTGAAAATGTGAAAGTGGCTGCAATTATTGATAAATATGGTATTACAAATGTGTGGGATTGGGCGTATGGACCTACTATCACCAGCAAATCTGCCACCCAATGGTTGGGTGCAAAAGCCAAAGATTCTGCATTTGCAAGATCAGTTTCGCCATTGTATAATATTAGCAAACAAAGTCCACCAGTTTTTATTGTGCATGGAAATGCAGATCCTACAGTTCCATATACACAATCGGTTGATTTGCACGAAAAATTAATGGCTGCCGGTGTTTATACGGAGTTTGTAACCGTAGAAGGTGGTTTGCACGGTAAATTTTCCAAAGAGAAAAACAATGAATTGAATAGATCAATCATCAATTTTATAACAAATATTTTTAAAGGGTTTAAATGAAAATTTGGTCACTCATATTATGTGTAGGTTTGCCGGTAATTACTGAGGCACAAGCGGCTATATTAAAAGCCGATGGCCCTGGTAATACTTATGAGCTCATCAACAGCGTTTTGGCGCCTGGTGCTAACGCTGTTGAGCATAGTGAGTGTGCGGCTTCTGGTACAACTTATCCGTATTCAGGACATGCTAGTTTTGGCAGACATATTGCGGAGGTTTATGATAATGATTTAGGCGAATATGTTTTTGAGTTCTATGCACATGTAAGTCAAGATAATGATCGATGTATTTATAATGATCGTCAACGTGTGGAGATTAAAACCTATGATGCTTCCCCAGATGTTTTAAAAGGTACGGTAGGGGAAACGGTTAAATATGTATGGCGGTTTAAAATTCCTACAGGATTTCAGCCATCTGCGAGTTTCACACATATTCATCAAATAAAAGCTGTAAATGGTGATGATGGTGATCCTATATTTACATTAACACCTCGGAAAGGAAATCCGAATAAGATGGAACTCATTTATGTACTATCTGGAACATCAGGAACCACTAAGCCAGTAACTGCTAATCTTTCTTTGTTTGAAAATGTTTGGGTAGAAGCCACTGAAACTATAAAAATTGGAACCCATGGAACCTATTCTATTGAATTAAAAAAAGTAAGTGATGGTACAACTTTGTTGAGTTATACCAATAATGATATACTTACCATTAGGGCAGACAATGATTTTATTAGACCCAAATTGGGTATTTACAGGGGTTTAAGTAATTCGGGTGATTTAAGAGATGAATCATTAAGAATCAATCAAATATCTATAACCGAATTAAATGCATTACCCGTAAATCTTGCCGATTTTTCGGCAAATATTGCCAGCGGTGGGGTAGATATACGTTGGAAAACGGCCACAGAAACCAATACAAAAGATTTTATAGTAGAGCGTTCGGCAAATGGTTCAGTATTTTCACCATTGTTGACGGTAGCGGCTGCTAGAAACAGTACTACACCTATTAATTACCAAGCGATAGATGTTAAGCCATTGTTGGGGAGTAATTATTACCGGTTAAAAACCAATTCTATTAATAGTCAGGTAAGTTATTCCAATGTGGTGATGGTGAATGTTGCCGTTCCGATGGTAAGTGGTTTAACCATTTATCCCAATCCGGTTGTTGGGCAGGTGACCATTAATTATCCCAATGCAGGGGAATTGTCGGTGATGCAGGTGATGGATGTTGCGGGTAGGCAGGTGATGATGGGAAAGGGAACGGCAAGCCAGCTTAATAAGCAGTTGAATGCAAAACTTGATGGGATGAAGCAGGGGGTATATTTTGTAAAAATCAGCGGTGGACAAAACAGTTATTTTGGAAAATTTTTTAAACAATAAATCGATTTGTAAGATAGTAATCGCATATAAAACAACAAAAACAACCATATAAAAACAACGACATGAAAAAGAATCTACTTTTGTTTGCCATTTACTTGCTGCCTATGATAGGGATGGCGCAGACCACCATTTTTACGGATAATTTTAATAGGGGGAGTGGATCATCTTCTTCTTTGCCTTCTGGAACAGCTGCTTCAACTACTGGAACCTGGTCATCAGGTTCAACTTCAATAACAGTGGCTTCAAATACCAATATTGCACTGGGTTTCTTTGTTTCTGCTGTTGGAATACCTGCCTCTGCGTATGTAACAGCCATTGCAGGAACCACGATTACCATTTCTGCTGCATCAACTGCTGCAGGTTCAACAACTGCCATTTCTTTTACACAATTTTACACACAGTCAACAACAAGTACACTTACTTCAACAACTGGAACAGCACCATATTCTAGTTTAGCTCAAATTGCTTCTACTAATTATAGTTTGCGCATTCTTCCGGGTGCTACAAATTATTCTGGTGGTGCAACCTATGTATCAGCTGCAATCCCAACAAGTTCAATCTACAATTCTACATTGAGTAGTAATACCAGCGATGTTCAATGGACATTTCACATGAAAACCAATAGGAGTGGGGGTACATTAGGTGGATTCGGTTTTGCTACGAATTACGGTGGTGCTGTAATTATAGCTGCTACAACTGCCAATTTAGCTGCTGGACAAAGTACCCCAGCTACAGGGTATGTAGTAACATTTGAAAGAGGAACTGTTAGTACTACTATTACTACTGTAAATTTAAAAAAATTCACTAATGGGATGGGATATACTGCTACTACACCAACAAGTAGTATGTCAACCTTAATTAAAGGAGATGATGGTACCGCTAATGGTTCTAGTAATATTACTCCTACTACATGGGCTTCTGGCGCTGCTGGTCAAACCATTTGGGTTGCTATAAAAGTGATATACACTCCATCAACAAATACTTGGAAAATGTATTTTAGGGATGATACAAATAGTGTATCACCCGCTTCAACTGACTTTTCTACAAGTAGCATGACTTTATTGAATAGTGTAGTGGATAATGTTACTTTTAGTGGTGTTTCTACTTTCACAAGTTCATCCTTTCCTATGACCAATTTTGGGTTTTTATGGAATCATACTGCTAATGCTTCAAGTTCTAATACATTTTACGTTGATAACTTCTCCTTAGCCATAAACAACCCCACAGTCAATAATCCATCAGTAAATAGTCTTACTGGGTTTACCGCAACCAATAGTGAAGCATCTGCAGAACAAAGCTTTACGATAAGCGGTCAGTATTTAACCAATTCAATAGTTGCAACGGCACCAACTGGGTTTGAAGTTTCTGCAACTTCTGGCGGTTCAGCAAGTTGGGGTGCAACTGCAACCCTTACCAATGCGGCAACAGTAGCTGCAACAAGCATTTATGTAAGGTTGAAATCAGGATTGAGTGATGGCAGTAAATCAGGCAATATAACCATTGCATCAGATGGTGCTACTTCTACTAGTAGTTATACAGTTGCTTTATCTGGTACAGTTTCTTCAACGCCTACGCTTACTACTAGTACAAACTCGTTAACTACATATGCCAATACATCTGCAGGTAGCAACAGTACCTCAAAAAGTTTTTCAATTTCTGGCGTTAATTTACCGGGCAGTGTTGTAACAATAACTGCACCAACAAACTATACTATTTCTACAGATGATGTTAGCTATGGCTCCAGTAAAACAGTTGCTGTTTCTAGTGGTTTTGCTAGTAGTACCATATATGTAAAATTTTCACCCACAGGAAGTGGGGTTACCAGTGGCAATATCACTATTTCCACACAAGACATGACTGATTTAACCGTAGCCGTTTCCGGAAATCTTAAAAAGTTTTACTTCACTAGTGCTGGTGCGGATATTTCAGATCTCAACAATTGGTCTGGAACTCCTGACGGTACAGGAACAACAAGGCCATCAACCACTACAATCACCATTACTGGCGCCAATGGAATGACTTTAGGAATGGATACCATTGTTTTAGCTGCTGCAAATAGTAATATAAAAGTGGGTTTAAATATTACTGGTAGTGGTATTCCTGCAAATTCTAAGGTTACTTATTATAGCAGTTCAGCACTTAAAATGGCCATTTCAAATGCTGCTACATTAACAGATCCTAATGCCAGCTTTACTTTAGGCAGTTATTTTACAAACACGCTTGCAGCCGATTCAATATCTTTTGTGGTACTAGCCAATGCAACTACAACTCAAAATGCTTTTGTAATGACTGGCTTGGGTTCAAAGTTTGTAATTGGTGATCCTTCTTATCCGGGTGTTACCTTTACCATTGCAAATGGATACGATTTTGCAACAAACAGTGTTGGCGTTGTTGATATACCAGCTGCGGGTTCGGGTTCCAACAGTTTTGTTATTCAAAACCCTGGAACACCTCCAGCTTTGGGGTTGTTACATGCTACATCTGAAGTGCATTATCAAGCTACAATAAGTACAGGTACAACTGCAAATTTTGGAAAGTTGTATGTAGATGGAGGTTTTGGGCTCGCTATTACAGGCATGCCTACCATACAGACTGGTTTGTATGTAGGTATATCTTCAGCATCAACTGACTCTCTGACTATTAATAGTAGTTCTTCATATGTTGTTTTATTTAGTGGTGCTACCTGTACAATACAGGGAAATTTTAGAACCCAAAGGCTACCTGGAGCATTGAGTTTTAGTGTAGGAACTCCGGGTACTGGTTTTGGAGCATTACAATTTAAAGATGCATACAATTCCAGTTCTCCAAATTTTGTTTTAGGTACTAATTGTACATTCGAATATAATAGAACTGCATCTTCAACAAATACACAAACAATTTCTTATTTGCCTACTGGGTACCAAAATCTTATCATATCAGATGGTTCAGGTAGTACAGGAGTGGTAACTAAGACTTTTGCAGCAGGTGCTCATACAGTTGCTGGTACATTTACCATTAATCATGTTAAACCTGAAACTAGTTCAATTTCTTTAGGTACTGCAACTCTTACAGCTAATGGTCCTGTAGTGTTAACTAAAGGTCAATTATTAAACAGTGGTAACTTAACATTAGGTAATTCGGCTACAATTACTGTAACAGGTGGTTCTTTTGATGCCGCACCAATATTTGGTACAGCAGTTGACTTAACCTATACGGGAACAACTGCCATTAATAGTGGTTTTGAATTGCCAAGTTCAACATCAGTTTTAAGAAACCTTACACTAAACAACGTAGCTGGTTTAACCCTTGTTAGTGATGCAACCCTTAACAATACACTTACATTAACAAGTGGTAAATTAAGCATTGCTGCAGGTAAAACATTAACACTGCCTTCTGCAACAGCATCAATTTCTGGAGCTGGTTCAACTAAGTATATTGTAATTGCCAACGACGGAACCAATATC
>Ga0164294_10002252_pt1 | contig 17531 bp, 10 predicted proteins | sample GEODES005metaG_FD_111479 | JGI IMG/M metagenome (GOLD analysis project Ga0164294, IMG submission 111479) | Oligotrophic lake water microbial communities from Sparkling Lake, Wisconsin, USA - GEODES005 metaG | ecosystem: Environmental > Aquatic > Freshwater > Lake | place: USA: Sparkling Lake...
CATCTGCGCAATCCGCACGAGCGCTCCGAGTTCATCCGCTCCACCGATCCCAACTTCCGTCCCGTGAGCGTGGCCAACGCCCCCGACGGCACCCTCTACATCGTGGACATGTATCGCGGCGTCGTCCAGGAGGCCGTGGCGATCAAAGCGGGCAGTTACCTGCGCGGCGTCGTCGAAAAACACGGCCTGCAGAAGAACATCGGCCGCGGCCGCATCTGGCGTCTCGTGCATGAAAGCGCAAAACCCTCCGCCATGCCGGAGATGCTCACGGAAACGCCCGCGCAGTGGGTCGCGCATCTCGCGCATCCGAACGGCTGGTGGCGTGACACCGCGCAAAAGCTGCTCGTGTTGCGAAACGACGCGTCCGTGATCCCCGCCTTGCAAGTCATGGCAAAAACGCACGAGCATCCGCTCGCCCGTCTGCACGCGCTTTGGACGCTGGAAGGTCTCAATGCCCTCGACGCCGGCTTCGTGCGCGAGGCGCTCAAGGACGACGACGCCACCCTGCGCATCGGAGCCATTCGCGCCAGCGAGTCACTCCCGCCGGAAGCACGCGCGGAACTCCAAACCGCCATCCTCGCCCTCGCGACCAATGCCGACCCGAATGTCGTCACCCAGGTCATGATGACCGCCCATCGCCTCGCCTGGCCGGGGCATCGCGATCGCATCCAGTCCCTCGTCTCGCAGCACCGCTCGCGCGGCGTGCAGGAGATCGGGCGGCAGCTCCTGCATCCGCCGGCCTCCTATCTCACCGACGCACGCTTCAGCGAGGCCGACCGCAAGTTCCTCAGCCTCGGCGAAGTCGGCTACAAATCACTGTGCTTCGCCTGCCATGGAAATGAAGGCCGCGGCACCCCGGCCGAGGGCCTGCCCGGCGGAGCCACCCTCGCCCCGCCGCTGGCGGGATCACTCATCGTCCTCGGCGCACCCGATCCCGCCATCCTCGTCCTCCTGCACGGCCTCACCGGTCCCGTCGATGGCAAGACCTACGTCACCCAGATGGTGCCCATGGCCACGAACAGCGACCACTGGATCGCCAGCGTCCTCAGCTACATCCGCAACAGCTTCGGCAACGAGGCCCCATTCATCACCGCCAAAGACGTCGCCCGCGTCCGCGCCGCCACCACCAACCGCAAGACCCCGCCCACGCATGAGGAGGTGAAAGCCTTCGGAAAGACAGCCCCATAGTGCGCTAATCCCATGAAACCCACCCTCACCCTCTTCACCGCCCTGCTGCTCGCGCCGCTGGCCGCGCTCCACGCCGCAGACACCAAGCAAAGCAAACGGCCCAACGTCCTCTTCATCTTCGGCGATGACCAGCGGTTCGATACGATTCATGCGCTGGGGAATCCCACGATCAAAACGCCAAACCTCGACCGACTGGCGCGCGATGGAGTGGCGTTTCGCAATGCATATTTCATGGGTGGCACTTGGGGCGCGGTATGTGTGCCGAGTCGCAACATGATGCTCACGGGACGGACCTTGTTTCGCCTCGCGCCCGCCAGTGAGGCCTCGCCCGCGACTTACAACGGCAGCGGCATCACGCCAGAGCACATCATGCTACCGGAGCAGTTCGGCAAGCACGGCTACCGGACCTTCATCACCGGCAAGTGGCACAACAGCGGCGTGGAGCGGGCGTTTGCGGAAAGCGGACGCATCGGGCCTGCGGGCGGCATTCTTGAGCCCAAGCCGGAGGGCGAGCCGACGGGACATTTTGCCATGCCTGTGCGGACGCTGAATCTCAAAGAAGGCATCAAGGTTTTTCCCGGCAAGTATTCCAGCGAGATGTTCGGCGACGATGCCGTGGAGTTCATCGAGAAGCGCACTGACGAGCAGCCGTTCTTTCTCTACCTCGCCTTTCACGCGCCGCATGATCCCATCATGGCCCCGCCGGAATACGAGGCCATGTATGAGCCGGAGAAAATGCCGTTGCCCGCGAGCTTCGCGCCGGATCACCCGTTTCAAACGGGCGGACTGCGCATTCGCCCCTTCGTCGTGCAGCGGGAGAAAACAAACCCGCCCTACACCGCCGCCGCCATGCAGCGGAACATCGCGCTCTACTATGCGATGATCACCCATGTGGACGCGCAAATCGGGCGCGTGCTGAAGGCTCTGGAAGCGAAGGGACAGCTTCAAAATACCCTCATCGTCTTCGCCGCCGACAACGGTTTCTCCCTCGGCGAGCACGGGCTCATCCACAAGCAGTCCGTCTATGAGCAGGACGTGCGCGTGCCTCTTATCATGAGCGGTCCCGGCCTGCCGAAAGGTGAAACCCGCGACGCCCTCTGCCTGCTCACCGACATCTTCCCCACGCTCTGCGACCTTGCGGAAGTGCCCATCCCCAAGAGCGTGGAAGGCCGCAGTCTCCTGCCTTCGGTGCGCGACAAAGCCGCCCCGCATCGTGCCGAACTTTACTTCGGCTACGACAACTTCCAGCGCGGCTGCCGCGATGCGCAGCACAAGCTCATCGAGTTCGCCGTGCCCAACAAACGCGCCGGAACCGTTGAACGGCACACGCTGCTCTTTGATTTGAAAACCGATCCGAAGGAGGAAACCAATCTCGCCGATCAACCCGCCCACGCCGACACGCTGAAGCAGATTCGCACCATGCTGCTCCGCCTCCGCGACGAGCACGGCGACACCATTGAGCGCGGATCCATCTTCTGGAAGAATCACGAAACCGCCAGTGCGACAGATCGCGACCCCCTATTCACCCGCTGGGACAAAAACAAAGACGACCAGATAAGCCTCGAAGAATACATCCTCGGCCTCGGACCCACGATCACCGACGGACCGCAGCGTTTCGAGCGCTTCGACAAGGACAAGAGCGGCAGCCTCAGCCGCGAGGAGTTCAATGGGGTGAAAAAAGCCCCCGAAAAGAAACCATGAAACCCAACCTCACGCTCATCACCGCCCTGCTGCTCGCCCCACTGGCCGCGCTGCGCAGCGCGGAACCACCGCTCGTGCTCATCCTTTCTGGCCAGTCGAACATGGCAGGTTATGGCAAGGCCGCAGAACTTTCCGCCGAATGGCGCACGCCGCCTGCGAATGTCACGCTCATCCATTGGGGCCGCACGCAGGCGCTCGCCAAGGGTAGCATCGGCCCAGAGGTCACGCTGGCTCATGCGCTGTCGCGGGCCATGCCTAGACGCCAGATCGTGCTCTTTAAAGCCGCGCATGGCGGCACGTCGCAGCTCGCTTGGCAGCCGGAGCTGGATCAGGCTCGCATCGACCGCTTGAAGCTCAGCCACGATCAACGAGTCGGCCACGCCTACGCGCAGCTCATCGCGGCATGGAAGAAGGCTTTTCCTGACGGTGGCGTCAAACCCGCTGCCCTCCTCTGGATGCAGGGCGAGTCCGATGCCCGTGTGCCCGAGTTGGCAAAAGACTACGAGCAGCACCTCACCCGCCTCCTGGCCGCGCTCCGCCGCGATCTCGATGCACCGCAGATGAAAGCCGTCATCGCCGAGATCAACCCCGCCAAAGTCACGCCCGTCTCGCCCTTTCCCTTCGTGGATGACGTTCGCGCCGCCCAGCGTGCCTTTCCGGCCAAAGACCCGCTCACCGTTTGCATCAGCACCGACGGCCTGACCAAAGCCAAGGATCAGGTCCACTACGACACCGCAGGTCAGCAGAGCCTGGGTAAACGCTTCGCCGAGGCCTTGCTTCCGTTGCTCACCAAGAACGCACCATGATCACGCCAACGATGAAACCCGCCCTCTCACTCCTCACCACCCTCCTCCTCGCGCCGCTGGTCATGGAACTGAAACTCCACTGCGTCCCCGAATCCAGGTTGCAGTTGTTCGCCGTGCCGCCAGAGGTGAAGGCCTTCGGCACATTTCCAATGCGCTGCTTTGCGATGCAGGAAGGAGTGAAAAACGCATGAGCACCGTCACCGAGCTTCCATTCAACAAACTTCTGAATCTACAAGCAGCCGCCGATAAAGCGCATTTGCTGCGACTCCCTGCGGGCGGGCAATATCTCAACCACCTAGGCACCGTCCACGCGAGCGCGCTGCTGGCATTGGCGGAGGCGAGCAGCGGGGAGTTTCTGCTGCGTTCGCTCGGCGGAACGGATGGGATTGTGCCTGTCGTGCGGCGATTGGAGGCAAAGTTCCGCAAACCGGCAAATGGCGTCATCACCTCGGCCGCCAGTGTCGCCGATGATGCAATGGACGAACTCCGCGCCGGATTGGCAGGCAAAGGTCGCGGCCTGATTTCCGTCAATGTCGAACTCCACGATGATTCCGGAGCACACGTGCTGTCCGCCACGGTCGAATGGTTCATAGCGACGTCAAAAGAAGCAAGCTGACGAGGCCTGGCTCCACCCACAATTGATACTGCGCCACTAAACGATGCATACACCCACTTGAGAGGTCACGACGCTCCGTCCGGAGTTCAGCCAATAGCCTGAGATGCAAGACTGTAATCAATCACCCCAACAAGCTAAAACCATGAAAACCCAACCCACTCTCCCCTCGGCCCTGACACGCCGAAGGTTCCTCACCGGCTCTGTCGCTGCGCTGTGTGGTGCCTTGGCAATCGCTGGCACGGCAGCGCGCGAGCCGTATGCTTGGGAGAAGGAGGGCCCGGCTGTGCCAGAGTTCGTAATCAAGCCCGTCACTGGCCACCCCTCGCTTCTCATGGATCCGTCCGGCATTCCGGGCCTTAAAGCCCGCTATGAGGCGCTCCTCGGACATCGGGATCCAACCACGATGAGGCTCCGCAGCCCGGTTGAGTTCCTGATCTACGCCGACGAGGCGTCCAAGAAGAAGTTATCGGCAGACTGGATGCGGGGCGCGCTGAAGATGCTCGAACAGCCAGAGGAGGCGACACTGAGTTCCTGCCGCCGCCACAGCGAGGCGATTTATGCCTATGACATCATCGCGGCCCTGGGGTTTTTGACGGATGCGGACAAGGCGGAATTTCAAAAAATGATGGCCCGCGCGGCAGCGGTTTTTGTGGGTCCCGATCCCGCGCACTTCGCTTCCGCGAAGACACCGCTTACCACGAAGGTCGAATCCCCGAAGGGCTTCAATGCGTGCAATCGCTGGACCGACTCTTACGTTCTCGCTGGGCTCTACGGCCTCGAGTTCCCCGATGCGCCTTTCGCGCGCGACTATGTGAGATACGCCGTGATGCAGACAGAATTTCAGCTCGACCACTCCGTTTGGCCTGGGGGAGCATGGGCGGAAGTTCCAAGATACCACAACGCGGCTTTGATGATCTGGATCGGCTGGTTCGATGCTTTGAAACGCCGGACCGGGATCGATTTTTTCCAGGACCCGCGCGTCAAACAGCTCGTGGACTGGCCGGTCCGGTTCTCGTCGGGCCTTGTCCGATTCCCCGAGATGGTGAAAACAAACCGCCAAGGTGAACCGACCACGCCAGCTTGGGGCAACTCCAATTATGGCAAGGAAGCCTTCAGCACCTGCGCCATGTATGCGCCGTTCTATGCCGGGAGCGCCCCGGCCTTCTCAAAACGGCTGATGTGGATGTGGCGGCGGGCCGGCAGCCCCAACCAGCTTGGCTGGCAATTCGATAATGTGTTCCCGCAAATTGTGGACCCGTCACTTCCCGACGAGCCGCAGACCCTGGGCAGCGCCTACTCCCGCGAGCCCGGCTATGTGCTGCTGCGCTCGGGCTTCGATACCCCCGACGAAACCGTTGTGACCATGCGAGGCGGGGCGTGCGCGAACCACCGGCGGGACGACCTCGGTTCGATCGATATCTTCAGCCAGGGGATCCCGCTGGCGTGCGGCGCACAGTCCTCGGCGTATAAAGGACCCGAGATGTTTTGGAACCGGTGGGTGGGGGCGAATAACGCCGTCGCGTTTGTCGGCCCGCCGGTCGCAGAAAAGCCCGCGAACCCATGGATTACGGATCCCAACCTCCAAAGCGTTCACGTGGGCAAGCCGCTGGCTTTCTTCACCAGCCCGACGGTGGACTTCGCCGCCGCAGACTGCTCGCGGCCGGAGGGACGCTTCACCAAGAGCGCAGACGCGTTTACATGGATTCGGCATCTCGTGTTGGTCAAACAGCCGGATTATCTGGTCGTGTGGGACCGGTGCACCTCGCCGATGGCCTCAAAATGGTTCCTCCACACCACAGCGGAGAAGTTTAAATGGAAACCCGGCCTTATCGTTTCCCACACCGGCTACGGCGCGGACCTTGATATTCATGTTCTATCTCCGCAAGGCGACCTCCAGCGCGACGAGAAGGAGGGGCCATTCGGAAGCTGGGACTACCAAAGTAAGAAAGGCAAGAGGGACCCATATCCATTCACGATGCTCAAATACATTACCCTGAACGCAGCCCCGAATGTGGATTACGTCACGGTCCTTCATCCCCGCAAGTCCGATGGCGCGTCCCTGACCGCCACGCCTGTCTCCCAGTCCAAGGACGAGATCGTCGTCAAGGTCAACCTTGCGGATCGGACGGACATAATCACCCTCACGCGGCACGGCGGCTCGTATCAGCGCGGGGAGGCGGTGCCGGTCGCACTTCCGATGACTGTTCCAGGCGACTTTGAGCCCGGCTACCCAATCCGGCACGCATCGGGGAAATCTCCTTAAGAAAAGGATTTTGCACTGCCGGTGGCGTTGATTGAGATGCTGCGGAAACCAAGCTATGAAACCCATCCTCACCCTCGCCGCCCTGCTGCTCGCGCCACTCGCTGCGATCACCGCTGCTCCCGAGCCCTCGCTCATCGCCCATTGGTCCTTCGATGAAGGCTCGGGTGATGTCTTGCACGACAGGAGTGGGAACAAGCATGACGGCACGATCCATGGCGCCACCTGGGTGCCGTCACCGCGCGGTCAGGCCCTGCGCTTCGACGGGAGCAAAGACTACGTGGACTGCGGCGACGCCGAGAGATTGCGAGTCGGCGGTGACTTCACTCTCACGGCCTGGCTCAACGCAGCGGATGTGAGCGGCCGGAACCGCCTGATCCTGGGCGACACGGCGGGTCTCTCCGTCAACCGCAACTACAGCCTGCGCATCGACAAGGGACGCCTGTGTTTTGAAAAGGGCGATGGCACGGCCAGTGAGACCCTCCTGGCCGCCGAGCCTTTTCCCATTGGGACCTGGCAATTCGTTGCCTTGGTTTTCGAGGGCCCCCGCTACTTCGTTTATCAGAACGGAAAAATCATCCTCGAAGGAGAGGTCGCCACGCCGATCACGCCAACCCGCGGCGACATCCGCCGGATAGGTGGCTGGTCGGCAGGTTGGTTCAAGGGCGATATCGATGAGATCCGGCTCTACAAGCGGGCACTGCCACAGCGCGAGCTGATGGCGCTCTTCGGCAACTCTGCCGCCACGGACTCCCTGAGGATGGTCCCGAGCTACCACTATCTGCACAAGCAGATCGTCTGCGATCTGCGATGCGATGTGACGTTTGTCGGCGCGCCCGAGGCAACCGTTACGGTGCGCGATATGCGGGAGGAGAAGCCGATCAGGAGCCTGACAGCGCGATTGCAGGAGACCTCCCCCGGCTCGGGCCGCTGGCGGGGCGAGGCAATCATTTCCATGGATGGGTTCACGGGTGGCGAGTATGAGATCACCACCACGGCGAGCGCTCCGGCGGGCGAGACGCCGGGCAAGGTGACCACCCGGTTTGTTTATCCGGACAAACCGCCAGTCTGGGTCGGTTCACGCGAGGGCATCAGCGATCAGGTCATCCCACCGTTCACGGCGTTGCGGTCCGCGAAGACCGCGCAAGGATGCACGGTCTCGCCCTGGGGACGGACGTATGAGTTCGGCGCGACCTCGTTCGTGTCGCAGATCAGCAGCCAGGATGCCCCGATGCTGGCGGCACCGATGCGATTGCTGGCGCGGGTCAACGGTGCGGACGTTGTGTGGACGCCGGGGGTCTCGCAGCTCGCTGGGGCCGGCGATACCGCTTGTCGCGTCTCTCAGAAATCCGAAGGTTCATCGGTGAGCGCTAACGTGGATACCTCGATTGAGGTCGATGGCCTGGCGAAAATAACGTGGGCTTTGCAAGCGGACAAACCCGTGACACTGGATGAACTCGTGGTGGAGATTCCCCTGCGCAGCGGGCACGCCCGCTACCTGAACACTTGGCCCGATGGCACCGGTGCGATGGCTGGCACCTCGGGTGCGTTGACCGCCGATTATACGAGCAAATTCCAGCCCATGGTCTGGCTCGGCGATAAGGCCCGCGGCCTGCAATGGGTTTGTGAGTCCGAGCAAAACTGGTCTGTCGCGGACTCCGGCAAGGCGATCCAAATCATCCGTCGCGGCGATGAAGTTGTCCTGCGGCTGAACCTTGTCACCACGCCGGTCACGCTCGCCGCGGGCGGAAAGCGGGATTACGTCTTCGGCCTGCTGCCCACCCCCGTCAAGCCAGTCACCGAGGATGCCTGGGATGCCCGCATCGTGCGCACAATTGGGTATGGTCAGGAGCTGGACCTGCCGGACATGAAGATCGATGGCAAACCAGCTCTACAACACTACGCCGAGAAAGGCGCCCGTGCGATCATCGTCTGGAAATGGTGGAATGTCTTCGCCTACACCCGCCCGATCGGCGGCTACGAGGAGAAATTCCGTCGCCTTGTCAAGGAATCCCACCGCTACGGACTGAAAGTCCTCCCCTATGTCGGTGGCTTCCTGCTTTCCGGGAATGCGCCGGAAGCCATGTTCTTTGGCGACGAAATGCGCGTCCTTCCCAGCAAGGCGTATGCGGTTGGGAAGCTGGGAGACATGACGGATCAAATGGCTTTGAATGCGTGCCAGCACGGTCCTTGGCAGGATTTTTTGGTGGATGGCATCGGCCGCCTGATCGACGACTACGATGTGGACGGTGTCTATCTGGATACCACCACAAGGCCCCTTCTATGCGACAATGAACTGCACGGATGTGGCTACCCTAAACCCGATGGCTCGCGCGGAGGCGTTTACCCCGTGTTCTCCGTCCGCGACAACCTGCGCCGCATCTACACCGCCGTAAGAACCCGCAAGCCGGACGGCATCGTGGATGTGCATACCTATGAATGCATGAACGCTCCCGGGCTGGCCTGGGCCACGACCTACTGGAACGGCGAGCAACTGAAGGCGAACGACTCCATACTCGACGCCCTGCCCTTGGAGCGCTTCCGCACCGAGTTCATGGGCTACAACTGGGGCGTGCCGGCGGACCTCCTCTATTACAGGCTCAAGAACTATCGCCAAAGCGTCGCGCTCGCCATCCTTCACGACGTCCCGGTGCGGCCAGAGAAGCCTGCCGACCTGGACGCCATCTCCACGCTGTGGAAAGTCCGCGACGACTTCGGCGTCAAGCAGGCCCGCTGGCTGTCTTACTGGAGCAATCAGGATGTCGTGAAGGTCGAAACCAAAGGCTGCTACGTCAGCCTCTTCGCTCACCCGCAAGACCGCGTGCTCGCCATCGTCTCCAACTTGAGCAAGGAGAAGACCGATGTGCGGCTGAGCTTGAATCTCGACAAGCTCGACCTGCCCGCAAACGTCAGCGCGAAAGACGCGGTCAGCAAAGCGGCGCTCAAAATTCAGAACGGCGACATCACAATCAACATTCCCGCACAGGACTACCGGATCGTGTGGATCGAGGCGGACACCGCACTCAATCCCAACAAGTGAATCCTCACGTCATGAAACACATCCTCACCCTGCTCGCCCTGCTGCTCGCGCCGCTGACCACACTCCATGCTGCAGATGCAGACCCGCTCGCATGGCCGCAGCCCACCCTGGATGCGAAGCCGTGGACGGCTTGGTGGTGGATGGGCAGTGCGGTGGACAAGGCGACAATCACGCGGGAGATGACTGAGTTTCACGAGGCCGGACTCGGCGGCGTGGAGGTGGGGATGTTTTATGGCGCGAAGGGGGCGGAGGATCGCTACCTCGACTTCCTTTCACCGCGCTGGATGGAAATGCTGGCGCATGCTTCGAGCGAGGCAACGCGGCTGGGCATGAGGCTCGATATGGCCACGGTCGCGGGTTGGCCTTTTGGTGGGCCGAATGTCTCGGCGGCGATGGCTTCGAGCAGACTGAATGTGACAAGTTATCCGCTTATGAGCGGCGAACGATTGACCACGCGGCTGCCATCGCGTCGGCCCGCTGGTGATTTGCAGGTCAAGGCGAATGCCGACGGTCAGATTGCCTTGCCCAAGGAATCTCTGGGCGAACTGCAAGCTGCGGTGGCAGTATCCGAAAGCGGCGAGCAGCAGGATGTGACGGACCGCGTCCGCGAAGATGGTCAGCTCGACTGGTCGGCACCAGCGGGCCGTTGGCAGCTCTGGGTGGTGAGCCGCATCGCTCCGATTCAGACCGTGAAACGTCCGACGCCGGGCAATGCGGGCTATGTGCTCGACCCTTTCTCAGCCACCGCGATGCGTGAGTATGTGAAGCGCTTCAGCGCTGCTTTCGCCGGTTTTCCCGCACCGAAGCCGAACGCGCAGTTCCATGAATCGTTCGAGTATTTCGGCGCGGACTGGTCGCCGGGAGTGTTCGACGCCTTCCAGCAAAAGCGCGGCTACGACCTTCGCACCCAACTGCCTGCGTTCGCCGGTTCCGGCACCGACGATGTGGTGGCGCGCGTGCGCTGCGATTACCGCGAGACGATGTCGGATTTGCATCTGGATTTTCTCCGGACTTGGTCGGACTGGGCGCACACGCAGGGCAGTCTGTCGCGGAATCAGGCGCATGGTTCGCCGGGCAACATGCTGGACCACTACGCGGCGGCGGATATTCCTGAAACGGAGGCCTACAAGCAGGATCGCAGCTTGCTGGTCATGAAGTTCGCCTCGTCCGCCGCGCACACGACGGGGAAGCCGCTGGTGAGCAGCGAGACGGGCACCTGGGTGAAGGAGCACTTCACCGAAACGCTCGGCGACCTCAAGGCGCTGGTGGACGATTTTTTTCTCGGCGGAGTGAATCGCGTGAAGTTCCACGGCGCGGCCAGTTCGCCCGCCGATGTCGCGTGGCCCGGCTGGATGTTTTACGCCTCCACGCAGTTCAACTCGCGCAATCCCATCTGGCGCGACGTGCCCGCTTTCACCTCCTACATCACGCGCTGCCAGTCCGTGTTGCAAGCAGGCCAGCCCGACAACGACGTGTTGCTCTACTGGCCGGTGCATGACCTCTGGAAGCAACCGGCGGAATACAACACGCCCACGCAAAAAGCCGCCGGGGCACTGCCGCATCACAACGTCCACGAGCGTGAGTGGTTTGAAGGCGAAGCGGTCGGTGAGATTGCGGCGCAACTGTGGCAACGAGGCTACGGCTTTGACTTCGTCTCGGACCGCCAGCTCTCCACAGCGACGGTGAATCGCGGCATCGCGCTCGCAGGCTCGCGCTATCAGGTCATCCTCGTGCCACCGTGCGAGACCCTGCCGGAGACGACACTCGCGCGGCTGCTTTCCCTCGCCGAAGCCGGTGCCACCATCATCTTCGCGGACCATTTGCCCAAGGACGTGCCCGGACTCGGTAAACTCGTGGAGAGGCGTGAGGAGTTCCGCAAGCAGCTTGCCCGTCTTGTGTTTGCCAATGACCCAGTGAAGGTGGCGAAGCTCGGCAAAGGCAAAGTGCTCCTCGGATCCGCAGATGCCGCGTTGAATGAAGCAAACGTATTGCGCGAAACGATGACCGACTCCGGTCTCCTCTTCATTCGCCGCAAGGAGGCTGGTCGCAGGCACTACTTCATCGCGAACCGCAGCGGCAAAGTCTTCGATGGCTGGCTACCCATAGCCAAACCCGCCAAGTCCGCCGTCATCCTGGACCCGATAACCGGGCGCAGCGGAATCGCCACGATGCGCAACGCCGACTCTCAGGCTCAAGTGTATGTGCAACTCCAACCCGGTGAGTCGCTCATCCTGCGCACGCTCACGGAGCAAGAAAAAATCGTGCCGACAGATGAGGCTCGGTGGACTTACTCACGATCCGAGGGACAGCCCATCGTGCTCAGCGGCACATGGAAGGTGGATTTCACCCAAGGCGGCCCTGCCCTGCCCCCACCAGCCGAAATCATCACGCTCGCCTCGTGGACGAACCTCAGCGCCGACGCCGCCCGCTTCGCCGGAACCGCCCGCTATCGCCTCACCTTCGATGCGCCGAAGCCATCGGCTGACCCTTGGTTGCTCGACCTCGGCACCGTGGCGCAAAGCGCGCGCATCCGTCTCAACGGTTCCACTCTCGGCACCCGCTTCGCCGCGCCGTATCAAGTTACGCTTCCAGCGTTGAAGCTGCAGGGCAACGAACTGGACATCGAAGTCACCAACGTCGCCGCCAACCGCATCCGCGACCTCGACCAGCGCCACGTGGAGTGGCGCATTTTTCACGACATCAACTTTATGAGCATCACCGGCAAACGCTTCGACGCCTCCGCCTGGCCCCTCACCGACTCCGGCTTGCTCGGCCCCGTGACGCTCCAAGCCATGCATCGTCTCAACGCCCCTAAGTGAACTGGCTCCCAACACTCCCATGAACCCCATCTTCACCCTTGCCTGCACTGTTTTGAAATCCGCTTGGCAGGCAGTTTTGCGGCGCTCGGCTTTCGCCGCCCTGCTGCTCGCGCCGCTGGCCGCCCACGCGGACCTTGTCGCCCATTTCCGCTTCGATGACGACCTGAAGGACGTCACCGGTCAACACGATGGCCGCCCGGTCGATCCGAAGCTCGCGCCTTCCTTTGCTCCCGGACGCGTCGGCAATGCGGTGGTGATCGAAAAGGTCAACGCAGGCATCGAGCTGGCGAACCCTTCGGCGATTGATTTCAGCCGCGACTTCACCCTCGCGACCTGGGTCAATGTGGGGAACTACTACGCGGAGATGCCGGTGCTCTTCAAAGGCCGCGCCGATCTGACCGCCGCGCCCGACAAGTTCTTCGGCGTCTTCGGCATTGAGGGTCTGCAAGTGCATGGCGAGGGCCAGGGCGAGTGGATCACGAACTACCGCGCCTCGAACGGCCTCGTGCCGAACGACGGAGCATGGCATCACATCGCGGTGACGTATCGCGCAGCGGAGGCTCCGCATTTCACGCTCTACGTGGACGGCCAAGGCAAGACTCCGGCGGACAAAGGCACGTTTCGGGGCGGTGATTTCACGCTGAAGCCCGATGCGCCGGACAGCGTGTTGCGGATCGGCTGCCGCGCCGATGGCGACACGTGGCGCTATGTGCGCTCACACCTGCGTGGCCTGCTCGATGAACTGCAAATCTACGGCGAGGCGCTGAAGGCCGGGGACATCCGCCATCTCTTCGAGCATCCCGGCAGCGTGGCCGGACTGCGCGAGGCCGTGACCTTCGCACCGCGCTTTCAATTCGATCCGGGGCATCCCTGGCGTCCGCCCTTCGGCGTGGAGCGCGTCGGCCTGACGCCGGTGATTGTGCAGTTCGCCAGCGACACTCGACCAGCCCCGGAACACTGGCTCACAGGGTATCGCGAGGGCAGGGAGGTGGAGCGGAAAGCGCTCGATGTCTCCGTTAGCTCTCCCTTCACCGCCCGCGTGATCTTTGCCAACTCGCCCGCGCCGGAGGAACTGGCGCTGCTCGCCAAAGACAAGGACGGCAAGGCCATCGAGCGAGCCCGCTGGAAGGTCGAGCGCCCGGCTTTCGAGGCGGACGCGGAAGCCGCGGCTGATCCGGTGATGAATCCCATCGATCTCGGTGCGGTTTTGCCGCCTGCTGACTGGCTGGTGCTTGGCCCGGAGCAGCAGGCCCGTGTCACGGTCGCGGCATTTTCCGCCGAGAAGGCCGTTTCCGGCGCGGAGGTGCTCGCGTGGTTTGAATCTTCGCCTGATCGGCCAACCAAAGCCGCAGTGGAGTTGCCAAAAGGCATCCGCACCGAATTGAAGATCGCTTTGCCGCCTCCGGCCTTCACGAAGCATCGCGACACGCTGCATGTGACGATCCGTGATGCTCAGGGCCGTGAACTCTGGCACAAAACCATCACGACCATGCTCGTGCAGGATACGCCAAAGCTGCCCGCCTTCGGAGCCATCGAGACCAAGCTGCGCTACGACTACCCGCTGCTCTCCTATTCCGGCCCGGATGAGGTGACCGATATGCCTTATGACAAAGCCTGGGCGCCGGAGCGGAAGGATGTCGTGGTCTCGCTGCCGAACGGCTCGCGCTACGTCTTCTGGCGCGGCGCGGCCTACACCCCCTTCTGGGCCGGGAAACACAACACCGCGCTCAACTTCGAGTTCGCCGAAGCACCGCGCCGACCGGACGGCCTCGACTGCATCGACGCCGCCTCCGACAAGGAACTGCGCCGTAGCCGCGTCGAGATCATCGAATCCACCGCCGCCCGCGTCCACGTCCGCTGGACCGCACAGCCCTGCGACCTGAACTACAAGGTCTGGGGCGAAACCGCGACCGAGGATTTCTACTTTTACCCCGATGGCTTCGGCTCACGCACCGTCACGCTGCAAAGCGAGCCCAAGGCCGAATACGAGATCGAGGAACTGCTCATCCTCACCCCGCCCGCCGGTTATCCGCTCCGCGTCCTGCCTGAGAACCTCATCAACGTGCTCTTTCGCGATGGCACGAAGCGCGAGCTGAAGTTCCCCATCCTCGATCAGGAGCGCGATTACGAGAAGCTGCTCTCGGGCGAACTGCCGCCGCTCTACCGCATCCGCTTTGGCACGCACGAGTCCCTCGCAGCGATCTATTTCAACCCCGGCTGGACTCGCCTGCCTTCCACCGCCTACCGCCCCTTCTACAGCCAGGGTCAAATGGTCACGCCTTTCTATTGGGGCAATCATCTGCCGCTCGCCCGACGCAAACCCACCGGCATCAACATCGACGACCTCGCCGCGATGACCCCCGCGCACAACGCCATGATGTCCTGGGGGCACCGCCGCCCACAGCCCCTCGAAAGCCGCACCGCCGACATGCCCGACGCCCTCGGCGTCACGCGCAAGATGCAGGTCGAAAAATGGGCCTGGCTCATCGGCCTCAGCGACGCTGACGACGCCCGCCTGCTCGAATGGTCCCGCAGCTTCACCACTCCGCCACCCATCGAGGCCCAAGGCGCACGCTTGCAAAGCCCGTCCTACCACACCGAACGCCGCGCCACGCTCCTCACCGTCGAAAAGCCCATCGTCTCGCTCACGATCACCCCATCCACGCCCTGTGTTCATCCCGTCTTCGAGCTTCAAGACGCCCCGCAGACACTCTCACGCGTGGAACTGAACGGCCACGAACTCGCCGCCACCGACTACGCCTGGGACGGCCGCGTATTCTGGCTGAACGCCACCCTGCGAAAACAGAACCAACTGCGGTTGGAGTTTGCAGCCCATTGACATGCCCGCGCATCCATCCCCGCAAGCCAGTTTGCATCAAAAGACAGGCACGAATGATCCAACGGTCGAACAAGCCATCTATCGTCATCTCCCCAACGACCCCGCTTCCGCGCTCACCTTGCTTCCATGCCTCCCTTGCGAAAACAAACGCGTGAAAATGGCCGCCCTCATCGCCCAAAGCTGGGCACGGCAAGACATCAACACCGCCTGGAACGCCGTCGCCCGATCCCCGCTGAACGCCACCGAAAAGCAACTCATGTTCAACGAACTCTGGGGATGACTCCTCATGCCCTCGAATGGCAACCACGACGCCCACGACAACGCCGAGCGGATCCACGAGCATCTGTCTGGACGTTTGCTGGGCCTGCGGGAGGCGTTGGACTGAGCACATTTGCACAGCAGCGGTGAGATGGCCCTGGGTCTCAGCGGAGCAGCCGGGACGGCTGCACCACATTGTCGGAGGTTACCATAACACCCGCTTTGCGGGTTTCGGGCGCGAGGAGCGGGCGTGGCGGACGTTTGTGACTCCATGCGTGCTTCGCTTCTAGCTCTATCCTTTCTCTTTGGCCTCCTCGCCGCTCCTCTGATTGCGGATGAATCGGCGGTGATGAAACGCGGTGTGACTCTCTTTACTGACCGCGAGTATGTCATCGATGAAATGCCCGATGCGGTCAAAAACCTGCCGTTTCACCGCACCAGCATCGAAAAGCTCGACGTGACTGTCACCAAGCCCGGAACGCTGTTTGCGCTGACTTCGACGACTCGACCCAAAGCGTCGAGTCAGGAGGAGCCGCTGCGAGAGGCGGGCTTCTTGAAGGTCGATGGCCCGGAAGTGCAGTTTTTTCCGGGGGAGGTGAATCGCGTGAGCCTTTACCAAAAGGCGGTGAAGGCAGGTGAGCGGCTTCAGTTCAAGAAGATGGTGCTGTTGGTGCTCGCGGATGGGGCGCAGGTTCGAGATGAGGATGGATTGACGCCCTCGGTGATGATGACTCCCGGCGCGGAGTTTCAAGACGACGCACGGAGTGGCGCGATGATCATTGGGATGGATCGCACGGCGAAGGGGCGGATCTGGGGCTGCTGGACGGGCACGGGGGACAAGCCGGATGGGTATTTCCTGCTGGCGACCAGCGATGACGATGGCGCGACGTGGTCGAAGCCGCGTCTGGCGGTCGGGGCGCGGATGGAGGCGGCGCAGAAGGTCAGCGGGGCGCTGGTGGGGAATCTTTGGACCGATCCGAAGGGGCGTTTGTGGCTGTTTTTTGATCAGCAGCTCGGCGATCCGCAGAAGCGCATCACGAACTGGTTCATGCGCTGCGATGATCCCGATGCGGCGGAGCCAGTGTGGAGCACGCCGGTGATGTTTGCGGAAGGTTGCACGCTGAACAAACCGACGGTGCTCAAGGACGGCTCGTGGCTGCTGCCGGTGTCGGATTGGCATCAAAAGACCTGCCGTGTGTTTGAATCGACCGATGAAGGCGCGACGTGGAAGGAGCGCGGCCATTTGCAGTTCCCGGATTGGGAGTTCGACGAGCACATGATGATCGAGTTGAAGAGTGGTGCAGGCGTCCCGCCTGCTGCAAAGACAACCCCAGGCGAGACGCCTGGACCACATTTGTGGATGCTCGCCCGCACGAAAGGCCAGCCACACGAGAGTTTCTCCAATGATGGCGGCAAGACCTGGAGCACGCCGAAACAAGCGGCGACGGTGCAGAATGTGAATGCGCGCTTCTTCCTGCGTCGGCTCAAATCGGGCCGCATCCTGCTCGTGAAGAATGGATCGCCTGCCGAGCGCTTGCCGAAGCGCACGCACATGAGCGCCTGGCTTTCCGAAGACGAAGGCCAGACGTGGAAGGGCGGCTTGCTGCTCGATGAACGCAACGCGGTGTCGTATCCCGATGGCTTCGAAGCGCCCGATGGGCTCATTCACATTCTCTATGACTGGAACCGCCACACCGACGCGGAGATCCTGATGGCGAAGTTTCGCGAGGAGGATGTGCTCGCGGGTAAAATCGTGTCGAAGGACGCGAAGCTGCTCATGCTCGCGAACAAGGCCACCGGCCCGAAGCCCGAGAAGCTCTACAACGGCATCGAACTGCCCGATCAATGGCCGCCGCGCTATCGCGAGCCGAGCGATGCGGTGATGCCAGTGCCGTATGCGCAGCATCCGCCCAAGACGATCCCGATTGATGTGGGTCGCCAGCTCTTCGTCGATGATTTCCTCATCGAGAAAACCACGCTCAAGCGCACCTTCCATGAGGCGAA